>FUFK010045639.1_pt1 | contig 12456 bp, 10 predicted proteins | sample 1021851 | NCBI WGS metagenome assembly FUFK01 (sample SAMEA51879418, study PRJEB19060) | metagenome
CAGCATCTAATATTGGAAATAATACCCTTTATTGGTATGAATCATTGGATGCTACTGATCCACTAGATCCTGACACCGAGCTAGAGCATAATAAATTTTATTATGCTGAGTTTGTTGATGAAGAAGGTTGTGTTAGCAATTCAAGAACTGAGAGTAAAGCATACTTATCGAATCCTGTCTTAACTGCCACAAATGATATAATTTGTATTGATGATTCTACTACTTTAAATATTGAAAATGTGGCAAAAACAGCTGCTGATTTTGCCGCTGACAATGATTTAATTTTTATAACAAATAATGATGAGNCGGTAAGTTGGGACACCGATTATGGAAAAACTTATTTCATGATTCAAGCAGGGACTGGACAAGACGGGTTTAATCCAATCGATTGGCCGGATGCTAAAACATTAACTGACAGTTATAACTCTGGAGATAGTACAGCTNGTGCGAGAATGTATGTGGTGCTTGGCGCAGAAATGGAAGATGCAGTTTATGCTGGTTTGGAGTCTATGGGATTGACTGGTCGTGATGGCATTAGGTTTTGGCTTGGATTGTATCAAGATCTTGAAGATCCCAGCTATGTCGAACCAGGAAATGCATCTCAAAACTATGGAGGCTGGAAATGGGTTAATGGTTCCTATTTGAGAGACACATATGTAAATTGGTCCAACAACGAGCCAAATAATGCTGGTGGTTTCGAACACTACGCTCAATTTGAGTTTTCTAATGATGGTAAACAATGGAATGATATGTCTATTGGTAATGCTGTTTCATGGCCACTATTTGAATATACTGGTTCAACTGATATTGTATGGGGATATTATGATGAAAATGGTGATGAGGTCATAATACCAGATATTAGCACCTCATCTTTGGAAGTAAGTCCAACACAAACTACTACCTATTTTGTAAAAGTAACCGTAAACGGAGTTGAATGTATTGCAGAAAAAACAATAACTGTGAATCCAAACCCTACTGCTGAAACTATTAGTGATCTAGAGTTTTGTGATGATGAAAGTGATAATGATGGTAATAACGGTAGTATTACAATTCAAAAAGAAATCTTTGATTCGCTAATTCCAAATATTCTAGGTGAAGATCAATCTCAAAATGATTATACAGTTACTTTTTATGAAACCAATGAAAATGCAACAAATGGAGAAAATGAAATCACATTTCCCTATACAAATCCAACAAAGGATACTAGTGAGCCTCACTATGCTTTGAATACAACTCAAATCTTCGTTAGAGTTCAAAATAATGAAACTGGATGTTTTAATGCTGAAACTTCATTCAATATTAACATTAAAGCATTACCTATTACATTTCCTGTTGATGACATTATAATATGCGATGATGACAGAGACGGCTTTATTGCATTTAATCTTGAGTCAAGGACAGACTTGCTAAGATCAGGAGATGAAAATACCGACCCGAATGATATTGACAACCAAAGCCCTAATGATTTTAAGATTACCTATCATTTAAGTATTGAAGATGCTAATGATTTAAATAATACTGGTCTGGTAAGTCCATTTACCAATACGACAAAAGACAGACAAACAATTTATTATAGAATAATTAAAACTGAAGGTTCTAATTCTGGATGTTATAAAACAGGAGAAGCTTTTGATATCGCAGTAGAGGCACTACCATTTGCAAATACAGTAACAATTGGAAGAGAGTGTGATGGCGCTGCTGGAGATGACTCTCAAGATGGTATTTTCCCATTTGATATCTCCAATATTCAACAAACTCTTCTAAATGGTCAAACCAACGTTACCACTTACTATTATGANAAGGATGATAATTTTATAGGAAATACATTACCAAATCCATTTGAAACNNCCTCTCAAATCATTAGAATCCAGGTTGAAAATAATACAGATCAGAAATGTTATGATGAAACGACACTTGAGTTTATTGTAGATGATAGCCCTGAAGTATACGATGTGGTAATTGTTAGTCAATGTGATGATGGACCTAGTGATATCGACGGATTTTCAGAATTTAACACTTCAACTGTGACTCAAACTTTACTTACAAACCCAGAGACTAATGTCACACAAAGTTTGGATGATTTTTCTGTGTCCTATCAATANCTTGATGAAAATGGGAATACAATCAACNCAGCTGAACTTCCAAATCCTTTCAACACAAAAACTCAAACNGTAGTTGCTACTGTTACCAATAAATTGAATAGCTCTTGTACAATCACNAAAGATATTGAGTTTGTGGTTGATCCNTTNCCTGTAATCAAACAAAATATAATAATTGTTGAACAATGTGATGATGATGAAAACAACGATGGAATAACACTACACAACCTCACCGAATATGAGGAACTCTTTTCAAATAATTACCAAAACGAACAATTTGAATATTATACTGATCAGNCTTTGACCAACAAAATAGAGGATCCAACAAACTATTACAATGTTGCTTTAGAAGATTTAGTTTGGGTAAAAATAACTACAGAAAACGGATGTGTTCGAACTTCTAAAACGCAAAATGGTGATGATAGATTGCAAATTGATATAACCGTTGGAGCAAGTGAAATTCCAACTACTTTCATTCAAGATTATAATACATTATATACTGTTTGTGACGATGATTTTGGATCAGAACAGGATGGTATTTCTGTTTTTTCAAACTTAGTATTAAATGATATAGTTACCAAATTGAGATCATCTAGAGAAATTTTTCAAGATCAAAATATTAGAATATCACTTCATACAAATTCACAAGATGGTCTAACTGGTGAGAATCCAATTGATTTAACTGTAGATTTTACCAACATCTCGCCTTACACACAAGAGATTTGGGCGAGAATTGTAAATGTTGACATTACTACATTTACATGTCTCGGTTACGCAAAGGTTGCTGAGTTGTATGTAGAGCCTAGACCCATTGCCTATCCTGTATCAATTGAAAGACAGTGTGATGGTTCAAGTGAATTAGATGCAGACTCTCAAGATGGTCTTTTCCCATTTGATACAACAACTGTAATTGATCAATTGCTTACCAATCCTGATACTGGGGTGAAACAAGATGAATCTGTGTTGACCATAACATATTTTAATGAAGATGGTTCAGAAATTTCAGCATCTGATTTTAATCCTAATTTCCTAACTGCATCTCAAACCATAACGATTCGAGTTGAAATTGACCCATCCTACCCTGACATTGTTAATCCAGATGGACTTTGCTATGACGAGACAACTCTTGAATTTATTGTAGATGATACACCTGAAGCATATCCTGTAATTATTACGCCACATTGTGATGGAGATGATGGAAATAGTGACGTCGATGGCTTTGATGAGTTTGATACAAGCAACATTACAGCAACCCTCCTAGGACCAGATCAAAGCTTGGATGATTATACAGTTGTGTACCAATACATTGATGAGGCTGGCAATTTATTATCNTCCAACGAGCTTAGAAATCCATTCAATACACAAACTCAAACTGTAACTGCAACTATTGTAAATAATCTCAACCCCAGCTGCCCAGCAACTATGGATATAGAATTTGTGGTTAACCCCCTACCCACATTCACAGTAGATGATGACTTAACGGTTTGTATTAATCTTCCTCCCATTCCAATAGGAGTTACTTCAGCAGAAGGTGATTATACTTATACATGGACCCATACTTACAATGGCGTCAATAGTCCTTTCCCAACATCAGGCCCCACAATATTTATTGGCGTTGGCGGTACTTATTATGTTACAGCAACAGACGTTAATACGGGATGTCAAAGAACATTAAGCATTTTTGTTGAAGAATCTGAAACTGCGAGTTTTGATCTTGACGAAGATGGGACAATCACGGAAGAAGAATATAAATATTTTGTTGAAGTAAAAGATTTAACAAATGATAATAATAACACCGTAAGAATTAAAAATTTAACAGATCTTGGTATTGGTGATTATGAATTTGCAATCGATGACCCAAGTGGTCCATACCAAGATGATCCATTTTTTGAAAATGTAAGACCCGGTATTCACACTATTTACATAAGAGACAAAAAAGGTTGTGGTATTGGTCAGTTTGATGTTTCAGTAATTGGCTACAAAAAATACTTCACACCCAATGGGGATGGAATTCAAGATACATGGAGAATTCTGGGAATCAATGAATTTTTCCAGCCTAACAGTAAGGTTTACATATTTGATCGATATGGGAAGTTGTTAAAAGAACTTGACCCTGTTTTAGATGGTTGGGATGGAACATTCATTGGAAGGCCAATGCCACAAACTGATTATTGGTTTAGGGTGTTCTTAGAAGATGGACGAGAATTCAAAGGACACTTCAGTTTAGTCAGAGGTTTTGATTAGAAGCAATCGCAATCAATCGATCCTCTCAATATATTAAAACCAAGAGTGATCTGGTGAAAACCGCCAGAACCAAAATTAATATCCCCAAATTGGTATGAATAATTGTAAGAAAATACAAAATCTTTATAGTCTATTCCAAAAAGTGGTGTGACAAGTTGAAGCGTCTGTTCTTTGATTTGACCAGTTGAAACATCAACAAATTCAGCACCTTCAAGAGAATTTCTAAATGCCAACCCTGCCCAAAGTCTTCCAGACCTGAGTTTGTAATAAGCTTTCAAATTTGTGTCAATTGACTTCTCTTTAGTGAGCTCAGAAACCTGAAAGAGTACAGAGGGCTCAAAACTCCATGGTGTTTCAGTATAAAAAACGTATCCAAGTGAAGCTACAAGCCTTTTGAAGCTGGTCCTATCCCTAGGGTAGCTGTATTCAAAATCACCGTACATATTGTGAGGACTAAACAACAAATTTTTTACAGTTAAATGAGCATAGTATTTATTTGAAACATATGATATCCCTACATCCATGTTAAAATATCCTGTATTTTCCATCAAACCTGAGATTAACGGATCGGGTACAAAATTTTGATCCAATGGATCAAAAGTTGTTTGATCCAANGAGTTTTGAATTCCTCCAATACTTATTCCAAAAGATAATTGGTCAATTTCGTCGTCTTTGGATGGGTAAGGTCTTTTACTTAAAACCAAATCATCAGCAAAATTTATATGATGTGCGTAAGTAAGATATGCTCCTTTTTGTGAGTGATATCCATTTTGATCATTAAAAACTGTAATTCCCACTCCTGATCTNTCTGAAACTCTTAAGTCTGCGGTTAAAGTCTGTAGGTTTGGGGCTTCGACTTGATCAAACCATTGTTTTCTAACAGTGGTTCTAATCTTACCTCCAACTAGATTAACACCAGCCATCGAAGGGTGTACCAAATAATAATTTTCGGTTAAATAATCAAAATAAATAGGAATACCTTCCTGAGCTCTACTTTTGAATGTTATTAAGAAAAAAAATATAAGTAAAAATATTCTCACTAGAGTGTTTATTACAATAATTAGACCTTAAATCAAAATCACTAAAATTTCGCCTAAATATAAATTAATTTTTTTTGTTTCTAATAACAAGACCCAAGGGTATGAAAAGGAATAGAGCGTAAATATTAAACATTAGTCCAACTATTGGTATTAGTATCATCAATGAAATTATGTAAAACTTTGTTGAGGTTTTCAATCTTCAGATGAAATAAGTTTTATAAGCTCCTCTTCAGGTATTCGACCCAGATCATCAATTTTTAAAAGAAATTCATCTAGGTTTAAGCTCAATTTTTTCTTTATGTCAGTGTAATTGGAATCAAGTGATAAATTGTTTAATTCGAATGGATCATTTTCTAAGTCATAGAGTTCCTCCATTAACCTCGGAGACTTAAACCAATTATCGGACTTTTCATCAAGTTGACCAGTTAAGTGAAGACTTGTTAAATGTCTCATAAGTAACATTTGTTTTCTATATAAAACATTCAATGCATGAGAATTTTCTGGATTGTAGTTTCTGATATATTTAAACTTTGAATCCCTCACTGCTCTGATACGGTCGGGAACATTATCAAAACGATCACTTGACGTGTATAAAAACTCCCTTTCTATTTTACTCTTGTTTTTTCCAAGAAAAGCAAAACCTTGGTATTCACTTGGTGATTTCACACCTGCAATTGATAAAACTGTAGGTGCTAAATCAACAAAACTCAAAAGCTGTTTCTTATTTACTTTTTCATTTTTTCCAACAGGGAATTTGACTAAAAAAGGAACCTTAGTACCTGTTTCATAGATTGCTCTTTTATGTCTGGGAAATGGCCCTCCATGATCACTGTAAAAGAAAATATATGAATCATCATATAAATCTTCTTTTTTGAGCTTATCTATCAATTTCCCAACTCTTTCATCCATTTTGATAAGATTAGTATAATTCACAGCCATTGAATGTCTTACAACTGAGTCATCAGGAAATATTTCAGGAACCGAAAGTTCTGATGGATTTACCATAAGTTCAGATTTATCTTCTTGCCATATACTACCTTCATGAGTGCCATGAAAATTATAAACTGCGAAAAGTGGTGATTTATCTTTCGTAAGATCATTTTTGGTTTGATATTCAGACCATGTTGAGTCATTGATTATAAAATTATAATCACCTTTTGCATCATTATATGTGAAATATCCATTTTGTCTTAAAATCATTGGAAATGTTTTAATTGACTCTGCAATTGTCGAAGAATATCTTGGGATTGACAATGAACTGTCCCATTTAGTTCTTTCTCCCAAATTTCTATCATTTTCTAAGTAGTTATCGTAATGCATGGCTCTCATATTATGTGTACCAATAGATTGAGGGTACATTCCTGTAATTATTGAACTTCTTGCAGGTGCGCAAACAGGATATGTTGCATACATATTTTCAAAAATTAAACTTTCTCTTGAAAGCTCTTCAAGATTGGGTAGAGACACATCTTTATTCCCATAAAATGGAAAAAAATATGCTGATTGATCCTCAACAGTTATCCAAATAATATTGGGCTTTTCAGTAACCGAACACCCACTAGTTAATATGACAATAATTAACAACAGTACATTTCTCATAGTTTCAAATGTAGTTATTTCATTTGCAAAAAAATTGTAATTTTCAAACTCATTTAAAATATAATTTTCTGCTTAAATTATTCAAAATACTGTCAATTGCTGTAACCTCTCTGCTGCTAATAGTCATCTCATTTCTTCATTATCAACAATTTCCAATTTACGATTGGGAATTTATTTTTGAATATATTAAAGATAATCGCCAGAAGGAAGATTTTAATTCCATTGCAACCAAACTAGGATATGATGAAAATGACAAGTTACTAATTATACACGCTGATGATGTTGGACTTAGTAAATCAGTAAATGAATCTACTTTTGAATCATTCAAAAATAACTCCATTACATCTGCTGCAATAATTATGAATACTTATGAAATGGAGGAAGGGTTAAAATTTGCAGTTGAAAATCCAAATTTTGATTTTGGAGTTCATTTGACAGTCACAAGCGAATGGAAATATCATAAATGGGGAGGTATATTGGATAAAGCTAAAACACCCTCTTTGCATAATAGCATTAATAATTTTTACTGGAATAAAAGAAAGTTCGTTAAAAATGCAGATTTAAACGAAATTAAGATGGAGCTTCAAGCTCAGATTAGTTTAGCAAAATCAATGGGGCTGGAACCTTCACATATTGATAGTCACGAGGGCGCACTATTTTTTGATCCTGAAATTTTTAAAATATATATCAATTTAGCAGTTGAAAATGATTTATTGGCATTTGTTCCAATTGAGGCAAGTATGCATTTTAATGGTGGATTGGATAAGCCAATTAATGCTGTCATAGTTGATCAATTTCATATGCTCCACGGTGGAACAAAAGTTGAGGATATTGAAAATTTTTATTTTAATGTAATTAAGAATTTAAAACCTGGATTAAGTCAAATAATTATTCATTTGGGTAAAGATGAACCCGAATTAAAAGAAATTACTGTTGATCATCCAAATTTTGATTACAGATGGAGGCAAAAAGATCATAATATCATGAATTCTAAAGAATTTAAAAAATTAATCAAAGAAAATGATATCAAGCTCATTAGTTGGATTGACTTAAAAAAGGTCTTACTGTGATGAGATTTNTTACTTTATTGCTCATACTACTAATTTCTTGCTCACCATTAAAAAAATATCCATTAAAGTCTGATAGATGGGAAAAAGATATAAAAGTTTTAGAGTCAAATGATGAAGAAGAGCCATGTGATGATGATTGTATTTTATTTGTTGGAAGTTCAAGCATTCGTCTATGGAAAGAGATAAAGTCAGATATGTCCCCTTACAAGGTTGTTAAAAGGGGGTATGGTGGTGCTCATTTTTATGACCTTATTCATTACACAAAAAGATTGGTAAAGAACCACAAACCTAGGGCAATTGCAGTTTTTGTTGCAAACGATATAACAGGGAAGAACAATAATAGTTGGTATGGAGATCTAAAACCTAAAGAGGTTCTTCAGCTTTTTAAATTTTTTACCAAAGAGATTAAATCTATTCATGGAGATATACCAATATTTGCAATTGAAACAACACCAACCATTAGTCGTTGGTCAGTTTGGGACAAAATCTCAAAAACTAATGACATGATAAAAGATTATACAGCAAAAAGGGAAAACTTAAATTATATTACCACTAGACTTGATTTTTTAGATAGTAAAGGTTATCCCAGAGAAAAATATTTCGTGAACGACAAGCTTCATCTGAACAAATTAGGATACAGGTTATGGTCAAAAATTATAAAAAATAATTTTAAGGAAAAGCTGTAATGTATATTTTAAAAAACTGGTCCAGAGGGGAAAAAATTACCAACAGAGAGGAAGTAATTTTTTTTTTGTATATTGTNANTAATTAAATTTAACTAACATTAATTAAAAATTAAAAAAATGGGATATACTCACACTAACAGCAAAGGAAAAACTTATCATCTACATTCAAAAGATGTTACTCTTAAAGGAGGTAGAAACCAAACTATTTATTATTTCGCTAAAGACGCAAGATCAAATGCATGTGATCTTCCAGCAGGAAAACAAGTAGTAGAAAGCCCAAAAACTGGTCTACCATTTGTTAAAGGAAAATAGTTTTTGCTAAAAAACAGAAAAAACCCATCTAAAAGATGGGTTTTTTTTTGCTTATTTGTTGATAATCTAATAAAGTTTTTTCAATAATTGATTTGTAATTATAATCATAATTCACTTTGATAGATTTTTTTGATAAAATCCATTCTTTTACCTTGTTCAGTCTTTTTAGCTTTAGATCAAGTAAAGTTGTTACACCAATATCACTCAGAATTGAGGCATTATACTGCTGCTCAAACTGATTTTTCATAGGAATAATCAAAAGCTTTTTATTTAAATATAACGCCTCTGATGTTGTTTCAAATCCGGCATTACTAATAATCCCTTCACATGAGAGAATACTTTGTTCAAAACCCTTATAGTCAATTGGAAAAAAACTTAAATTATTTTTCTTAAAAGACTTATTGATCTTTGGTGAAAAGACGTGCCAAATGACTTCATCAAAAGTGGAAAAAAAATTTATTATGTTTTCTATGGAAAATGACGGAAGGTATATCGTGTAGTGGTTTTTATTAATAATTTTTTTTCTTTTAATATTAGATTTTATGATGGGATAGAAACTATTTGAATTATTTTTTTTGTAATCAAATCCAATTCCCATTACTGTAGGAGCAAAATACTTAAGAATCAGTAATTCATATAATTTTGGTTTTTCTTTCTTGAAAATATTTTTCTGAATAAGGGAATATTGACGGCTCATTGAATAGCATGGAACTCCTCTCAATTTACAGGCCCATGCAGACACGGGTTCAAAGTCATTAATTATTAAATCATAATTTTTTACTTGGATATTGAGTACATCTTTTACAAAAGTGAATGGTCGAAGATTAAAAATTGTTTTAAAAATGTCCACGCCACCTTGAGATCCAAAAACAAAACTTAAGCCTCTAAGTTTAAAATCAACTTTCTCCTTGATTTCCAAAGAGTTTTGATTACCACTTGTTAGAACATCAACCTTAGCAACTTTCTTGAACTCAGGAATTAATTCATTAGCACGAGTTAAATGACCATTTCCTGTTAACTGAATACAATATAAAATTTTCATAAAAAAAGGTGATGTAAAACATCACCTTTTCAAAATTTATTATTCTTTTCTTAGAGCCATCCATTTCCAATATGGTTGACTATATACCATATCTCTAATTTCAAAATCTTTTGCTAATTCTGCAGGATATTCATATGTATTGACTCTAGAATTCATTAACTCTGCTCCATTGTTATATAAATCAAAAGTCATATAATTCCATCCAAGACCTGTTCCATATTTATCAATTCTTTTTGCCATTCCCCATGATGCTCTATTTGAATTTTCAAAATTTGTGGTTTTATAATTATCCTCCATTTTTTCATACGCTAAAGCATTTACAGGCTTTACTTTCATGTAGTTCATGACTAGAACATTTGGAATGGAATCTTGTTTTGAAGCTCTATTTTTTATAGCAAGTAGGTCTGTTTTGACAATAGTTCTTGCAGCTTGATTTTTTTGACTAAATTCCTCAAACTCTTCATCAGACCAATCTGGAAAAACAGATCTAATACCTGGATTATTATTGAAATCCTCAATGTTTTCAACAAGGGTTACAATAGCAATTTGGTGGTCAGATTCTGATGTGCTATTCATGGCCCACCAAACATCCCAACCAACAATAATTCCATCATCAATTCTTTTTTGATGGAGCTTTGACCAGTTCTCATTGATTATCTGTGCATAATTTTCACCAGGGGTTGGTTTTATATATGTTATTTGTAAAAAATTAGGATCTTGTGAGAATCCCGTGTAGCATATTAAAAATGCTAAAAGTGTAATTATTTTTTTCATGATTAAAATTGTTTTTACAAAATTAGAAAAACTTATATTATTTTGACAAGTAATCTGCTGCGGAAGTTGCTATTTGACGATATGGCTTTATATTGACTTTGAAGCCTAGGGAATTCGCCCAACCTTTTGCCACTGAAACCAATTTATTTGAGTAGAATCGATTGTCCTCATTATAATCCATATCTATTTCCAAACTTATTTTTTTATTACTTTTTAGTTCCTGGGCAATTTGGATACTTAGCTCTGTTTCTTTCCATAATCTAGTCCATATATCCTTTATTTTAGGAACAGTTTGCTTGGAGTGAATATAATGAACACCTGACTCCTTGTATCTGTAAGCAATTGCAGTGACATATTTTGTTTGATCAGAAAGTGAGTAAGAATCAGTTCCAATATGAATTTCAACGTCAGGAAACCTCTCCATTATATTTAATGTGTAAGTTATCGGGTCGATCTCTTTTCCAATTGAATTTTTAAATTTAAACACAAGTAGTTTATCTACCCTTAAAGTTCATAAATATATCAATAGGGATTTAGATGTTTAATTTAAAATATTGACAATTAATGTTAATATCTATTTTAATTATATTTTAAATCGTTTGCACTTATTGATTTCTTCCACAACTCCTGCCCATCTTTATCAAAAATTTTAATGATTAATTCTCGATTATTAGCTGACCCTGTTACGCTCAACATTCCAAAATTGTTTTCACTGACTAAAGTTTCTTTTAAACTATATTTATTATATGATTCATCATCATCATTCACACCAGCGGTTAGAGATGAACATGTTAAGTCATAAAGAGGATAAACATCTTCACTCTCTTGCATTTTACTCAAAACAGTGTGGTGTCTATCTCCGTCAAGAAAAATAACTCCTTCAATTTTTGCTTCTCTTATTTTATCTAATAAATACTTTCGCTCTTCAGGGTATGTGGCATAATTTTCATAAACAGCTCCACTGCTTAAAACTTGTCCTCCAATTGCTATAAACTTAAAAGTAGCTTGACTAAAAGTCAAAGCATTTATCAACCAATCAATCTGGTCTTTTCCAAGAATTTCACGATACTCAGTGAAATTATTATTTGAAGTTCTATGGTATCTGTTATCCATGAGAAAAAAATCTAAATCACTCCATTGGAAAAAACCGGTTATACCACCATTACCAGTCACATCATAATTTGGATTAGTCCAAAAAAGTTTAAATATTTCAGAAGCAGTTTCTTTTAACCAAAAACTTCCATCAGAGTTGTTTGGGCCATAATCATGGTCGTCCCATGTNGCATAATGATGNGTTGANGCTAATAATGGTTGCAATTCANTNAGGGCTCTAGTGTGAGANTATCNTTTTATAAAGCCAGTTCTGGAGTTCCAATCGGACTCNCTCAAGTAAGTATTATCCCCTAACCAAAGCATAAAATCTGGACTTTTTTTATTGATTGAGTTAAATATTTCAAAATTACTTCAAATTAATAATAACTCAGTGTCTATTAAAGCAACTACAAATGAGAAAATTGGTTTTATTGGTAATGGTCAGGGAATTGCAGCTGAGTCAATAGTTCATATAACAGATGATAAAATTAGCTAATT
>FUFK010073866.1_pt1 | contig 12456 bp, 11 predicted proteins | sample 1021851 | NCBI WGS metagenome assembly FUFK01 (sample SAMEA51879418, study PRJEB19060) | metagenome
AAAAAAACAGTTTTGTAATTAGACATTTTGAAAGAACAATATTTTATGGTAAATAAATTTCAACTCTATAAGAATTAATATAATCACTAGTTTAAGGTTNAAAAGAGTAATTCATGATTAAAAAAGATGTCNTAGAAAAGACAAGTGCTTGGCCTTTTGTTGAAGCTAAAAAAATGCTTCGTGAAAGAAAAGCTTTTATTGAAAAAAAAGGTAAAATTACTCTTCAAACAGGATATGGTCCAAGTGGATTACCTCATATAGGAACTTTTGGAGAAGTTGCACGAACTTCAATGATGGTTAATGCACTTAATCAACTCACAGATTTACCAACAGAAATTATTACATTTTCAGATGACATGGATGGTTTGAGAAAAGTTCCAGATAATGTTCCAAATCAAGATTTGTTGCAACAAAATCTTCACAAACCTTTAACACAAGTACCTGATCCTTTTCAAAAATTTAATAGTTTTGGAGAACATAACAATGAAATGTTAAAGGATTTTTTAAACAGTTTTAATTTTAAATATAATTTTAAAAGTTCTACAGCTTTGTACAAGGCAGGATTATTTAATCCTACTTTGAAAATCATTTTAGAAAATTATGAAGGAATAATGAATATAATTTTACCCACACTTGGGAAAGAAAGACAAAAAACATACAGTCCTTTTTTACCTGTATGCCCTGACACTGGTCATGTTTTGGAGATACCTGTTATAGAAATTGATCAATCTAATTCTAAAATAATATTCGATAATAAAGGTAAAAAATTAGAGAGTAGTATTTTGGACGGCAATTGTAAATTACAGTGGAAAGTAGATTGGGCAATGAGATGGTTTGCTTTAGATATTGATTTTGAAATGTATGGTAAGGATTTGATTGAAAGTGCAATTTTATCTACAAAAATTATTAATTTATTGGGNAAAAAGANTCCATCAGGATTTGCATATGAACTTTTTCTNGATGAAAAGGGTGAGAAAATNTCAAAATCTAAAGGCAATGGAATAACTATTGATCAATGGTTGAAGTATGCTTCACCAGAAAGTTTATCTTTATATATGTATCAAAATCCAAAAAGAGCAAAAAAACTTTATAAAGAAATAGTTCCAAAAGCAGTAGATGAATATTTAGANAACATTGAAAAATCTAAAAAGCAGACTGAGCAACAATTAGTAATGAATCCAGTATGGCATGTTCACAATGGAAATGTTCCAAAAGAAGATATGATTATGAGTTTTTCAATGTTATTGAATTTAGTAGAAACTAGTAATGCAGATAGTAAAGATCTGTTATGGAAATTTGTAAAGAAATACAAATCTAATATTCAAGAAACTAATTTTCCTATTTTTGATGGATTAGTAAGCTATGCAATTAAATATTTTAATGATGTAATTAAGTCTCAAAAAAAATACAAAACACCTTCTGAAAGTGAAAAAAAAGCTCTTGAAGCTTTAATTAAAACTTTAGAAAAATGCAATGATCAAATGCCACCAGAGGAAATTCAAACTTTGATTTATTCAACTGGAAAAGAAAATGGTTATGCTGAAAATTTAAGGGATTGGTTTAAACTTATTTACGAAGTAGTTTTTGGCGATGAAAATGGACCAAGAATGGGATTTTTTATAAGTTTTTTTGGTGTTAATGAAACAAAAGACCTTATAATGAGTAAACTCAAATAATGTATTCAAATTTAAGATCTTTAATTTTCAAATTAGATCCAGAAAAAGCCCATACTTTAGCAATTCAATCTTTAAAATTTAATTTAGTATCAAACGTATTTGATGAAAATAAAAATGATCCAATTTTTAAAACACAAATATTTGGGAAAGATTTAAGCAATCCTATTGGAATAGCAGCTGGTTTTGACAAAAATGCAGAAGTTTATAATCCTTTGTTTAAATTGGGATTTGGTTTTGTTGAAGTTGGAACTGTTACTCCTTTGAAACAATATGGTAATGAAAAGCCAAGAGTATTTAGATTAGTAGAAGATCAAGCATTAATTAATAGATTGGGTTTCAATAATCAAGGATCTGAAACTATTTTAAACAGAATAAAATCAAATAAAAAAATTGGAATACTTGGAGTAAATGTTGGACCAAATAAAGACTCTGATAATCGATTGAATGATTATTTAATTGGATTAGAAAAATTTTATGAAGTTGCTGATTATATTACAATTAATATTTCTTCTCCAAATACTGAAAATTTAAGAAATTTTCATGATGAAAATAAATTAAAAGAATTATTAAAATCAATTAAAGATAAGAAAAATGAACTGAAAACTAATATTCCAATTGTAGTTAAAATTTCTCCAGATATTGATTTAAAGCAAATTGAATTAATATCTGAGATCCTTTTAGAAAATGAAATATCTGCAATAATTATTTCTAATACATCAGATAGCACNAGAGATNATTTAAAAAATATNCAACGACANCAAAAAGGAGGCTTGTCAGGAAAGCCAATTGAGCAAAAATCAAATTTACTTATTAATCAATTCTTTAAATTGNTAAATGGTAGAATTAAAATAATTGGGGTAGGAGGTATTGACTCAGGAAAGTCTGCACATGATAAATTTTTGTCAGGNGCAGATTATATTCAGTTATATACCGGGATGGTATTTCAAGGACCCAACATTGCTGCAAACATNAAAAAAGACCTAAAAGAATTACTTCTTAGAGATGGAGTGAAAAATATTTCAGAAATCGTTGGAAATAAAACTNTTTCTTAATTTTAATAAACTTGACGCCTTTAATATCTCCCCTTATATAGGCAGTGAAATTATGTCAAAAAAATGCGAACTTACTGGTAAAATTCCTATGAAAGGTCATAATGTTAGTCATGCTAACAATAAGACTAAAAGAAGATTTTTACCTAATTTAAAAAAAGTAAAATTTACAAGTGAGCTTGCNGGAAGAAGTTTNAAACTAACAGTTAGCAATTCAGGAGTAAGATCAGTTGATAAAAAAGGAAGTTTTGACGAGTTCTTAAAAACTGTAAAAAATAAAAATATATCTCCAAGATTAAAAAAACTTAAAAAAGTTATTTTATTAAAATCACCATATAAAAAAAAGCTAGAAGCTAAATCTGCTTAATGAATAAATTTTTTATAAGCCTATCTTTAATGATGGGTGTGGTTGTTTTATCCTCAAACTATCTTGTTCAATTTCCAATAAATTATTATGGATTAAATGAAATTCTTACTTATGGAGCTTTTAGTTATCCTGTAGCTTTTTTGATAACTGATTTAGCAAATAGATCTTATGGAAAAATAATCGCAAGAAAAATAGTTTATTTTGGTTTTTTTATAGGGATTATTTTTACTCTATTTTTTTCAACAAACTTCGAAGATTTAATATCTATAAGAATTGCAATTGGATCAGGAATCGCTTTCCTTACAGCCCAATTGCTTGATATTCAAATATTTGATCGTCTAAGAAAAAAACAGTGGTTTGTTGCTCCGCTAACTTCATCATTAATTGGTTCAACTGTTGATACCTTTTTATTTTTCTCAATATCATTTTATGGAACAGGAGTTCCTTGGGTAACTTTATCTCTAGGTGATTTAGGAGTTAAAATACTAGTAGCATTAATAATGTTAATACCATTTAGAATGTTATTAAAAATATTTAAACCAATTAAAGCTTAATATAAAAATTTATAAGATAAAATTTTATAAGCTAATTTAGCAACAAGAAAATTATAGGAATTAAATCCTTTAATTGGAGAAAGTTCATTAATGTCAGCTCCAACTATATTTGAATTTTTTGCAGCAATTCTAATTATCTCTAATGTTTCATCCCATAACAATCCACCTGGTTCAGGTGTTCCAGTAGCCGGCATAATACTTGAATCCAATCCGTCCACATCAAACGTCAAGTAAACAGTCTTATTTTTTATTAATTTTTTAAATTTATTATAATTCCATTTTTTTTTATCTTTTGCCCAGAAGATATCTATTCTATTTGAATTTTTTTTCAAAAATGGAATTTCACTTTCTGATATATTTCTTATTCCAAAAGAAATTAAAGATACATTTTTATAATCCAAACATCTTCTTATCGCTGATGCATGTGAAAATTTTTCACCATTATAACTTTGACGTAAATCTGCGTGAGCATCAAAATGTAAAAGACAAATATTCTTAAATTTTTTTGTAAAAGGAACAATGCATCCTGGTGTGATTGAGTGCTCACCACCAAAAGTCATTGGAAATAGTTTTTTATCTAAAATTTCACTATTGATTTTAGAAANTTTATTTAATGCTACTTTGATATTTTTATCAATTTTAAATGGTTTTAATGTCTTGATACCTATTTTTTTGTAAGGTTCACAATTTAGTTCCTCATCATAAAGCTCAACTTGGTGAGAAGCTTTGATAATTTCTTTTGGTCCATTTTTTGTGCCACCACCATAACTAACTGTTTTTTCAAGTCCAAATGGAACCACTACTACTTTTTCTTTGAAGTTGAATTTATTATCAATTCCTAAGAAACCATGTTTGTTTGATAAATATTTCAATTTTATATAAATATTTTTGAGAAGTTTTTTCGTTCTCTATTTTTCCATTCACCTTTATGGTAAGCATCACTAGCTATTAGCGGTAATACGCTTGTCGCTTCAGCAAATACCATTTGTTCTTTAGTAATATCCACCTTACCCCAAGAACTTGCTTCTTTTAATGTAGAGCTACTNCACGCACCATCTCTACTATCNGCAACTGTAATTTGTACTGCATACTTATGCATATCTACATTTTTACCAAGAAGCTCAGCACAGATAACAGTATCTTGAATAAAATTTTTAGGAACTCCCCCACCAATCATAAATAAACCAGAACCTTTTGATTTAATTTTAATTTCTGTAAGTTCTCTAAATTCTCTAACAGAGTCTATGGTCATATGTTTTTTAGGATTTTTTTCTTGATGCATTACAAGACCAAAGCCTGCACTTGAGTCTGTGAAAGCAGGACAAAATATAGGAACATTATTATCGTAGGCTGTTTCAATTAAAGAGTCCTTCTTTTTTGAATTTTTCTTTAAATATTTCCCCATTTCAAAAATAAATTCTCTTGATGTATAACTTCGTGGTTCTAAAGTATCCGCTATCTCACAAATAATTTTATCACACATTTGAAGCTCTTCTTCNTCNATATANGTGTCGTAAATTCTATCNATATANTTNTCTCTTAATTCAGTATCATCTTGAAATTGAGATCCNTGATAATGTTTAAATCCAAGNGCTTCAAAAAAATCCATATCNACAATTGATGCNCCTGTTGCTANAATNGCATCAACCATATTGTATTTAACAAGATCTTTATAAATATTCATACANCCTGCTGCAGATGTTGATCCTGCTAAAGTAAGAAANATTGTNCATTCCTTATCTTTAAGCATTTCGTTGTAAATGTTNGCTGCATTTGCAGTTTCTCTAGATACAAATGACATTTTNTCCATTGANGAAATAATTGTTCTAGAGTCAAATGAAGTAATATCTATATGTTCNACAGGATTTTTTAAAAAATCTCTTTTACTGTTATGTCCTGGATTTTTTTGGTCTGACATTAAGCAACCATATGAGCGCTGTTAACGTCTTTTTCATACATTGACATTATTGGTTTATCTTCAACTTCATAAATTTCATCTGAATAGTAACCGTTGAATTGTGTTCTAAACGTTAATCCATATGCTCCAAGTTGACCAAGCTCTATGTAATCATTTTCCTTAATATTATTTGGTAATAAAAAAGGTCCTTTCATATAATCCATGCTATCGCAAGTAGGACCAAAGAAATCAAAAGCAGTCAATTTTTTTGAAATTATTTTATTTGAATTTTCTTTAATCATTTTAGATGGATAAACTATGTTAGGTGTCCCTGCATCAAATAGGGTTCCATATGTTCCATCATTTATATAAAGTTTTTGTTTTTTTCTTAGATTAACTTTAACAATTGTTGAGCCACTTTCTGCAACTAATGCTCTTCCTGGTTCACAAATTATCTCTGGCAGCTTCTCTAATTTTAAATTAGATAAACTTTTTTTAATTTCATTGAAGTATTCATCCAATGATTGAGGAATTAAATCTGGATAAATTGTAGGAAATCCCCCACCAACATTTATTGTATCAGGTATTATTTTTGTTTTTTTAATTATATTTCCAATTTCATTTATGCCTTTGGCATATGAAATTGGATGCATACACTGCGATCCAACATGAAAACTTAATCCAATTTTTTTTGCATATTGTTTTACTAATCTTACTAATCCTACGGCTTCAGATGTTAGTGCTCCAAACTTTTTAGATAAATCAATTTCAGCATGCTCATTTGAAACAGCAACTCTAACAAATAATTCTAAATCTTTTGCATTATTTGTACTTTCAATAATTTTAATTAACTCTTCTNTTGTATCTAATGAGAANGTTTTTACTCCATAATTAAAATAGGCTTCTTTTATACTTTCTCTGCTTTTTACAGTATGCATGTAAGAGCATTTTGCATTTTGAGTTAGTTTTCTTATGGCCTTAATTTCTTCAATTGAGGCAACATCAAATTGGTTTACACCTGTGTTTAAAATGGTTTGAATAACTTCAGGATGTGGGTTTGTTTTGACTGCATATAATATTTTTCCAGGGAACTTATCTAAGAAAAATTTAACTGAAGACTCTATGGATTTCTTCCTAATACAATAAACAGGCTTTTCAGGTTTCAGTTGATTTATAAGTTCTTCAACTGACTTAAATTTTTGCATTTCATATGCCTCCAAAAAAAATTTAATAAAAAAAAGTTTTTAATAAAACTTTAATAATTTGAGCCATATAATGTAAACACAGGCAATGTAAAGCAAATAATTCAAGGCTGATTTGCTCAATTTTCATATATTGTAATATTAGATTTTGACCCCATATAAGGTAGATGAAAAACGAAGCCAAATTACAAAATTTAAGCGATTTCGAAAATAAGTCGCTTTTAATAGTAGATGATGACAATCCTTTTAGAGAAAGATTGGCAAGAGCTATGGAAAAAAAAGGATTTGAAGTTTTTCAAGCTGAGAGTGTACAAAANGGAGTTGAATCCGTTAAAACTAAAAAACCAGGTTTTGCAGTTGTAGACTTAAGACTTGGAGACGGTAATGGTCTTGAGGTTGTTAANGAAATTCAATCTTCTAATAATGANAGTCGAATTATAATGCTTACGGGTTATGGAAATATTCCTACTGCAGTTGCAGCTATTAAAGAAGGCGCAATCGATTACTTAGCAAAACCAGCAGATGCAGAAGATGTAGAAAAGGCATTGTTGGCAGATCCTGCTAAAAAGGCTGCACCACCAGAAAATCCAATGTCAGCAGATAGAGTTAAATGGGAACATATTCATAGAGTGTTTGAATTATGTAATAGGAATGTTTCCGAAACAGCTCGAAGATTGAAGATGCACAGAAGAACTCTTCAAAGAATTCTTTCTAAAAGATCTCCTAGATAATATTTCTAATTTTAATTATTTGTTTAGTAATTAAAGCTAAAATNATAANTTTAAATAATTCTGCTAATAAAAATGGTTTTGCACCNAATGTAAATATTGGTTTATCCCAACCAATTAGTGTTCCTAGCCATATTAAGCCCAAGATATAGATTGTAGAGGTTGCAATAACTAATTTAATTAAAATATTTATTAAACTATCTTTTGTATTAATTTTTGAAGCTAAATAACAGGCAGTCAAAAAACCAATTAAATAACCCATAGTTGGGCCTGTAAAATAAACTATACCAATTCCTTTTTCAGGAGAGTTTGAGAATACAGGTAATCCTGCAATGCCCTCTAATAAATATAAACCTACGGAAGCCAAACCAATTTTATAACCTAAGCTTACACCTAAGAATAACACAACAAATGTCTGCATTGTCATTGGAACTGGATAAAATGGAATTTTTATTTTTGCAGAGATAGTTAAAGCAATTGAACCCAGAATCACAGCTAACAAAGATTTTATGATTTTTGTTTGTGTTAAGTTTTTTGTAAGTTCCATAACAAAATAATACTCAAAATATAAAAAATAATCTAGCTATATTAGCTTAAAGATTTAATTTTATTTTTTTATATACAGAAATTGTTAGCAATGTAATATTTGTTAATCCTCATGAATAAAATACAAAAAACAGATCATTTTTATTTAATAGATGGCTCTGGTTATATTTTTAGAGCTTATTATGCTTTACCACCATTAACTAGAAAAAGTGATGGACTACCTACAGGTGCTGTAAGTGGATTTTGCAGCATGTTGTTTAAATTATTAGAAGATTCAAAATCCAATCAAAATCTACAAAAGCCAACTCATTTTGCAGTAATTTTTGACTCAGCCAGAAAGACTTTTAGAAATGAAATTTATAGTGATTATAAAGCTAATCGATCAGAAGCCCCTGATGATTTGGCACCTCAGTTTGAGTATATTAGAAAATCAGTTTTAGCATTTAACTTACCTTCTGTAGATTTACCAAACTATGAAGCTGATGATCTCATAGCTACATACGTTGATCAAATTCTTAAAAAAGGGGCTAAAGTTACAATCGTTTCATCAGATAAAGATTTAATGCAACTTTATAAAAAAGGTGTTCGAATATTTGACCCTATGAAAAATAAATTTATTACTGATGAGGATGTGATTAAAAAGTTTGGTGTTGATGCTTCAAAAGTTATAGATGTTCAATCTTTAGCTGGCGATAGTAGTGACAATGTACCAGGTGTTCCAGGAATAGGAGTTAAAACAGCTGCAGAACTAATTAATAAATATGGCACTTTAGAAAAATTATTAAATTCTGCCCATGAGATTAAGCAGAATAAAAGAAGAGAAACTTTAATAGAGAATAAAGATAAAGCTTTAATTAGTAAAAAACTTGTAACTCTAGACCANAAGTCTCCAGTAAATAAAAACTTAACAGAATTTAAACTCAAAGAAGTTGATAAAGATAAACTGTATAAATTTTTAAGAGAAATGGAATTTAACAGATTGTTAAGTTCNGCAATTTCAGCATATGGAGAACCAAAGTTATCTGGATCTGAAAATAATTTCAAATCTACTGAAAAACAAAAACCAATAAATAATAAAGATTATCATNTAATTACAGATATTAATGAAATTGATAAATGGATAGAAGAAGCTGAAGAAGTAGGAGAGGTTGCAGTTGATACAGAAACAAACTCGTTAGATCCACATCAAGCTGATTTAGTTGGAATTTCACTTTGTTCAAAAATTGGAAAAGCTTGTTATATACCAGTTGGTCATAAAACTTCTAATTGTTTAAATAAAAAAAGTGTTATTGATAAATTAAAAAATTTATTAGAGGACCCAAGCGTTAAAAAAATTGGTCAAAATATTAAATTTGATTTTATAGTTTTTTATAAACTTGGCATTTCACTTTCATCGATGGAAGATACTATGCTTATGTCTTATGTTTTAGATGCTGGAAAGAACAGACATAATATGGATACTCTTTCAGATATTCATCTAGGACATAAGACAATTTCATTCAAAGAAATTGTTGGAACTGGTAAAAAAGAAATAAATTTTAGCGAAGTAGAGTTAGAAGCAGCAAAAAATTATGCAGCAGAAGATGCAGATATTACNTTTAGATTATATAANAAATTTNTNAAAAGCTTAAAATCTGAAAAATTATTTAATATCTATGAAATTTTTGAAAAACCACTGATTAAAATACTCGCATTTATGGAAATCGAAGGTGTTGAAGTAGATAGTAANTTTTTAAATTCTCTTTCTTCTAAATTTGATAAGAAAATCAAAAAAATTGAAAAAGAAGTTTTTAAAATTTCCAAGAAAGAATTTAACATTGCTTCACCAAAACAATTGGGAGAAATTATATACAATGATCTTAAGATTGCAGGAACAAAAAAAACAAAAAAGGGAAGTTTTGCAACAAGTGCAAGTGTTTTAGAAGATCTAGCNTTNAAAGGTCATGAATTNCCAAAATTAGTATTAGATTGGAGACAGGTTTCTAAATTAAAAAATACTTACTCAGATGCTTTGCCAGAACATATTAACCCTCATACAAAAAGAGTTCACACATCTTTTTTATTGGCAGCAACAACAACAGGCAGATTAGCTTCAAGTGATCCAAATTTACAAAATATTCCAATTAAATCAGAAGATGGAAAAGATATAAGAAAAGCGTTTAAGGCTAAAAAAGATCATTTATTGGTATCTGCAGATTACAATCAAATTGAGATGAGAATTTTAGCAGATCTTGCAGATGTTAAAGAACTTAAAAAAGCTTTCAAAAATAATGAGGATATTCACTCATTAACAGCGAGCCAAATATTTAATATTGATATCAAAAAAGTAAATCAAGACCATAGAAGGAAAGCCAAAGCAATAAACTTTGGAATAATTTATGGTATTTCTCAGTATGGTTTAGCGAAACAAATAAACGTTTCAAATTATGAAGCTGAAGAATTTCTAGAATCTTATTTTGCTAAATTTCCTGAAATTAAAGTTTACATGGATAGCACAATTAAGTTTTGTAGAAAAAGTGGCTATGTAAACAACATATTTGGAAGAAGATCTCATTTTAATGGAATAAATGATAAAAATTTTAATGTTAGAAATTTTCAAGAGAGAGCAGCAATTAATGCTCCAATTCAAGGGTCAGCATCTGAAGTTATGAGNTTAGCAATGATCAGATTANACAAAAAATTAAATGAANAAAAAAATTTGAAATCAAAAATNCTTCTTCANATNCACGANGANCTTATTTTTGAAGTCCCAAAAAAAGAGGAAAANGCAATGGTCNAGTTNATACAGAATGAGATGACNAGTGTTACTCAAAGTGATTATCANTCNTTTTCTACNCCNTTAACNGTTGATGTAAATGTTGGTGATAATTGGGGNATGCTTCACTAATTATATTTAATTGCCTAATTTAGAACAATTTAATATTTTTATATTAAAAAATAAGAATGCAAACACAAACTATAGCTTTAATTGATGACGATAGAAACATACTAACTAGTCTTAGTATTGCTTTAGAAAAAGAGGGTTTCAAAGTTCAAACATATATTGATGGAGAGAGTGCATTAATCGGTCTTACTAGAATGCCACCNGACTTAGCAGTNATTGATATTAAAATGCCAAAAATGGATGGAGAAGAATTACTNAAAAAANTAAGAAAAAAAACTTCACTTCCNGTAATNTTTTTAACATCTAAAGATGATGAAATTGATGAGTTACTAGGATTAAAATTAGGTGCAGATGANTTTGTAAAAAAATCNGGNGGNTTTTCNATNAAAGTTTTGATTGAAAGAATAAGAGTTCAGTTAAGAAAAAANGATTCAAANAATNCATTAGANGAAAATAAAAGCTTAATNTCNCANGGTAGATTAAAACTTGACCCATCTCAGCTTGANTGNGAGTGGAATGGCAAACAATTACCAGACAAATTAACAACTACTGAATTTTTGATTGTNAAAGAATTNGCTAAAAGACCNGGGATAATCAAAGAAAGAGCTCAGCTAATGGATATTGCTTANAGAGAAGATACAGACATAGAGGACAGAACTATTGATAGTCACGTCAAAAGAATAAGAAAAAAATTCAAAAAAGTAGATCCTGATTTTTCAGCTATTGAAACTAGATATGGTAGTGGATATAGATGGAATGTTAGCTGATGTTTAGTAAATACTTAAAGACACTTTCTATACTTAAAAAATTTCTATTTATAAACTTTGTAATATTTACAATTATAGGTTTATTTACACTTATTTATCTCAATAACATTGAACCAAGTTTATTAAAAAAAAAATCCGAGGATCATAGAAATATTATTAACAATACAACTGATAATATTAAAAGATTAAATATAAAATTTGAAGAAAATGATATTAGAAAATTTTTATTTTCTACAAGATTTATTTTTCAAAATTTAGACCGAGTTATTTTTTTTGACAATAAATTAAATTTAATTGGTGATACTGATACTTTAGATCTTGATCCGCGATCTTTTTCAACACGTTTAGATAAAATTGAATTTGAAAATTTGAGTGATGAAGTGAATGAAGATGAAAACAAAGAAAATAATTCTTCTCAAAATAATGAAACAAAGGCTTCATTTAAAGATTTATTAGAAAGGTATAATAATTCAGATAACTTTGGAAATTATTATACTTTTACAGAAGATAATTTAAATCAATTTAAAGTTACAACAGTTAAAAATGTAAAAAGTGATGAAAATAATTTAGGTTTTATAGTTATCTCAGAAAATGCTAATGAGATTAAGACAGCTATAGATGAGAGAAGGGCATTTGTAATTAGAACAGCTATATCAGTTGGTTTTGTAATTTTAATTTTTTCTTTTGTACTTAGCAGATATTTTATAAAACCAATTCAAAACTTAGTTGGATACACAATCAAAGTAAAAGAAAAAAATGCAGGTAAAACAGGAATTGAAAATTTAA
>FUFK010721956.1_pt1 | contig 12456 bp, 18 predicted proteins | sample 1021851 | NCBI WGS metagenome assembly FUFK01 (sample SAMEA51879418, study PRJEB19060) | metagenome
AGTAAAGCAAAGCAATTAGCGGACACATTAGAGGGGGCTTATGGTTGAGCCATTCAGGGATTGATAAATCGACTTTGCCAATAGGTGATAATGCAAACAAGGCTAATATTTAAGACGAGGTGTCCCTAACCCTCTAATGATATTCTATGGATTTTAATATTATTTACTACTATCTAAACATCAAATATTAAAGGTATTACAAATTAGCCGATAAAATAGTTGATTTAATGATAAATATACATTAAGTTCCATTTAACCATTTACATAACAAGTAGCGAGGTAACACAAATGTCAGATAATGACTTCCCAGAAGCACCAAAACTAAAACCTAAAACCCTCAAACAGATCATAAGAGAATATCCAAGAGAATTATGGGCAGCAGAACCTAATGACGAAGGTTATGTTAAACAAGCCCCTGATTGGATTCTCACTGAAGCAGTCGAAGCCCTATCCCATATTGATTCTACTGAAGACAGAAACGAGTTTGTCTACGAATCGCTAGCAATATCTGGCGATTGGGGTGATTTTGCTAGTTTATTGCTACGACATTGCAAGGAAAACCCAGAAAGTGAACTGGCTCAATTCTGGGATAAGTGGTCAAAGCATAGGGTACAAGCCATGATTGAGCTATCTGAGGAAGATTATACAGTCAGTCAGGCGTACAAACAATGTCAGGCAGATTGGAACGAAAACGGTCAGGNAGATTGGAAAGAAAACGAATTTCAAGTTTATTACTTAAATAAGGAAGGTGATTAACATGGCAAGACAAAAAGGTAACTTAAATTTTGATGACTACTCTAATGAACTTAACGAATGTAAGATGATATTAGACTTAATCTTACAGCCTCATATCTCACAAGAACCCGAATATGCTGCCCTTTTGGAGCTTATCAGAGAGCGCACAGAAGGCGTTAGGGTTTACGACATTACATTCCACTATGAAGAGGACATAACCCTTGACAAGCCCTCTGAGGGCGCAGAAGGGGGTGAATCATGAATAAGAATAAAAACATACCTGAAATCGTAACTGACATAATCAGTGAGATAGGTGAAGAAGTCAGTCGTGTTACTTGGGATTGTCACGGCACTCCGGTAATCCTACATAAAGCCCTTGAACGTGTTGCAGCGCATAAAGGAATAACTTTTGACACGCCCGTTGTTGTTGAAAGTGAGATTAGTCAAAAGAACGTGGCCCTCTATTGCGTGGGTCATTTAGGAGATAAAAGCGAGTGGAGCTTTGGTGAAGCCGCGCCTTACAACAACAAAATCCCCTATCCCTACGCTATGGCAGAAAAACGAGCAAAGGACAGGGTAATCCTTAAATTAGTTGGATTGCATGGTTATGTGTACTCAGAGGACGAGTCTGACGAATTCCAAGAGTCCAGACCTGAAGACATAAAAGATATTCCCTACGAACAACCTGGAACTATATCCCCCGACCAGTTAAAAAAACTTACTGAGTTAATGATTGAGACAAAATCAAACAAAGTGAAGTTTTGTGAGCTTTTCAACATTGACAGTGTGGACAAATTACCAACACAGAAATATGACGAAGCCATACATAAACTAAATGTCAAGTTGGAGCAAAACAAATGAGCATATACAAAGAAATGTTCAACGGCTCTGATTATGTCCCTAAACGTGATGATGTGCGTTTAAGCGGTCAGATTGAGCGTGTATACAATGTTATGAGGGATGGCTTACCTAGAACCCTCAGACAGATAGCTAACGCTACAGGCGACCCAGAAGCGTCTATAAGTGCTCAATTAAGGCATTTAAAGAAGGAAAGGTTTGGGTCTTACAGGGTAGAGAAGGAAAACAAGGGTGGTGGCTTGTATGAGTACAAATTGCTACCGCCTGAAAAGAAGGGTCAGGGGGTGCTGCTATGACAATGACAGCCGTAGGTGATGAAACTTGTCCGATACCCTCTAATCAAGTCGAAGAAAGTGTGACGGTGATGATTAGTTTTAACAATGAATCTGGTTGTCAATCTGGGGGTTCGCTGTTACAGCACCATGATTACTGGGTTGATGTTATTCAACTACCTAGAGGTCAAATAAACATAATGGTGACGGAGTACATAAACCCAAATTGGAGAGAGGTGAATCCCTCAGAACACCAACAAAATCAAGAAATGAGTGATTATATAAAAGTCCCTGTTCAGAAAAGAGATGAAAGAATTGTTTTGAATGTGCTGTTAAAACATCCAAGCCCTGCGGATTACATAACAAAAGAACAAGTTGAAACAGAGCACCGGATTAATAATCACGAAAACGCCATATCAGACGCTAAAAAGCTATTAAAAGAACATGGAGAGACACTATGACTTACCCTTTTAGAGTTGTTGATTGTGGTGGTCAGGGGACTCAGGAATGGATTGACGCTAGGCTCGGAATACCCAGTGCTAGTAACTATTCAAAGCTGATTACTACCAAAGGCAAGCGTAGTTCATCATTTGACGGCTATTGTATGGGTTTGGCTGCCGAAGTGCTTACAGGCAAGCCCTATTCATGGCATAAGTCAGAACTGACTATAACCAGTGCGTCACCCTACAGCCCTGATACAGCTATCGACCCCAACGAATTAGATGCTTTGGATTGGGGAACTTATTACGAACCCGAAGCTAGGGCTTATTACAGCCTTCTGACGGACACAGACGTTGTACAGGTGGATTTCTGTAAACATCCTAATCTTGAAGCAGGGTGCAGCCCTGACGGCCTTATAGACGTTAATCAAGAGGGAATGTTAGGGGGTCTGGAAATTAAGTGTCCCAAGAACCCACAAATCCACATGGAATATTATAAATCTGGGGAGATACCCACAAAGTACATTCAACAGGTGCAGGGTTGTATGTGGATAACTGGCAGGGGATTTTGGGACTTTATGAGCTACCATCCCAAGCTGAAGCCCTTTATATGCAGGGTTTACCGCAATGACGATCTAATTACCGCTATGACTGAGGAAGTTACAGAAGCGGTGCAGTTAATAGAACAATATGTGAATGAATTTAAATTTGAAGGAGTAACCTAATGCAAGGCGTAAATAACGCTATGATTATAGGGAATTGTGTAAACGACCCTGAAATCAAGCAAATACAGAAGAAAGACGGGGGTTCCCTATCGGTTGCTAANTTTTCAGTGGCTACCAATAAGGAATACAAAGGCAAGAAAACNACCACTTNTCACCANTGCGTCATGTTTGGCAGCGTAGTGGATAACTTTATNGCTGACTATGTAAGCAAAGGCTCATTGTTGTATTGCGAAGGTGAGATACAGACTAGCGAGTATGAGAAGGAGTTTGATTGNGGNCANAAGCATAAGGTAAAGGCTACGCAGATCAAGGTNAACAACCTTCAAAAGCTAGACGATAANATTGTGGAAAAACAANCNAANCCTGAACAAANCCCGATAATTGATAACTTTGATGACGATATACCCTTTTAATTTATATAAACCAGGAGAAAGATATGAAAACTNCAGATATAGANAANANNCACAAACTTTTGATTGAANNNAANNNGCAGCNTNNACGNCCAGAAATGATATTGCGGCAGGTCAATATGCTCAATGATTACCTTAGTGATATTGGACAAGAAATATTCCACGGGCCAAGAGTCGAACATCTTGACGCATTGCAGGATTTATTGTGCGCAATTACTTACCTGATGGGCTTTGATAAGCGCAGAGATAGTGGGCATTACGCTGATTTATTACTACATAGTGACCCTCAGTTAAAGGTAGAGGCTAACGAGGGGTCAGAATAGCGAACATTTATGAAAGTGCTTGATCTATTTAGTGGTATAGGGGGGTTTTCATACGGTTTAGAGTCTACTGGGGGATTTGAAACAGTAGCTTTTGCTGAATGTGAACCTTACCCTATCGCTGTTTTAAAGAAGCATTGGCCTACTGTGAGGGTTTATGAAGATGTCCGACAAATTACAGCAACAAGACTTTTTCGGGATGGAATCGAACCAGATGTCATTACAGGCGGATTCCCCTGCCAAGACATTTCTACAGCAGGACAACAAGCAGGAATTGAGGGAGAAAGATCAGGCTTATGGTCAGAGTGCGCCCGAATACTTGGGGAAGTTCGACCCCGTTACGCAATCTTTGAAAACGTCACAAATCTCCTTTCTGGAAACGAAGGGAAATGGTTTGAGCGAGTTTTATGGGACATTTCCAGTGTCGGGTATGATGCGGAATGGCACTGTATTTCAGCTTCCTCGATTGGTGCGCCACACAAACGAGATAGAGTGTGGATTGTGGCCTACCCGAACGGCAACAGCAAACCAATTTGCCCCATCAATGCAGGAGCGTTACAAAAAGCCTCATTACATTCCAACCCCCACAGCCTCCGACTCCGAAAACAAAACAAAATGGAAACCAAAACGAAAATCTGGGGCAAGGATGCAGGTTATGTTGACCCATTATGTTCAAATGTATCCTACCCCAACCGCAAGGGATTGGAAGGGAGCGAGGAAGCCGGAGACACTAGCAGCAAAAGGCCGGAATCACACGAACAGCTTACCGGATGCCATAAGATCAAGCCTACCTGGAAAGATGTCAGTGGGGTTTGTGGAATGGATGATGGGCTATCCTATTGGTTACACACACCTGAACCCCCAAGAGTTACCGAAAAGAACGAAAAAGCAACGCCAAGACTAAAGGCACTAGGAAATAGCATTGTGCCTCAAATAGCTTATTTAATTGGTCAAGAGATACTGAACTATGAGGAATCTTTATGCCAACAACAATGATGGTATCAACTGAAAGGGATATACAGGATTGCATGGAATCTATACGCAAGATTGTGAAGGATAAAGGGCATTGTTCGATTGCCTTTTCTTCCGCAGGAATGAAGTGTACTGACTTCTCACTTAGGGGTTTACCTCAGAACGCCTTAATGCACACATGGCTAAGAGAAGCTGCTGAACATACATTTGGGCATAAATGCACTGATATAGAATTAGAAAGTATGAAAAGGTATACTAAGACACGCTGTTATAGTGATACCAAACATTCTTTTTTGATTCATACCTTAATCAATCCTGAGACTAAGCAGAACAAGACAGAACTTACCTCAAGCAGTAAATGGGATAAGGGGGAAATGACCTACTTTTTGGATTGGATGCAGCAATTCTATGCAGAACAAGGTTTGATCCTAGAAGCAAAAGGCGAATACTTAGATTTAACAACGAGTCAAAACGAATGAGACTAACAGTGGAATTTAACGAAGAAGAAGCAGAAGAGCTAAAGGATATGCTCAAAAAAATAGCTTCATTACAGGAGATATTAGAGGAACTAACTGACCGAGTGTTAGAGGTTGCTGACGAGTTGGATAAAGCAAAAGAGGACAAAGATAGTGCATGAGTACCACTGTGTGATAACCAAAATAATTGATGGAGATACGATAGATGTTGACATTGATCTTGGTTTTGATTGTTGGCTTCATAAGCAGCGTATTCGTTTGTATGGTATTGACACTCCCGAATCTCGCACTCGAGATTTGGAAGAAAAGAAATACGGATTGGCAGCAAAGGCATTTGTCCAAAAGTTCCTCAAACAAGGTTTTGCCACCCTGAAAACTAAGGAAAAGGGTAAGTATGGTAGATACCTGGGGGACTTAAAGGTCTACGACAAGTGGCTGTGTGCGGAGTTAATCAAGCATAGACACGCTGTTCATTACTTAGGGCAAAGCAAGGCATTAATTAAACAAGCACATTTAGATAACCGTAAACTACTTAAACTGTGAGGAATATATGGCAGAACATACGTTAAGTTTTAATCTCAGGGCTAACCCTAAAGTCAAAGAAGATTGGGATAAGTGCAAGAAGTTCATTGAAAACGACTTAGGAATCGAAGTAACCAATGCTCAGACGTTAGGCATGGTATTGAATTTCTACAAACACGCGAGAGAAATCAATGGCAGTTAAGATAAACCCCGCAGACAAATGGTTTTCAAAGTGCATACGAGAAGCAGCCGAATGGAAGTGTGAGTGTTGTGGCAAGCAATACGAAGAAGGCACTTCAGGACTCCACTGTTCACATTACTTTGGTAGACGGGCCAATGCCGTTAGATACTGCCCTGATAACGCCTCAAGCCATTGTTGGGGCTGTCACCAGAGACTAGGTAGTAACCCTGATGACCATAGACAATGGATGGTAAACAAGGTAGGGGAAGGCATGATAGATATATTACGCCAGAAGCGTGAGGATATTGCGTTAGCCAAGTCTATTAAGAAGAACCTGAAAGATGTAGCCAAGCATTACAAGGCCGAATACGAACGCCTGAAAAGCCTTAGAATGGCAGGAGAGAAAGGCCCGTTAGATATTATTGAGTATTAGTTTCAAAATCGAAGGCCGATTTCAACTCACTAAAAAATTTCGGGTCTTGTGCCTTTAAAATATCCAAACGATCAGAGTCTTGTAATCCTTTATAAATCCTCGCTTTTATTGCTCCTGATGAATTTTGTATTGCCTTTTTTGAGCCTTCACCAAAAATCATTTGTGGCCTTTGTTCTTGCCCACTAACAGACGCAGCAACACTTGGGGTCGTTATTCCGTACCGATTTGCCAAGAAATTTGTAGCCGAAGAAAGTTGATCTGAGAACTTCACTAACTGTTGTTGCGCGGCAGTTTGTCCTGCCAAAAATCTTTGCGCTGACTCTGAGCCTAAACCTCTAGCAATTCCTGCTGCCCCGATTAAACCGATACCAGCACCACCCACACCAGCAGCACCAGCACCAGCAGCAGTAGTAAACGAGCTTATAATTCCAGTAGCAAATAATTGCTCAAAAAGGCTCATGGAGCTTCTTGGTGCTATTTCCNCAAGNACAGACTTTGATTTATCAAGTTTTGCAATATCCGCATCAATATCTGACAAATTCCTTTTATATGTTTCTTGTGCAGACTTTAATTGTTGATTTAATCTAGCCCTATCTATTGCTGTTTTACGCGATCTTTGAAATGCCTGTGTTGCCTCTTTTTTTTGCGTATTCAATGTTTGCGCTAAACCTTTTTTTGCTCTTGTTAATGAGCTTCTTTCTTCCGCAATTTGTTTAGCTGTTTGTTTTTTTATGTTATTCGCGGTATTTCTTGCCAAAGTAGTAATTTGCTCATCTCTTTGATTAACCAATCTTCTTATTCTTTGAGCCTCACCTTGCAAAATTCCTTGTCCTGCCGTTGCTAGTCTTCCTGATTGCTTTGCATTAGCCCCTATCCAATCTTCCACACCAAAAGCCGACTCTCTTTTAACAGCATTTAAAGCAGCATCTTCAAGTGTTGATTTTACTCTCCATATCTCTCTATCTGCTTTAAAATCGTTTTTTGCTGTTTTAGATCGCAATCTGCCGAGTATTAGTTTGTCATCAATATAGTCTTGTATCGGGTCGATAATTTGTTTCGTAAGAAATCTGTCGTCAGAAAGACGATTAATAANCCTGCCAATATTGCTCCGCATATCGACTAAGGTTGAAGCCTTTACCACACCAGAGCTTGCTCCATCTAAAGCTGTAGATAAAACCTCATCAATGTAATCTCCTATAACTTTGGTTGTTCTAACTGCTCCTGCTTCCAATATTGCATTTTCTGGCCTACTAGCGATTATTTTATTTATTTCTTTTTTTATTGCTGATTGACTAACTCTGATAGTTGCATTTTTTGATTTTGCAAAACCATAATCTCTCCAAGCTTCTCTTATTTTTGTCAAAGATTCTTGTGGATTTAATGTTTCTAAATCATCAAAAAGAGCTTGTGGAGTTGCTGAAGGCATTGAGCTTCTATAAACATCAGACCTAAAAGACGATTCAAGCGCATTTACAGCAGCATCCGCTTCCTTTACCTGGTTTGCTTTTATGTTATCTAAGTTTTTAGTTGTTGTTTCTTGCAAGCCATCAATTCTAGCTCTACTTATTTCATCTAGCTCGTCTACCGCTATTTGATTTTTGGTAGTTAGATCACTTTTTACATCATCTGCGAGTAATCTGGCTGTCTCTATAGCCTCATCTTTTTCTTGATTTAAAATTCTTTGAGATTGATTAAGCCTAGTTTCAGCGTTTTTTTCTAAGTCTATTTTTCTTTGAGCTAATTTTTCTGAAGAAGGCATACGAGAAACTACTGCTCTTGCTTGTTGCTCCATAAACGACTTTGCTCCATACGCTTTAGAAATAAGGTGCGTATAGACAGGGGCTAACATATGGTCTGNAAACATTAATGAAACAAAATTTCCTTTTCTGCCTAATTGTTGAGCAGTATTGTTTACTATAGCTTTATTAATTAAATATCCAGTTCCCGACAACCCGCCAGCGAATAAAGCGGATAATGCGGCTGTTTTTCCTGCATTTTCTATTTTATCTTCTAAATTTTCGCCCTCAAACCCGATAACTGCACCTTCAGTAGCCGCCAAACCAGCACCCATAGCTGCTACAGGCGTTTTTTCAATAACACTAAAAGCTCTAGGACTAAAACCTGATAGCTGTTGTGCTAACTGTCTCCCGCCTTGTCCAGCAGTTGTAACAGCCCCGCCTACAGCTTGATTAACAGCTTGTGACGCTTGCCTAGCTTGTGCTGCTTGTCGAACCCTTGCTGCGTTAGTTAAAACTTGACCACCATAAACCGATGCTGGTGAAAAAATATTTCCTGCAATATTTGATGTAGTTGCTAAAATGGGTCTTTCTTGNTGAAATCNTGCTTGNTNTGCTTCTGCGCGANNTAACATTTCCNCTCTNATTTGTGTNATAGTTTTATCTTCNGAGCCATACATTCCAAAAGTTTTGTATGCTGCNGCAGAAATCCATGACGCAATTTCTTCACCTTTGTTTAGCCACATCCCATCTATAAACAATCTTGCAGCCATAACCCCGTCATTTTTATCAAAACTATCTTCGTCATTTGGCAAAATGTTAGAAAGGCTTTCACCTACTTTGGTTTCTGCTTGTTGTTCAAAATTAAAATTATACTTGCCTAAAGGGTTGGAAGAATCATTATATATTCCATCTTTAATTTGCTCGTATTTTTGTGCTGCGCCATTACTCATTGTGATCTCATTTATTTATACATTGAAGGAACAAAACCAAACGCTGATCTAAAACCATCTATTTCTTCCCCCATTCTTTGTTCAAATTCTTGAGGAGAAATCATATCAGGCCCATCTCCAACCATAGCTCTAAGTTTATTTTCTTCCATTCTTAATACTTTTCGCGCATCACCATACGCATTTTTAAACGCACTAAAACCAATAGTTGTTGCATCTTCGTAAATACCTTCTTTTCTTTGGTTTTCTATAAATTGCGTTTTTAAATTTTGTTCATCACGAACATAACTATTTACTCTTTTAGCAGCTTGTAAAAACTCATACACCTCAGCGATTGAAGCATTATCTGGAGGAAAACCTTCAGAAAAAATTGCAATATCCCTATCTGATGCTACTCCAGGTGGAAGAGAATTTATAATTTCTGTGTTTCTTTCTCTTGTGTAAGCTGTTCTTGCGAAACTTTCAAAATCTCTTGTTCCTGTAAAATTTTTAAAAGCTGCTTTTAATGTTGAATATGCACCAGCACTCCCTTGATCTAATAAATTTTCACTTAGTATTAAATTCATAACACTATCTATTCTTCTATCTGATTCTTCTGCTGCTGTTTGGTTTGCCAAACCTTCTTGATTCCATTTTTCAACAGCAGGAGGAATATTTAAGCGTTCTTCGGGTTCTGATGGTTTTGCATATTTTGAAAAATCATTTGCTGCTGTGATTAAATTGGCATCAATCCCTTGCTCAATTACTTTATAATTTTCTGAATCTACTCCGTATTGTAAAGCCGCAGATGCTTTTAATGCTGTAGTTTGATTTACACCAAGAGAATCGTCATCAGACATACCAGCCATTTCTTGCCACCCATTAGGAGNTGGAATCATAGCTTTTCCACCAACAACTAATGGTTTTGGAGAGGTAATACTGCGTATATCCTCTGTNTTACCATCAAATGCACCAGCATTNACTTGGTTAATTAAAATGNTTTTTTCTGCCTCACCTAAAACAGTAGAGTTATTTATTTGATTTACATACGTTTTTCTTAAACTTTCTTGAGTTATTTCTTGGTCTTTTGTTTCTGCTAAATCTGTTAGTTTTTCATTTATTTCTAAACCAGTTAATGTTTGATTTAAATTTCGCGTTACACTAGCCGCTTCCGCAGCCGCTTCCGCTTGTTCTTTTTCATCTGCCGCTTGCAACAACCCTAACGACTGTGCAGGAAATATATTCTGTAATTGTTTTGATAAATCCCTTAGACCTTCTGGGGTGTTAGGATCACCAGCCATTAAANCATCTGATAACTTTTGAGAAGAATCACGCATATCAAGACCTAACATACCGCCTAAGTTTTCTTTAACTCTATCTTGAGACTCAGCAATATTCATAAACGTAGCACTAGCCAAAGGGTTAGCTAACGCTGCCACGCTACCTCTAGGAGCCATAAAGCTCTGCGCTTGGCCTAATCTTTCAAGCATTTGTCTTTGTTGTCTTTGTTCAGGAGTTTCAATAACATCTCTAAACAATGAAGGTATATCTATAGCCATTATTGTCTCCTAAAAATTTATGCCATAAAAATCATCAAATGCTTTATTTTGGCTTGCTGTTTGTAATAAGCCATCTATAGCTGATTGATTTTGATTCTTTTGAGCTTCTATTATTGACCCCATAAGCTGACCAACACCACCAGTTAAAGCTGTCGGTTGTGATGCTTGTCTTTCAGCAGCCAACAAATCAAACAAGCCTTTGTACTGTTGCTGTCTTAACGCATTTTCCAATGCCCTAATGCCTAAATCAGCTTCTAANCCTGATTCTGCTAGACCGCCAAACAGTTGACCCCTACCTAGATCNAGAGCTACCTGATTTCTATTNAGTTGCAGCATAGGATTCAAGGCCGATAACAGTCCTGCCTGTGGCGTATAAGCAGCAGGTATAGCCCGTAGTCCTAATTGTCCTGCTAATGCAGACCGATTTCTCATTTCCTGCAATCCCTGTAGGGTTTGTTGAGAACTTAATGCCTGTTCTGCCCTAGCTTGATCCATAGCACCCAAGACATTACGGCTTCTTTGTTCTTCAATGGCTTTAGCTTGTGCCAATTCTTCAGGTGTACCGCCAAACATAGCTGATCTAACACCGCTACGGCCCTGATTAACTAGTCTTTCTTCCAGACCTAACCTAGCCCTTTCACGCCCTGGAGCTTGCATTGCTTCTAATCTGTCAAATATCTGTTGTTCCCTAGTAGCCCTAGCTTCAGGGGTTTGGGTTAGCATATTAATTAGATTAGTTTGTTCTTGTTCTCTTGCTTGAGGATCGCTTAAAAAAGAAAAAGCGTCTTGACCAAAGCCTAGCAGCGAGTTTTGTAATGCTTTTTCTCTATCCGTAAGTTGTAAGTTAAGACCTGTAGGAGTAGCACTAGCTTTTTGACCTGTGCCTGTAGTNACAGTNAAAGGNTTAAATTGTGTTTGCCTTCCAAGCTCCCCAAGAATACCGCCTTCCATGTCACTAAAATCTTGATCGCCCCTTAAATCTTCTTGATAGTCCCGCCTAGCATCTGCTAAGTCGCTTATACCCTGCTGACCCAATGCAGCCTGACCGATAGCCCCTAAAAGACCCGCGCCATCACTACCAAAGAAACCACCACCATCAGCACCTAAACCAAATAAGTTTTTTAAATACTCTTCCATTAGTAAGTCCCTCCATCTAGTGTCCCAGTGAACGTGCCTGACACTGTGAGGGCCGCAGCCGTTGTAGTCCCAGTAAATGTTGGCCCAGCCGTGTCTGCTTTCGTTGAAACTGCTGTGGCGATATTGTCAAATTCTGTATTGACTTCTGTGCCTTTGACCAACTTGGCAGCATTACCTGATACCAAAGAGTCCTTTACAGCAAAGTTTGTGGTTTTTGTATAGTTGGACATTAGACTACCCTTCCTAACAAAGCGTGTACGTTGAGTTGTTGTATCGCTATTGACTTACCATTAACTGTAGACTCTACACCGATAGATACTACAGAACCAGAACCAGAAGCATTAACCTTCTGTCGATTAACCAGACTTAATGAAGACGCATATTCAGCAGTCGTATTGTATTCACTGATATTATACTGACCCGCATTGTTAGCAGGTAGTGTATATGCCTGTTTTTTATAGGCATTTGTATAATCATACGCCCAGTTTAATACAACAGTGGATTCTGCCCCATCAAATGTAGTCAGATTAACCTTCTTTAAAAACTTTAAAACACTACTGTCACCAAAAGCTAACGGGTGACTAAAGTAACTTATCTGATACCCGCCATCATTATCATCATACCCTGCATATTGGGCGATTCCTGTTGCAACACCAATATATAAGGTTTCATCAGCTAGATTGGTAAAACATAACGGAGACAAGTTAGTCCATGTGGTTGCCCGATACGACCCATCCTGAAGAGGAAAACG
>FUFK010042554.1_pt1 | contig 12455 bp, 25 predicted proteins | sample 1021851 | NCBI WGS metagenome assembly FUFK01 (sample SAMEA51879418, study PRJEB19060) | metagenome
ATTGGAGCTGTGGAACTGTTTCAAGAACCTTATGATTCAAGAAGACATACAGACTGTCGTCGATCTTGAGATGAAAGTCCTACCTGTGTTGCTTGATATGACATGGCGCGGTGTTCGTATAGATACTGACCGCGTTGAGCGCACCAGAGATTACTTGTTAAAAGAAGAAAAGAATGTCTACAAGCGTATCAAGGACCTCACTAACGAAAACGTAGAAGTATGGGCGGCCGCTTCACTTGCCAAAGCCTTTGATAGCGTCAGCTTGCCCTACCCTAAGACTGAAAAAGGGGCACCCAGCTTTACTAAGGCGTTTCTATCCGAGCATACACACGAGCTTCCTAAGTTAATCTTGCGCTGTCGTGAGCTAAACAAGACCCACGGGACATTTATCAGCACCATTATGAAGTACACCACGCCCCAAGGGCGCATACATGGACACATAAATCAGATAAGATCCGACGATGGTGGCACCGTATCAGGGCGAATCAGCATGAATAACCCTAANCTACAGCAGATACCGGCTCGTGATCCTGAGCTCGGTCCGATGATTCGCTCGNTGTTTCTACCTGAAGAAGGNGAAAAGTGGTGTAGTTTNGANTACTCGCAACAAGAACCACGNATCTTGGTGCATTATGCTAACGCTTACGGCAGATCATTAGGNAACGANCTCAAGTCAGTTAACGAATTTGTCCAAGGCTACGTCACAAACCCCGATATGGACTTCCATACGATGGTTGCAGAGATGGCAAAGATACCAAGAAAACAAGCCAAGACTATTAATTTGGGCCTGATTTACGGTATGGGCGTCAATAAACTGTCGGATCAGCTCGATATAGGCGTCGATGAAGCCAAAGATCTTATTAAACAGTACCATGAGCGCGTACCATTTGTTAAGTTTTTGATGAATGGCGTGATGAACAAGCTAAATGGGCGCGAAAGTTCAGGGTCAATACGTTCTATTTTGGGTAGAAAATGCAGATTTAACCTTTGGGAACCTGATAGTTTTGCAATGAACAAGGCACTACCGTACAAAGAAGCTGTAAATGAGTATGGTCCGACTACAAAACTAAAGCGAGCGTACACATACAAGGCGCTCAACCGACTGATACAAGCCTCAGCGGCTGATATGACCAAGCAAGCTATGGTTAATATACACGAAAAAGGCATCATTCCGTTGATACAGATACATGATGAGGTGGCTTTTTCATCAAACAGCCAAGAAAAAATAAAAATGGTTGCATCAATTATGGAAAGTGCCGTACCATTAAGTGTCCCTAGTAAGGTTGACATAGAAGTGGGGCCTTCGTGGGGCGAAACTGAAAGTAGTTCCTCCTTTGAAGCACCCCCAGTAACTCGCGTTGGGGGTGCCGATGAGTGAAGAGAGATTTGAAGACTGTCCAATAGCCGTAAATGAGAAGGATTACGAGCGTCATGTACCAGTTCCTTACTATAATTTTTATGTAAATGCTTTAAATTCACATAAACGAAGTGAAATTATCCGTCCGAACGGCGTAGACGCTGAATATGGAGCTTACCGCAAAAGAAAAAAGGCTCAGGAATAAACCTGAGCCTCCATGATGCGTTTGGCAACTAGAATTTTACAAAATAAATCCTTAATATACAAGCTTTTTCTTGAAATATCATATAAAATCGCATAATATCCTACAAAAGGAGATAATTATGGATACAACCAAGTGGAAAAGTGTTCTTGTACCGATAGATGTCTACGAAAAGATCAAGCAATCTGCTAAAAAAGAAGGCCGGACAATAGGCGGCCAGCTCAGATACATATATTCACAGTATAAATCTGAAGAGCAGCAGAGAGTTGAAGAGTTCGTTGAAGCTAATATGAAGCGAATCAACCAAGTCTCTAAGTGATTCGTTCTTTATTTTGTATGATACTCGATACCTGAACACCTAAGTTATATAACGCGTCTGTCATGGGCCCATCAGATGCCTTTTTACCCCTACTAGATACAAATACCTCAACCGCCTCGTTAGTTTCTGGGTGGTATGATACACTAACGGCTAGTCCTTCTCCAACGTCAGTCGTGACACATGGTCTTCTGTTTGGTAAATCCATTTATTTCCTCCTTTTTTGATTGGTCTATTACTAATTTTGTGACATTTACAGGTCGATGCGTATTTTTTTCCGCCACAAGTACAACATATTGTCACTGGTCTACCCCTAAATGTTTGATTGGTCATAACTTCTAACTATAAATAACTTTTTTTATAATAACAGTCTTGACTTTTATTTTTTTTTAAAAGTGTGTTACAGTGCAGTATGGACCCGTTAACAATTACCGCAGCCATGTCTGTGGCTAACAGTGCTTTTAATGCAATCAAACAAGGATTTGCCGCAGCTCGCGATATTGAACAAATGTCGGGAGACATCGGACGTTGGATGGGAGCCGTCTCTGATATAGATAATGCAGAAAAGCAAGCCAAAAATCCTCCCTTGTTTGGTAAGTTATTCAAAGCCGGATCTATCGAAGAGGCAGCTCTCTCAGCCTACGCGGCTAAAAAGAAGCTGGAAGAGCAGCGCTACGAGCTGAAGGTGTTTCTTAACATGACCTACGGGCCACAAGCCTACGATGATTTGCTCAAGATGGAAGGGCAAATAAGAAAACAAAGACAAGAGACTGTGTACAAACAGCAACAGCTCAGGCGTCAAATAGGCGAAGCCGTAACTTGGTTCATTGTAATAGCTATTATTGGTGGTTTTGCTGTGCTGGTGGCCGGTATCTGGGTAAAAAAAGCACGAGCTGACGGCAAAATGTACAATGCGCCAAAGGATTACACTTATAAACAGAAGGTTTGGCAAGGCAAAATTACAGAGAAAAAATATACAACTTGCAGACTTAAAAAAAGAATCACATCAAAATACACAGACAAAAGAGCTTGTATCTATCAGGGCGGCAACAAAACATTTACAATGTTAATTGAAAGCTGGTGCCCGAAAAAATATAAATGTGTTTATGATCCAAACGGCACGGAGCCTGATATAGATAAAGTTATGGAAAGTTTGAGAAGTATCGGTAAAAAATAAAGTTTGACAGTGTATATAAATATATGCGATAACAAATCTAAGAGTAAGTACCCTTTTCATTTGCTCTTATCCTATATAAAATGTGATAAAGCTCCGAGTTTCGTGTCCTCCATGTTTCCTCGGAGCTTTTTTTATTGACAAGTGTATAAGATAAATCCTATAACTGTATATGTGGAGTGTTTAGCTCGTTCAGGACTGTGGTAGATCTCAGCATTTATCTTAGTGACGTAACCTCAAGGCGCTCCACACCAAACTTATATAGGAGAAAGTTATGGAAAATAGATATTACGTTAAACTTTATTGGTCTCACACGGGTAATCTGTCGAAACAAGAAGTTAGTTTTATGGTAGAAGCTGACAGTAAAGATCAAATAAAACAAATGATAGATCCAAAACACGAAATTTTAGAAATAACTAGGGTCTGATGTCTGAACAAAACAAAACACACGCGGTAATGTCCCAACGGCATGAGGATCAGGATAGTCTTGATTACTTTCCTACCCCGCCTTGGGCAACCCGTGCTTTGTTTGAACACATACTAAAGCCAAATTTTATTTACCCCCAACAACCCGAAGATGACTTTGTTAAATATACTTGCCTAGAACCAGCGTGCGGAGCTGGACATATGGCCAAGGTCCTCGAAGAATATTTCCCTGAAGTTATGTCACATGACATAGCTGATTACGGACAAGATCGTATCGCAGATTTTCTGTCTAAGGACGTCAACGAAGAATACGATTTTATTATTACTAACCCGCCGTTCAACCTAGCTGAAGAATTTGTACTCAAGGCNNTACCCTTGGCTAAAGAATCTACGGCTATCTTTGCTCGGACACAGTTCATAGAAAGCGTAGGTCGATATGAAAGATTATTTAAACAAAACCCGCCAACAATTATTGCTCAATTTACAGAACGAGTTCCAATCATTAAAGGTCGTCTGTCAGCAAATGCTTCAACGGCTACAAGCTATGCTTGGTTCATCTGGGAAAGTTCTCAAAGACGAGTTCCAAAATTTAAAACTGAAGTTCAATGGATCCCACCAACAAGGGCCAAGCTGGAACGACGGACAGACTATGAAGAAAGTGTGGCAACTCCACATCCTCGACCCACGCGTCACGCCTCGCAAGGAAACCTTTTTGACTGAAATACAGCGATTAATTAGGAAAAAATTCAAAAACAATAAATTTTAGTTACAAAAGTTACTTTCCTTTATATATAGAGCTGAAAATAAAAAAATATTTTTTTACTAAATATAGGCGTAACTGGTGTAACTTATGTAACTTTCTTCTGTAACCCTTATGTATCAACAGTTTTACTGGTTACATAATTGGTTACACTTGTGTTTTCAAATATGTAACCTTCTTAAATCTATTTTGGCCTTAATGGGCCTCAAAAAGTTTTTTGTAAAAAAATAATTTCTGGTGTATATATAGAGATATGAATAATTTGAAGCCTATTAAAAAAGGTCGGGGAAGGCCTAAAGTAGATATTCATAGTAAGCTAACTAGAAAACAAGAGCTGTTTGTAAAAGAACTTGTTAGCAACGATGGAACAATAACCATGAGGGAAGCTGCGATTAATGCGGGTTTCCCAGTTTCTTCTGCTCACACTCGTGCATATGAAATGACCAATCCTGAGATATGTCCTCATGTCTGTAGGGCAATACAGATTTATCGTGACGAGCTGGATGAAAAGTATGGTGTTACATACAAAAGACATTTACGAGATTTACAGAGAATAAGGGATGTTGCATTAGAGAATGGTGCATATTCAGCGGCTGTGCAAGCTGAGTTCAGACGAGGTCAGGCGAATGGTAATATCTACATTAATAAATCTGAAATCCGTCATGGTACTATTGATAGTATGTCCAAAGATGAAGTGTTGAAAGCTCTTAAAGAAATAAAGGATTCATATGAACCGAGATACGCTGAAGAAGTTATTGACCACGAGGCCACGAGTTCAGCCGAAGAAGGAAAGCGGGTTCTTCCAAGAAATTAAAAAAGCCGTCGGCCGATTACCCAAAGACATTTTGTTAACTAGAATAGAAAACTGGATGACACTTGGTATTCCTGATTTAATGATCTGTGATGATAAAAACCAATTTCATTTTGTAGAACTGAAAGTTACTAGTGGTAACGTAGTTAGATTATCTTCATTGCAAATCGCTTGGCTTACTAGACACAGTCGAGCTTCTGTATGGGTTCTTGTTAGATCACAAGATACAATGTATTTGTATGCGGGAAGTCAGGCGGTAGACCTCAGAATAAAAGGCTTAAAACTCAAGCCTATCTTCAAAACAGAATATCCTTTTGATTGGCCGAAAACTTTTTCCTTGATCTTTGATTAATAATATATAAGATAAATCCTATAACACACATTTATAGGAGAAATGTTATGATTAAAACTGAAGAAAAATATTGCTTTACACCCGTAAACCAAGGAAACGAAGATTACCGAGTTGCTAAAGTAATTGAAAATAAATCAGGGTATTACACTTTTGGTAAGGCTAATCCAAATGATCCACATGAGTTGGATAAATTTGTTGGTACTTATGATTATGCTAAGTCTATTTGTGATACATGGAATAAACGTCTAGGTATTAGTTCAGAGGAAGAGCTGAAGATTGTAGCCTCTTCTATGGGAGGCTAGATATGATACTGTTTTGTGTAAAAACTCGTAGTGGCGAGGATGAATACGAAAACTATGGTTATTATGAAACTTTTACTGTTAAGGATTTTGCATCTCAAAAACTTACCGACTTAAGAATATTATCGGAATACCATGGTCATACTTTTACGGAGGAAGATGCCGAGAGAGATGATGGCTATTGGTATGGAGATAAAATTGTTTGGGTGGGGGGTGTATGGAAAACAACCCCTGAAGAGTTAAAAACCTTACATAAATTTGGAATAATTTATTACTCAGGAGAACAATAATGGCTAAATACGATAGTGATGCCCTAGATCAGGCGTGTGAAGAAATCGTAGGACATACGAATTGGAAATATGCAGACACTCAAGACCTTGAGAACATTATTGCTGAAAGAAAAGGCGACGTTCCAAAAGGAGAAAAGATAGAGCATATTGTAATTTTTTATAAAAACGACGAGGAGGACTTTGATAATGAATAATCTATCTAAAGAAGAGCTAGAGTTGTTGCAAAGCTGTGTGATTGAAATGAGAGCCATATTGTCTACGGGTCTTTCTCAAGGTGTTGATGCAGTAAACTTTAAAACTCAATATGGGTTTAGTTATGAAAACGAGGCCGATCTTAAAAAAGATATTAGAGCATTGAGAAATTTGGAAAAAAAGTTTGAACCAATCAAAATTCATATAGCTTGGGGTAGTTCTAAAAGCGTGGACGATATTAAAGAATATACTTTTGATAGCGAAGAAGAATACCTAGCTTTTTTAAAAGGCGTCGATGAATCTAATGGTTGGATGGACTACGATACCATAGGGAAGCATCAATGTAATTGGCCTAATATTGAAATGTGGAAACGTCAATATTGTCCAGAGGAGAAAAGCAATGGCTGAAAAAATAATTATTTTAGATGATAAAGGAGAGGAACATCAATTTACTAAAATTAGTGACTTGGTGGCTTATGCAGATTCTGGTATGATGTCTTGGCTTCCTGATGATTTTACTTGGCGTATCATAGCTAGTGAAAAAAACCCTCCTAAAAAGGTAATTACCCAAAAACAAGCCGATGAAATAGTTAAGATTATTTTGTCAGCTTTTAAAGACGGCGTAGCTGACGCAGTCCTAGAGGGTAATAGATCCGAAACCCATGAACAAATGCATTATTATAAACAAGGTTATGACTTTGGTTTAACAATGTATTCAGAACTTGCAAAATTAGAAGAATAAAGAAAGGAGGTAATATGTTTTTTCTATTTGATTGGATAGGTAAACTTTTATACGGCGAAGACTATGATAAGTATAAAAAAAGACCACCAAAAACAATTAAGCGAAGACGCTGACATTAAGGCCGTGATTGACACGGCCTTTTTTATTTAGTAAAAGTATGGGATAAATCACATATATAGGAGAAACTTATGAAGATTTACAAAAGGAGCATTTACGAAGACCAAGGATATGCAATATCTTTTGGGACTGAAGAAGATCTTAACGATTGGAAACAAGAAGAAAAAGATTGGATCGCACAAGAGCTTTCAGTAGCTGACGATAAGATTGAACAAATTGGAGTATCAACAGATAAAAATATTGGTGCTTTATTAAATACAATTAATGAAATAATCAGTAGCGAGCTGATGAAAAGGAGGCAAGACTAAAATGGAATATGAACAAGCGAAACAAAAGCTTATTGATAAAATTGATTCATTAGAGGGTAGAGATCTAATGTATTTTTTAATTCAAGAATGTATGGACAGCCAATACCAAGATCCTGATCTATATTATGTAATGCAATTATTGGACGGCGGGGACGGAATAACTCAGTTTTTGGCCGACCATATTGGAGATCATACTGTTAAATATTATTTAAAGGAGCAATTAAATGAAAACGAACGATCAAAAATTATTAGATAGCGCACATGAAGATAACCCAGTTTATAAGTTTTTGGTTTTTTATGATTTGTTAAGCGAATGGTTTAAAGATACAAAGTTACAAAGATTTACATATTATGAAGATATTTTTTATCATGTATCCAAAACTATTGAGCAGTATGAAAAATCTGATTATGCAAAAGACTATACCCAGTCAGAGCTTGCTTGCATAATAGAATATTTGGAAGACAAATTTGATCATAAAGTAGCTAAAATATGGAAGGCGCAAAACAATGTTGAAATTAATTAAAAAATCACGCTCAAGAAAAACTACAAATTGCGCAGTAACATATAGAGCGGGTGGAGTTGACAAATTTGCAACTTGCCCAATCGATTGTAATTTAAAACCTGACACTTCAGCGGGTGCAACTGAAATAGATTATAGCTATCTTGATGCAGTATCTGACGCCGTCCCAAAAGGCGGCGTTAGTTTTACTTATTCGCATTTTAACCCTAGTTTATGGAAACATAAATTAAAGATAGGTAAAACTGTTATAAACTATTCAGCTCGAAACTTAGCGGACTTGTTTTTAAATTCATTCGTACCCGCAGTAATAAACGTAAAAGAAACATTTTGGAAAACTAACGGCAAATCAGAAACTATTAACGATCATAAAATAGTTAGATGTCCCGCAGAATATACCAGTACAGATTGTAGTGCTTGCGGAAATGGAAAACCTTTATGTAGTCGTATGGATAGAAACTTTATTGTAGGGTTTACCGATCATGGCTGTTATAAGAAAAAGGCGAGTAGTGAAATAGAGAATGGCGGTTGTTATGCAACTGGCGGTAATGTTAATATACATTGGTTGGCTACAACTCAGACAGCTGATGAAGATCCTGATGAACTAAAACTTTTAAAATTTGCTCAAGAATTACCATATGGAACTGTATTAAGACACCATATAGCGGGAGACCTTGGAAAATGTTAAGTTTAGTCGAGTGTTTAGTTTGTGCATATGTTTATGAAGAAAAAGAAAAATTTATAGAAAAATGTCCGAACTGTAAAAATTCAGATACTGAACAAACTATTTATTTAGCACCTGAATCAGAAATTTATAAAAACTATAAAAACTTTACATATAAGAGAAATCGTATATTATTTAAGCGGGGTATCACACCCCGCTTTTTTTAATTGCATTTTATATAGGAGAAAAATATGCGACATTTAGAAAACGAAAATAGATCTTTAGAAGATATGCTTCATGTTATTACTGAACAGAATAAAATGAAGCAAGACTACATAGCTCCAACTAATCAGCTTCAGTTTAGAACGATTGAAAGCGAAGATAGGGTACATGGAACTAATCACAGCCAAATAGTTATGGAAGCGAATAACGGCGAGGGGACTAAAATTCTTAATGTTAATCAACATTGCTTTGACCAAATAGCTCAAAAAGCTGAAATAGCAACGCCAACGGCTAGACGTTTACAACAGAACTATCCGAGGGAAATGGATAATTTGATTAATGCTATATGGCAAAAAGAAAACTCTAAACGTATGGTTAGAACTTTTGATAATACATATATAAACAGCCCATTTAATTATGATAGACATACGGGTACGGCTAGAGCTTTTTTATCTGATAAGTTTAAAACTTTTGATAATTCTGATTTATTAGAATCAGCTTTACCGACACTTGGAGAGTCGGACGCTTGCTGGAAAATAGTTAATTTTGCCAATACCGATAAAAAACTTTACATACGTTTAAAATCTGAAGTTATACAAGCTGATGCAGGAGTTGGCGATTTAATGGCGCATGGAATTGGAATTAGNAANTCAGAAACNGGNTCAGGATCAGTAGCNGTATTTGGTATAAATTGGACGTTAGCTTGTACAAATGGTATGCAAACCGAAAACGTAACTAGGAAAGCACATATCACTAGTGCGAGGGACGGCGATACTTGGAATGTATTAACCGACGAAACTAAACAAGCCGACAACCATAGCTTAAAACTTCAGCTCCGGGATATTGTTAGCTCATATGCTAGTAGAGATGCTTTTGACGAAAACATTGAAAAAATGAAAAGAGCTAAGGAAGACGTAGTTAACGTACCTATGAATGAATCAGTCGAAAATTTAGGAAAAGTTTTAACTTTATCTAAAAAAGAAACTAGCAATGTATTAGAGGGTTTACTTCAGACTATAGGACAATCAGGGTATGAACAAAATCAAAAGATTAATAGGGCAACACTTGTTAACGCTTGTACTAGCGTAGGTAATACGTCCGATCCTGATAACGTAGATTTTTGGCAACGTCTAGGAGGAAAAGTTTTAAATCTAGGTAAAACCGATTGGAATAGAGTAGCAATGGCAAGTTAAAAACTACCTACATATTAACGCCGATTAAAGCCCCGTCCAGACGGGGCTTTTATTTTTTGTGAAAGTATGTATAATATCCTATATCACAAACTTTATAGGATAAAATAAAATGACTAAACGACAATACAAAACATATGAAAAAAACCCCACCGAATGGGAAATAAGTTTAGGATCAATATATGTAGACCTTGAAGAGGCTAAAAAAGTACAAAATTTTGATCGTAAACAATTTAAAAATTGGTTACATAAATTAGTAGACCGAGATGAGATTGAAATTACTGAAATATATAACCCTGACATTGATGAACATTTAACTCATTATTTAGAACAGAATCCAATGGGTTATGGGTTATATTTAAAAGCTCTTAAAGGATTCAATCAGGACGGCTTTTATATGACTGAAGAGGACGCTCTATTTCATCAGGAAGAACGAGCTGAAGAAATGCCTGACATTGAAACTTTTATATTTAAAACCCATGATAATGAAAACGAGGAGGACAATTAAATGACATATTCAATAGCTGAAATAACATTCATTAAAGTAGATGAAAATGGCGAAGAAATAAAAGATAAAAATGGTAATATCAAACTATTTACACCAAAAGGTAGATGGAAAGATTTAGAGTATTTATGTGAAGATAGAGATGACGAAGATTTTGAAGAGATAAAACCTAACAACATAGGCGAAGAATAAACTTATCTGGAAACAGCTGACAAAAGACCCGTTAATTGACTTTAACGGGTTTTTTTTGTACTTATTAAAAATCACATTAACTTTATAGGACAAAATAAAATGAAAGAATATACATCAGATATTAAGCTTATTTTCAGCGGTAATAACCACCCCGCAGATAATAAAAAAGAATATATAGAAAAAGTTAAATCACAATTTTTTGATGAATTTGGTTTAATACTAGACGATAAAGAAATTACTAATATCCAAATAATGGAGGATAATTAAATGCCAAAAGATAAATTAAATTTAGATCAGCTTATGAACAATTTAAATCAGGTAGGTTTAAACGTCATAAATTTTGATGACATAAATTTAAATGATTTAGATCAAAAAGAAGTAAATAGAAAACATACTTTGAAAGTAGAAAAATTAACTATTGCTGATTTACTTCAACTTTCCAACGAGGGATTTATTCCAGACGATTTAATTGATAAGCTTTATTATTATTTATTAGATAGTACGAAAATTAGAAAAAAACTTAAAAACTAAACTAGCTTTAATCAGCTGATAAAAACGCCGTTAATTTGACTAACGGCGTTTTTTAATTTAGATATAAGATAAATCACATTTTAATTTATAGGAGAAAAAAATGCGACAATATCCAATCTGGAATATTATTACGGCTTGTATTTATGGCAGTAATAAAAGCTATGGAGTTAAAGAAACTGGAGAAGTAGAAATCAGAGTCGGCACCAGTTCAAAAAATAGTTATTTATTTTTGAAACATTGCACGACTCACCGACAATTAGAAAACGGTGATAGAGAATATCGTTTTTATATTGACGGGCAATTAATAAAAAGAGCAGTACTCCACAAAGGCGAATCAGAATTAAAGTTTTATGATGGAGCTTACCCGACCAATTCAAAATATTTGAATAAGCCGATTGAAAACGGAGTCTTAAATTAATGAAACATTTACTTATGGAAATACTTTGTTTTATGTCTCTTTTAATATTTGGTTTTTATTTATTGATTGCTTTATTCTAATTTAATCACGAAATAAAACGAATTAAACGCCGTTATTTTAACGGCGTTTTTTTTATCCTTACTTTCTTTTTTAACGCTCTAGAAACAGCCGTAGCCCGTTTAAATGATAATTAGTATTAAATAGTTAATTAAGGCGTCATGAGACGCCCACACATAGCCGAAACCTACGGAGCGGGAAAAACTACCCCTTAAAAACGTTAGCTCTTTCCAGACGCTTAAAACATGATTCGAGAATTTTAATAAATAAATTGTTGTGGCTGCCACGACATTAATGCGTCGTGATCCGGGATCCGGGATCCACGAAACAGGCGACGAGATCCACGGCACCAGCTGAGCGAGATAAGAACGCCGACGCTTAAAAAATTGCTTAGGATCCTTAGAATAATAAAGGTTAAAAAATNNNANAANAATCGAGAAAATCNGCGAAAAAATCGACGGCGACGCCGTGCGTTGNNTAGCGCAGGCANGTGCNAAGTTTTTCACAAACAATTAGATAAAAATTGAAATAGCCGATTAACTATAGTATAATAAGCCATAAATCGCATAAAATAAGATACGTTAGGGGCCCCTATATGGAAGTTACATCACACGACGAGAGACGCTTAAAACTCGAACTACGTTTAGCGCAATTAGAGAAGAATGAAACTTGTCAAAATCAGTTTTTATCCTTTGTCAAAACCATCTGGCCGAGCTTCATACAGGGCAGGCACCACGAGATCATAGCCGAAAAGTTAGAACGGGTGGCGACTGGAGAACTGAAACGTCTGATTATCAATATGGCACCTCGTC
>FUFK010719044.1_pt1 | contig 12455 bp, 10 predicted proteins | sample 1021851 | NCBI WGS metagenome assembly FUFK01 (sample SAMEA51879418, study PRJEB19060) | metagenome
GGTGCAGGTCTAGAATACTTATTCTAATCAAAACCTCTGCATAGTTAGTATGCTAAAAACTCATCCTTCGGGNTGGGTTTTTTTATGGGGTAAATATAGCAANNANTCNNTAAAACCNTTAATCTCAATATTNTTCTNAGCTGATNTTGNAGTGAAGGNGTATCATGAAAANANTACTATNTATTNTAGCGAGTTNCGTTGTATATATTCCTNTNNCGCAAGCGGCTCCNGAGATCTANGGCAAGGCTTTTATGATGGTTGACTATGTGGATCAACAAGCAGACTATGATGACCAAAACAATACTCCAAAGGATGCAGATGAGAATGCGCTGCAGATTAACTCGCATTTNTCACGTATAGGTGTTAGAGGGAGTGAAGCTATTACCGATAGTACCGACGTTATCTACCGTTTAGAGTATGGAGTAGATATCGATGGCGACGACAGTCAAACCTTGCAAAGCCGCGATACCTATTTAGGTTTAAAGAACGAAAACTACGGCGAGCTGCGTCTAGGTCATAACTCTTCTATTTTTAGTTATCTATATGGTCCTATTGTCAATAGAGGGTANTGGGATAACCTAGGAACCAGAACGCTTGGTGACAATGAGAATGTCGCCGCGTTAAACATGCTTGACTATACGCGTTCAAAAGACTCGGCATTGTGGATTGCACCTGAATATCAGGGCCTACAGCTGATCACGCAGTATGCTGCTGATGAGAGCGCTGGGAGTAGCGACAATGGCTATGGCGCCGCGCTAAAGCTTGATAAGGGCATGGGCTATACAGCAGCGGTTGCCTATAGCAAGGATATCGAGGCCAGCGGTAGTATTGATACTTTAGATCTCATTAATGATAGCGATGAGGTCAAAAATATAAGCTATGGNGGCGACGCTTTTCGTGGGACGCTAACGCTTGATATTGATCGCTATCTAGATATGGCGACNCCGTTGACTNTAGGCGCAGTGTATCAGCAGGCGGATTATGATTTTAGAGGTTCTGATAAAGAAAAGGGCCTGATACTNAGTGGCAAAATCGGCCTAAACCACCTATCTCATCCAGCTTCGATATATATTCAGTATAATAAAACCGATAACCTCAATGGTATAAGTAATAATGATTCCGATCAGATCGTAGTAGGCGGCGAATATAACTTTAAAGACAATATGATTGCCCATGCTTATATCGGACAGAACTGGGCGGATTACACCAGCCCCACCGATCCAACCCAGTCAGTTGCTGATATCGAGGTGTTTGCTGTTGGCGCGGGTCTAGAGTATCTGTTCTAAGCTTAGCTGAGTCGCTATTTACATTAAGCTTTTTATTGGGCTTTTCATTTATATAGCTAGCCCCATATCTAACCGCTAGATATCAGCTTCAATGACCCCGGTTTTAAGACATACATCGAATATGGTCAGCGCCAGTTTGTCTGATCCAAACGCTACAAAATAATAGGGATTAAAAGACTTTGAGCTTTTGCTCTATATTTTGTGGCGTATTTTTAGTAAAATCCTTCTTTACCAATTACCGACAGAGTACTATGACCAAGTTTATATTTGTGACCGGTGGGGTAGTGTCCTCACTAGGAAAAGGTATCACTGCCGCATCACTAGCGGCTATCTTAGAAGCGCGCGGCGTTAATGTCACTATGACCAAAATGGATCCGTATATCAACGTCGATCCAGGTACGATGAGTCCGTTCCAGCATGGTGAAGTATTCGTCACTGAAGATGGGGCAGAGACGGATTTAGATTTGGGCTATTATGAGCGTTTTCTGCGTCACTCAAAGATGAGTAAGAGTAACAATTTCACCAGTGGCCGTATTTACCAAAACGTGCTTAACAAAGAGCGCCGCGGCGAATATCTAGGCGGNACNGTACANGTTATTCCNCATATNACNGATGAAATNAAAAACAAAATCNTNGCCAGTGGCGAAGGCTATGACATCGCGATTATCGAGATTGGCGGTACCGTNGGTGANATCGANTCNCTNCCATTTATGGAAGCCGTACGTCAGATGCAAGTAGAGCTTGGTCGTAATAGAGCCATGCTAATGCATCTTACTTTGGTACCGTATATTGCTAGTGCTGGTGAGACTAAAACCAAGCCAACGCAGCATTCAGTAAAAGAGCTGCGTTCTATCGGTCTACAGCCTGATATCTTAATCTGCCGCTCGGATCATCATATCTCGCCTGACAATCGCCGTAAGATTGCGCTATTTACTAATGTCGAAGAGCGCGCGGTCATNATGTGNGAAGANGCGCAAAGNATCTATCAAATACCGCGTACGCTACATGAGCAAGACCTTGATGATCTTATCTGTGAGCGTTTTGGTCTTGATGTGCCAGAAGCAGATCTTAGNGATTGGGACAAAGTNGTNGAAGCACAGCTCAACCCNGAGTCTAGCATTACTGTGGCTATGGTTGGTAAATACGTTGAATTGCCTGATGCGTATAAATCCATCAACGAAGCGTTATTGCACGCTGGCTTTACCCATCAGGTGTCTGTAGACATCGACTATATTGATGCTGAACGTCTAGAAACAGATGACAGCCTGTTTGCGCGCTTAAAGCAAGCCGATGCTATCTTGGTTCCAGGTGGTTTTGGTGAGCGTGGCACAGTCGGTAAGCTCAAAGCCGTCACCTATGCACGTGAGAACAACGTACCGTACTTGGGTATTTGCTTAGGTATGCAGCTGGCAGTCATTGAATATGCCCGTAACGTGCTAAAAATCGATGCCAATTCATCTGAATTTGACCGCAAAACTGCTGAGCCGATTATTGGTCTGATTACCGAATGGTTGGATGAGCGCGGCGAGCTACAGATTCGTAGCGATGATTCAGATCTTGGCGGCACCATGCGCCTTGGCGCACAGCAAGCAGAGTTGGTTGCGGGCAGCAAGCTGAGCCAAATTTATGGCGCAACACGTATCAGCGAGCGTCATCGTCATCGTTATGAAATGAACAACCGCTATATTGAGCCGCTTGAGCAAAATGGTATGAAAATCTCAGGCTACTCTGCCAAGCAGCATTTGGTTGAGTCAGTCGAGATCAGTGAGCATCCTTGGTTTATCGCAGTGCAGTTTCATCCAGAATTTACTAGCTCGCCACGCGGTGGCCACCCGCTGTTTAATAGCTTTGTGAATGCNNCGAATAAATATAGCAGTGCAAAGTAGCGGTAAGTAGACTTCGTACACTGTATGAGCTTGAATAAAAGATCAATCTTCGGATTGGTCTTTTTTTATCACCAACGCTGTAAAACCATGTCCTTCTAGGGCATGGATGTAAGGCGTCAACCGTTGTCACCTAAGATGACATCTACCTTGTCAACTCTGCTTATTGAGATCATAATCATTCTATGAAAACGCTCAAACTACGCACCAAAGACAAACATGCCAAGCAGCTCAATATCTTAGCTGGTGCGGTCAACTTTGTCTGGAATTACGTCAATGAGCTTAGTTTTAAACATCTTAAGCGCACAGGCAAATTCTTTTCAGCCTATGACTTGGCCACTTACACCAAAGGGGCTAGTGAATACCTAAATCTGCACAGTCAAACCTTGCAAGCGATCAGTGAGGTTCACGCTAAATCCCGTAAACAGTTTAAAAAAGCNAAACTCAACTGGCGTACTAATAATCCANAAGCCAAGAGAAGAAGCTTGGGCTGGATTCCGTTTAAAAAGACTGCCATTAAGCACTTAGCAACCCGTCAATCAGGCAAGAAAAGCCTTAAGTCCACTATCCAACTAAGCCTCGCTAAGGGTAAAAAACTCACAATAGATCTATGGGACAGCTATAATCTAGCCCTGTACAGCATCAATACTCTGGAGCTAGTGCAAGACAATCGCGGCCACTGGTATGCCTGTATCACCGTTAAAGACTTTCCTAAGGTTAAAGGTGGTGATGGTAAGGTTGGTGTTGATTTAGGGTGTAAGGATGCTGCTACCAGCAGCCAAGGCGACAAGCTAACCATTAAGCAAACCCAGAAATGGGCTAAAAAACTTACCATTGCTCAAAGAGCAAACCATAAAAAGCGCGTAAAAGCCATTCACGCCAAGATAAAAAACACTCGTCAAGACTTAATTCACAAGTTTACCACCAGTCTGATTAAGGACAACGCCTTGATAGTGGTCGGTAAACTTCAATCAAGCTCATTTACTTCAAGCAAACTAGCTAAGTCTGTCTATGACGCAGGATGGTTTGAGATGAAGCGACAACTGGANTANAAATGCNNGNANGCAGGTTGNCACTATATCGAAGTNAATGAANNNTACACCACCCANACNTGNTCNNNTTGCGGCTCACGCCAAAACAGTCCGAAAGNTAGAGCAGATCTTGGAATAAGAGAATGGATATGCGAGTGCGGTGTCACTCATGACCGCGATATTAACGCGGCCAAAAACATTCTTGCGGTCGGGCTTGACCGTCTTGTAGAAGGAATCCCCTCCGTTTAGGGAGGGGAGGAAGTCAACTGTTGCAATCAAGCACTTTTCTTTAGTTTGCTATCGGTTACAATATGAGCTAGAGATAATAATAACGAAGGTAACGACTTTATGGATAATCTATTAACTGCGCGGTCGCATATTGAGCTTAAAAGCGGCAACAACGACATTATTAATATTGGTAACGATCAGCCGTTTGTACTATTTGGCGGCATGAATGTCTTGGAGTCTAAGGAGCTAGCGTTTGAGATCGCTGAGCAGTATATCGAGATTTGCGAGCGCTTAGGAATTGGTTATGTGTTTAAAGCCAGCTTTGATAAGGCCAATCGCTCAAGTCTGCACTCGTTTCGTGGCCCAGGTCTCGAGCAAGGCGTAGATTGGCTCGGACAAATCAAAGAGAAGTTCCAAGTGCCGATTATCACTGACGTGCACGAGCCGTATCAAGCGCAGCCTGTCGCTGAAGTGGCCGATATCATTCAGCTGCCGGCTTTTTTGTCGCGTCAGACCGATCTGGTCGAAGCGATGGCTAAGACCGACGCTATTATTAATATCAAAAAAGCCCAGTTCCTAGCGCCGCATGAGATGCGTCATATTGTGAATAAATGCTTAGAAGCTGGCAATGACAAGCTCATCCTATGCGAGCGTGGCAGCGCCTTTGGTTATAACAACTTAGTCGTTGATATGCTCGGCTTTGATACCATGAAGCAAATGGATGTGCCGGTGTTTTTTGATGTGACCCATAGTTTGCAGCAGCCGGGCGCGCGTAGTGATAGTGCTGGTGGTCGCCGTGAGCAAATAACCACGCTGGCGCGGGCTGGCATGGCGACAGGGCTTGCAGGGCTGTTTTTAGAAGCGCATCCCAACCCTGAAGCNGCTAAATGTGATGGNCCCTGTGCGCTACGTACCAGTCAGCTTGAGCCNTTCTTGCGTCAGCTAAAGCAGATTGATGAGCTAGTCAAAGGATTTGCGGTGTTAGATACTCAGTAAGGTATCTGTCAATTTTTAANGGTTGTAGAAGGATAAAGCGATGGCTATTCAAACGGCAAAGGTTAGTATTGAAAATATNGATGACCAAGAGGGCATTGATGGGGTGATGACAGCGCTCAAAAATATCGATGGGGTTACTGCGGTTGAGCTTGANGCTGCTACGAATATCGCGCTAATTCGCTATGATGATACCGATACGAGTATTCATGCCTTTACTGCTGCTATCAGCATGGTGGATTATGTCACCCAGCCTTTTCCTATTGATGCGCCGCAGAACCCGCGTAACATGGAATAATGGTTTATAAATNCATAGAGCGGACTTTATTTATCGTNAGTGACAACTTAACAGACACTAATAAAGTGTTAACCAAACACCCTTGTTGTTAGCACCAATATATCTTACCGTATATAGCAGCTACTCATTATTTATAATCACTAATAGTGAGCAGTTAACTAGGGCATGTTGAACATTCGACCATGGCACTGACAGAGACTATTTTTTAGGCGATTTGCAGATAAAAATGGTAAGTTTAGTCGTTCTAAGCGTCTATTTTTATCAATAAAGCGGCAAAAAATAGTCCTGTCCCTATTGTTGTAGTGAGGGCTGATGCTAAAATCGCTCTAGTCGTTGCGACTGTTTAAATAAAATCAGCTAGCCAATGCAATAAGCATTACCTGCAATTTTAACGACGACTAGAACACAGCTTTGATAAACTAGTAGCGATCAGCAGTGCATATTTGTGAATGTTCAACACGCCCTNATGAACAATAACTCATAGATAATAATAAGGAGCCGAATATGGCAAATCAAACGAGAATTATAAAAGTCGACGGTATGACTTGTGAGAAGTGTGTAGATAGTGTGCATGGCGCTACCGTTGGTATGGATGGCGTTATCAGTATCGCGGTTGATTTAGCAGATAATCAGGCTACGGTTACTTTTGATGACGCAAAAACTAGTGCAGAAAAAATCGCCACTGCCATCGACGATGCAGGGTTTGATGCCAGCGTCGCTAATTCATAAGTATCCCTTTAATTGCTAGCAGAACCAGTTATTTTAAATGACTGGTTTTTTTTGTAGCTCACTGTTTTATAGCTCGAATCAAATCGCTGTAANCGCTTGGTTTAAACGACTGACAGTACTCAACCGGTCAATGTCACTTGAAAACCGTCTGTAAAGCCTAATCTTATAACTACTATAATATACTTATTCTTTAATTATCGCTAAATGAGTGCTCCCATGACTGATTATTCCCGCACCGCTACTGACGAATCTTACGAAGTAGATACTGATATTCAGGCCAATACGGCCTTGCAGCCAGAGCGCGCNCATCTACAGCTAGCGATTGACGGCATGTCGTGTCAGGCCTGTGCTTCTAGGATCGAGAAGGTGCTGAATAAAAAGGATGAGGTTTATAAGGTCAATGTCAACTTTGCCGGCGAGACGGCGAACGTTGATTATAATCCTGAACAAACTACGCCTGAGCAAATCGCAGAATGGGTCAATAAGACTGGCTTTGTCGCCAATTTGCAGGCAGGCGATAGCTTATTTGCCAAAACTGATGAAGATACCGCGACTAAATGGCCTTGGCGCTTAATTGCCCTTTGGGTNTGCTTGGTGCCTTTTTTGGTGGGTATGGCAGGTATGCTAACCGGCCAAGGTATGGCGTGGATGCCGCCGGTTTGGATACAGTTCATACTCGCAACTATCGTCCAGTTTGGTTTAGCGCTGCCGTTTTATAGTAGCGCTTGGGCCTCGATCAAAGGCGGTTTGGCTAATATGGATGTACTTGTGGTCATCGGCACCTTGGCCATTTGGGGCTACTCCACTTATCTATGGCTGACGCACGGCGATGGTACGTTAAATAGTTTACTACAAAGCGGACATGCTAGCGGTCATGGCGCGGAGAGTCTAGGCGTTTATTTTGAAGCGGGGGTGATGGTCATCGCCTTTGTGCGCACCGGCAAATATCTAGAAGAGCGTACCAAAAAGCACAGCTTGAATAGCATTGATTTACTGCTATCTTTGACACCAGATGAGGTCGAGCTACAGCAGGCGGATGGCAGTTTTCAAGCGCTGCCGCTAGCTGAGGTGAAGATGGGCGATATCTTACGCGCCAAACAAGGCAGCCGCGTTGCTACCGATGGCACAGTGATTGAGGGCAGCGGCTGGTGTGAGGAGAGTCATCTAACAGGCGAGTCGGTACCAATAAAAAAAGAAGTGGGTGATGAGCTGTTAGCAGGGGCCTTGGTCGAGAACGGCAGTTTATTATACCGAGTTGGTGCTAAAGGCCGTGATACCAAGCTTGGCGACATGGTACAAGCGCTGAGCGATGCGCAGGGCTCCAAAGCAGATTTGGCTCGCCTTGCTGATAGAGTGACCGCTATCTTTGTGCCGGTGGTGATAGCTATAGCTATTATTACCTTTGCCATCACTTGGTGGCTGACAGGGATGGTCGATACGGCGCTTATGCATGCGGTGTCGGTATTAGTAATTGCTTGCCCTTGTGCGCTAGGGCTGGCAACGCCTGCCGCGATTATGGCGGGCATGGGAGTAGCAGCAAGGCATGGCGTCTGGTTCAAAGATGCGCAAAGNCTTGAGGCGGCAGGTCATATNGANACNGTCGTACTTGATAAGACAGGGACGTTAACCCTTGGAAAACCGGCTATCGTTGATCAGATGATGGTCGATAAATCGATAGCTGCCGACGATGTATTACAGCTTGCCGCTAGCGTTGAGGCACATGCTAGCCATCCGCTAGCGACGGCGCTCATCAATGAGGCGAGCGCACGCCAATTACAGCTCATGCCCGTAACAGATNTAAATGTAGTCAAAGGCGCAGGTATTCAGGCGACTATCGAAGGTTTAGGGATAGTCAAAGTCGGTACCGCTGAGTTTGCGAGTTTAAAGCTGCCTAGACTGATGCCAAAAGTTTGGCAAATTGCCAGTACGGTTGCCGTGAGTATCAATGATGAGCCGCTCGGCGCTTTTGCCTTAGCAGATGATCTAAAAGCAGATACCCCGCAAGCGATTAGTGCCCTACAAGAGGCCGGACTCAAAGTCATCTTAATGAGTGGCGACAAGCAATCTGTGGTCGATCATGTGGCTTGGCANCTGGGTATTGATGAGGCTTATGGTCGCATGAGCCCGCGAGATAAGGCCAGTCAAATTGCTAAATTACAAACCGCAGGCCACAAGGTTGCGATGGCAGGCGATGGGGTGAATGACGCTCCTGCTATGGCAACCGCTGATGCAAGCTTCGCCATGTTTGAGGGTACAGATGTCGCGCAGCACAGTGCTTCCGCGCGCTTGATGGGTGAGTCCTTGATGNACATCGATGCGGCGCAAAAAATCGCCAGCGCCACACTGCGTAACATCAAGCAAAATCTATTCTTTGCTTTTATCTATAACTGCCTAGGTATTCCGCTTGCAGCTTTCGGTTTTTTAAATCCTATGATTGCAGCGGCAGCGATGGCGCTAAGCTCTATCTCTGTATTAATGAACGCGCTACGCCTAACGCGGTTTAAAACCCAAGTCGAGCTGGATGACACAACACGNGTTTCAAGTCCTAAAAAACTAGCTGAAGCTAAATAAAGTGCCAGAAAATTTAATCGAATTTATGCTATGATGCCAACTATCAAAGCTCATTATACTTTCCCTTTTTTATCCCACACACTTGGCATGACCAAAGGAATTCACAGACATTATGTACGCTGAAGAAATCACTAACGTTACGGCAATTAAAGACATTCGCGCTCGTGAGATTTTAGACTCACGGGGTAATCCAACGATTGAGGCGGATGTTATCTTAGCTGATGGCACTATAGGCCGCGCCGCCGCGCCAAGTGGTGCCTCAACAGGCTCTCGCGAAGCGCTTGAGCTACGAGATGGTGATAAGGATCGCTACTTAGGTAAAGGCGTCAAAAAAGCCGTCGCTAACGTCAACAGCCAAATCCGCAGCGCGCTGATGGATAAAGACGTCACAGAGCAGCAAAAAATCGATGATGCGATGATTGCGCTTGACGGTACTGAAAATAAAGAAAGCCTAGGCGCTAATGCTATGCTAGCGGTGTCTTTAGCAACTGCTAAAGCTGCGGCAAAATCGCAGAGCCTACCGCTACATCAATACATCGCCAATCTGCGTAATCAGACTTCTTTGACGATGCCAGTACCGATGATGAATATCCTAAATGGTGGTGAGCATGCCGATAATACCGTCGATATTCAAGAGTTTATGATTGAGCCGGTAGGTTTTTCAAGCTTCTCAGAAGCACTGCGCGCGGGTACAGAGATCTTCCATAGCCTAAAATCAGTATTAAAATCACAAGGTTTAAATACTGCCGTTGGTGACGAAGGCGGCTTTGCTCCTAATTTGCGTAGCAACGAAGAAGCCATTACCGTTATTATGCAAGCGATTGAGCAAGTCGGCTATAAGGCGGGCGATGATATTCACTTAGCGCTTGATTGCGCTGCTAGTGAGTTCTATAAAGACGGTAAATATATCTTGGCAGGCGAGGGTAATAAGACTTTTGATAGCCAAGGCTTCTCTGATTATCTGGTCAATCTAGCGCGTCAATACCCGATTATCTCTATCGAAGATGGCCTTGATGAGTCAGACTGGGATGGCTGGAAATACCTAACTGAACAAATCGGTGACAAAGTACAATTGGTGGGTGATGACTTGTTTGTCACCAACCCTGCCATCTTGCAAGAAGGTATCGATAAACATATCGCCAATGCTATCTTGATTAAGTTCAATCAAATCGGTACGTTATCTGAGACGTTAGATGCTATCTATATGGCTAAAAACAACGGCTACGCGACCATTATCTCGCATCGTTCAGGTGAGACCGAAGACAGCACTATTGCTGATCTAGCGGTCGGTACAGCTGCTGGCCAAATCAAAACCGGCTCATTATGCCGCTCAGATCGCGTTGCGAAATATAACCAACTCTTGCGTATTGAGCAGCAGGTTCGAGCCAGCTATCGCGGCGCTGATGAGTTCATAGGCCTGCGCGGTTAACACTGCTTGGTCGCTAAACGGTCTTTTTCTACTGGGTTAGAAAGAGACCTTTTATTATCATAATGTGAAGCTCTTTTATGAAGTATTTTAGTCAATTCATGCTCTTAGCTTTAGCCATTGCTGTACTCTTAGGGCTACAGTATCAGTATTGGCTAGGTGAAAATGGCCGCGTTGCTAGCAAGCAGCTGTTGGCGCAGATCGAAGAGCAGCAGCAATCTAATGACAATCAGATAGCGGCTAATGAGCTGCTGCGCACTGATGTCCATGATTTGAAGACAGGTCTAGAAGCCGTAGAAGAGCACGCGCGCTTAGACTTAGGACTAATTAAGCCTAATGAAACCTTCGTTCAGATATCTACCGCTCCTACGACCCATACTCGCTATAATCCATAATTATCAGAAAACAAAGCTACTTTCAGCTGATATTTGCATCTCCACCTTCTCACCCTTTTAAATATCGATGATAGCCCTATCATGAATACTACTCCGAACATACACGCTATGATTGTCGCGGCCGGTCGCGGCAACCGTTTTGGCGCAGCCATTGCCAAGCAGTACACGAAAATCAACGGGCAAACGTTATTACAGCATAGCGTGACTCGACTAGCCTCTAGTGGTTATATAGACCACTGTTATCTTGTCATCGCAGCCGACGATGAAGTGGCCTCTACCTTGACATATACGCTACCGATGAATTATGTCGTAGGCGGAGCAGAGCGTTGGCAATCGGTGCGTGCTGGCGTCAGCGCTATTCTGGGTAGTGGCGCTGATAAAAGCGATCTCGTCTTAATCCACGATGCCGCCCGTCCAGCTGTGCCTACTGAAGACATTGATAGCGTTATTATAGCCGCCATGTCTGAACCTTATGGCGCGATCTTAGCGGCTCCCGTCGCTGATACCTTGAAGCTATCTACAGCGCTACCTGCAAAGCAGCTCGATGATCATAATGACGATTGTACTAATGATAACGATTATATAAAAACTACTGTTAACCGTCAGTACATGTGGCAAGCACAGACGCCGCAGGTCTTTCGCGTCGGGGAGCTGAGCCGCCTACTAGACTATATTAACGAACATCAGTTACATATCACTGATGAAGCGAGCGCCTTTGAGTATTTAGAGTTACCTATTCGCTTAGTAACGGGTAGTCGCCAAAATATAAAATTAACCTTTCCTGATGACGCAATAGTGCTAGCTGCTATTCTAACCGCCCAAGCACCTTGAAGATAAAACAAACAAAAGTTCTCAAANATAGTAAAAGACANTNATTTTNNATAGNAATAANATNNNNTTATATTNCAGAAAATAATANGTNTAAAGCAGCTAAGTTAGACAATAACCTTTTTCCTCTCAGAGCCAGTAGTCCGCTCCTCTCTGTTTTTATCTTCAAAAACTATCAAAATCCTCTCAATTACAATTATATAGCGCTTNCAGCAGAGTTTGTTTGCTTTGTTGACCATAAGAGCCTATGATGTAACTAAGTTTATACAATTACACTAAAAAACTTATAATATATATAATAGTGCATTACAGTCCTAATTAATCTTGCTAGGATTTTATAATCATAAATACAAGCATTTGTTTATTAATAGACTGGCCACTCAATTATAGGTTTATACCATAATAAGGAGAATCTAATTGTCAAAGCTCAATGCAGTAAGACGCTCAGACACAACTGATCTCTACCAATTCATCTATATTAGTCGTATTACTTCTATAGGGCTATCTGGCGCGAGTACCCTCAACGATATTGCTGAAGTCTCAATTGCACATAATAAAGCTGAAAATATCTCGGGTATTCTTTGCTATGGCAATGGCTATTTTTTTCAGTATATCGAAGGCTCAGAGCAGGCTTTAACGAATCTCAAAAACCGTATCTTAAAAGACAATAGACACAAGGATATACAGACTTTAGCGTTTTCGGCCATTACTGAGCGCCGTTTTACTGGCTGGTCGTTACGCTCAATCATCCTTGAGCGCTGGATGCTTAAAGATCCTAAAGTAAAAG
>FUFK010050469.1_pt1 | contig 12453 bp, 13 predicted proteins | sample 1021851 | NCBI WGS metagenome assembly FUFK01 (sample SAMEA51879418, study PRJEB19060) | metagenome
CTTGCCAATAATAAACATTACAAAAATCTAAACGATTTATATGTAGTATCTGCTGAAGAAATAAATAAACTTAGTGGTCTTAAAAATAATAAATCATTATTATCAGTTGTCCACAAAAAAAATCAAAAAAAGGAATCTATTGATTTTTCCAATCTCATAATCGCACTTGATTCAGTAAATGATCCCGGAAATCTTGGAACAATAATTAGAATAGCAGATTGGTTTAATATTAAAAGTATTATCTGTTCAAAAAACACTGTAGACTTATACAATTCGAAGGTAATACAATCTTCAATGGGTTCATTTTCAAGAGTGGACGTATTTTATGATAATCTAGAAGATGTTTTAGATAGTAAAGATATTTCTGTTTTTGGCACATCAACAGTTGGAGTAGATATCAATAAGTTTGAAAAACCTGATAAGGGAATAATTTTATTTGGAAGTGAATCTCAGGGTGTTAGTGAGCATTTAAAAAAATATGTTGATAAATGGATATCTATTAAAAAAAATGGAGCTGCTGAGTCTTTAAACGTTTCTGTTTCAGTTGGAATTATTATGCATAAACTGACCTAGGAATATTCTTCCTTTTTCTTAAACCAAGGTATTTGAAATACTACAAGATATGAAATAATCAAAGAAGCTATTATTGGGAGATAACTTTTTTGATAATCGTTCTGAAGAATACCAGATTCGTCAACAAAGGATTTTACATTATTTTCAATTAGAACAGTTTCTATGTAGACAAATAATGTCCCAAGAAGGAAGAATAATACTGTAAATCCAATTGTTCTGTAAATTAATCTTAGGTAAAGTTTCATATGCGAATTTAGATAATTAACTAATTAACTCAAAAGAGCATTACTTTTTGCTTTTTCAGTAAGTTGCTTTCCTAAGTATTTATCTATGAGGTAGTGTGAGAGGTAAATAGCAGGAGTTATCATAATTGCTACACTAAATTTAAATATATAATTATCAGAGCCAACATTAAAAACTTGTGAAATTGACCATGATTTTCCTTCAGGAGCTAGAAAATAAAATGCAATTAAAAGTACAACAAAACTATCAATTAACTGCGAAACCACGGTTGATCCTGTAGCACGTAACCAAATAAATTTTCCACTAGTAATTTTCTTTATTTTTTGAAATACAAATACATCTAGAAGTTGAGCAATAAGAAATGCAACAATAGATCCAATGATTATTCCTATGCTTTGAAGGAAAATGGTATTATATGCATAATTAACATTAAAAAGGTTCCCTTGATCATCAAATTTATTGATGTTTAACCAATATGAATTTGGTGTAAGCTTTGTTGAGAGAAAAATTATAATAAAAGAATAGGAAATTAATAATATAGTAAAGTAGCTTATTTTTTTGACTCCTTTCTTCCCAAAATACTCATTAATAATATCTGTCGTAATGAAGACAACAGGCCATATTAAAACCCCCACAGAAAGATTAAAATCTTTAATAAAGGAAAAGTCAAAAATTTTAGTACCTAAAATTTCAGCTAGTATAGCGTTTGTGACAAAAATACCAGAAAGAAAAATAAATATGTTATTAAGCTTTTTTTCCTCCTCAACATTTAGTTTTTGCATTGTTGGAGAATTTATTGCATTCCTCTCTCAATTTCATCAAGCTGAATTGAGTCTATAGATTCTTGACGTGTAGGTAAGATTTCAAGAACAGTATCTAATTTAGATATTTTTAAAATTTTTTCAATATGCTTATTTACATTACAAATTATGAAAGAGGCTTGTTTTTCTTGAAATGTTCTGTTTCCAACAAGCATTGCACTTAGCCCTGAGGAATCCATAAACTTGACATTTTTTAGGTCAAGAATTATATTCTTTGCTCCTTCAACCTCGTAAGTTATTAGATCAGCTTTTAGAGTAGGTGCTACTACAGAGTCGATTTTCTCATCTTTAGGGGTGAGAATGTAATAAAGATCATTTTTTTCTATTTCATATTTCATATCGCAATATTAATATTCGATTCTATATCATTCAACATATTATCAGTATTTCTTTTTATAAACTTCTCACCAATAATGTTTTCGTAGAGTTCTATATATCGCTGTGATATTAATTTTACCCTCTTATCATCCATAATTGGAATTTTTTGTCCTTCTTTTCCTTGAAATCCATTTTCTATTAACCATTCTCTAACAAATTCTTTAGATAATTGTTTCTGATTTTTATTCTGATCTTGAAGTTCTTGATATGTGTCTGAATAGAAATATCGAGATGAATCAGGTGTATGTATTTCGTCAACTAGGTAAATTTCATTTCCAATTTTTCCAAATTCGTATTTTGTATCTACTAAAATCAAATTTTTGGATTTTGCATATTCTGTTCCTCTCTCAAATAATTCTCTAGTATACTTTTCAAGTTTAACATATTCTTTTTCTTCAACTAAACCTCTAGAAATTATTTCATCTCTAGATATATCTTCGTCATGACCAATTTTTGCTTTGGTGGTTGGAGTTATGATTGGGCTTGAAAATTTGTCATGTTCTTTCATTCCGTTTGGCATACTAACACCACAAATAGTTCTCTCACCAGATTTATATAGTCTCCAAGCATGTCCAGTTAGATATCCTCTAATCACCATTTCAACTGGATAGGTTTTACAACTTTTCCCAATTGTCACATTAGGGTCTGGTATTTTCTCAATCCAGTTAGGAACAATATCCTCGGTCATNTTTAAAAACTTCTCAGCAATTTGATTAAGAATTTGNCCTTTGAAAGGTATAGCTCTAGGTAGAACAACGTCAAAAGCACTAATTCTATCAGTAACAACCATAACTAATTTATCTTTGAAATAGTAAACATCTCTTACTTTGCCCTCATACTTTTTTATGAGAGACTCAAATTTAAAATCTGTATTTTTTATAGCTTGATCCAATATTACCAATCAGGTTTANTANTATCNTTNTTNTTNTTAGGTTTNCTTTTTAATTGNTGAATATACTGAAATTCATTNTTATTTAAAGCATTGAGAATCATCTCTGCTTTCTTTTTTGACATATTAATTTTTTTAAGCTTTTCTTCTAGGGACTCATTATCAGAGTTTTCATTATTCTTTTGTTCATTTTTGTCTTCCTGAGGTTCATTTTTTTCTTTTTCNTGCTCATCNTTATTTCCCTTTTNATCATTTTTTTTATTTTCTGAATTTTCTTTTTTATCCTCTTTTTTATCCTCTTTATTATTTTTCTCGTCAGGCTTTTCTTGCTTATTCTCTTTCTGTTCTTGAATTTTTTTCTTTACTAATTCATAATTAAACTTTGAATCAATATTATTATTATCACTTATAATTGACTCCTTATAGAAATCTAGTGCTTCCTCTAGTTTATTTCTACTTTCATTAATATTTCCAATTTGCTGGAGAGCTATAGATTTTATTTCGTTATTATCGGTGATGGTAGCATATGTGTAGTTTTCTAATGCTTTAGCTGTGTCATTGCTAAGAAAATGGGAATGAGCTAAGTTTAAATATATTTTTTCGTTTGTTACATCAAACGAATCAATTAATATTTTATAGTTAGCTATTGATTTATCATACTCCTCATTTTTAAAATAAATCTCTGCCTCTTTTGTCAGCCGATTGATTTCATCAATATTGTTAATGTTCAATAAAATTATGATAATGAATTTAATGATCATATAGATATAATTTTTGACACAAAAATAAAATCAATAGCAACTAAAATTAATGCACTTAGTAGAAAATAGAAATATTTATTTTCTGAGATGTTTGATGTTTGCTGATCTATAATGTCCCCTTTTATATTTTTAATTTCAGTAATCATCTGATTTATTTCATTTTTATTTTTTGATATTTCATAGTATTTGCCTCCTGTCTTATCTGCTGTCTCTCTCAGTGAGCTAGAATTGAGTTTAGTAATTACATCATTTCCTTCATTATCTTTCTTGAAATTTCCAAAATCATCAAGAATTTTAGTTCCTTCATCAGTTCCAATTCCAACACTAAATAATTTTAGTGAGTTTTCTTTTATTTTCTCAATGGATTGGTCAGTATCTTCTCCAAAGTCTTCTCCATCAGAGAAAAGTATTATTATTTTTGACTTGAAATCATTATCTCCTGAATTTTCATCTTTAAGTTTAGATAATCCTAACTCAAGCGGTGGACCAAAATCTGTACCGCTATTTGGAACTAGTCCTGTATTTAATGTTTCTACAAACAGGTTTAAAGCGTTCTTGTCATATGTTAGTGGACACTGAACAAAAGCTTCGCCTGAGAACATAATTATTCCTATTCTGTCTCCACTGAATTCATCAACTATTTTTTTAATTTCAAATTTTACTTTTTCTATTCTTGAAGGTTGAATGTCATTTGCATTCATAGACTCAGAGAGGTCGACAGCGATCATTATATCTTTACCAACTACTTCAACTTTTTCTTCTTTTATACCAAAATTTGGACCAAGGAGAGAAATAATAAGTAAAGTAAAGAAAGCGACCCTTAGAATAAATTTAATAAAGACAGCTTTTAGGTTTATTTTAATTTGCTGATTTATTTTATATATCCTTACTAGATACAGAAAGTAGAACATTAAAAAAAGAGATACCAAAGAAAGCTCAAATATTCCTATGTCTTGCTGAAAATTCATAGGTAAAATTATTAAATAGAATCCTTATAATTAAAATTAAAATATTGATTTAACCCTTTTTCACAAATAGAAAAATTGATAAAAGTTTATATGATATTATGGAATTTTTATATTTGCGATCACTATTGGAGAGGTGGGTGAGTGGCTTAAACCAGCAGTTTGCTAAACTGTCGTACGTAATTACGCGTACCGGGGGTTCGAATCCCCCTCTCTCCGCTCAAAATTTAATCTTTTAACATTTTCTCCTAGTGCAAATTTAATATACTCATCTGCGTCACTAATAATCATTTCCTCGGGCGAAGATCCCCATCTAAACTTCACAATAGCAGATTGACCACCTATCGCATTAGCGGAACCATGAAGAAGTTGCGATGTAGTTACACCCCCAGCTAATTGTCTATAGATATTTACATCCTCAGAATTAATCACATCTTTCATTCTTACCTCAGCAGTATTAGACTGTGAACCTTCATTTACTCCAGACAAAATCATGTTGCCATTTTCTGAAATTTGACCTGCTAAGACTGCAAAACCGATCCAATCAACACCAAATGGTAAATTTTGAATCACTGGTAGTAACAGAATTCCAATGGATAATATGATTCCAACAACTATCCCAAGTTTGTATCTGTTAGACTGAAACCACTGCTGAGCAGAGGCTTCGTCAGAGATGTCTTGGTCATCGCTTTCTAATATCATGCCGTGCATTGCAGCCTCGAGTTTCTGCCATTGAGTCAAACCTTTTTCTTCATTTACTCGGCGCCTCAAATGGGCGATTGATAGCGTATTCACTAGCAGTATTACTGCCGACGCTAACTCGAAGGTCCACAAGCCGGTGAGTAAAACTAGCCCACAGACTCCATAAATCAACAATAAGCCTAATGCTGGACTGAGCATTGCTTTTCGCCAGCCATCTGCCGCACCATCAAGAACTCTGCACAATGCGTAGCCGGGAATTATGCTAATGGCGAGCAGTATTAATGCAGCCACTAACATAATCAGCCCTAGAAGATGTAGGTCTTGACTTTTCGGCCAATAATCAATAATATCCACCGTTTAGAATTGTTATGGCTGAGGGCGAGTATCCGTTTCATCCGATAGTCAAATTACCCGAAGAATATTGGGTATTTGACTTTACCAAGCCGACAAATACAACTTGGCAATGTCCTTTTGAGTATCAAATTGGAAGATATGATGAGCACCGCCCTGGTATGTATAACACCGAATTATTTGGTGGTGAAAGGGATCTACATGTTGGCTTAGATATTGGTGCACCAATTGACACACCTGTGTACGCATTCGCCGATGGAATAGTGTTCAGCAAGGGCGTTAATCCAGAAGCAGGTTCCTATGGCCCCACCATCATTACCGAACACGAGTTAGCGTTACCTAGTTCAGTAGGAACTAGTGAATTCTCACCGCCGAGGAAGTTTTGGGTATTGCACGGCCATCTATCGACTAAATCACTCGATATGGTTGAAGTTGGCGAGTCATTTTCTGCTGGCCAAATAATCGCTACCATTGGTCACGAGGATGAGAATGGTGGATGGCCCCCGCACATACACATACAGCTCTCATTGGAGCAACCAATAGTCAATGATTTACCCGGTGTAGTGAAATTGTCCGACCGTAAACTGGCATTGGAAAAATATCCAGATCCAAGGCTTATAGTAGGTCCAGTGTATTAGCGCTGATAGCTAATTTTTGTCGGCGAGGAATTTTTTCAGCGAATTTATCGGGCCTATTGCTGAGGGGTCTTTACCATGAATCAGGCCCAAAGCAATTGAGAGCCAATCCATGATTATGCATAGATGAAGGAGAGCTTCGAGCAGCGTTTCCCCCTCACCGTGGATTCGCCATGCCAAGTCGCTTGGAGTGTGAGCAATCATCCATTCGAGTCGATTAGCGACTCTTGAATGCATACCATTCCATGTNANNAACANNATNACATTNTCTNCAACACTNAAATCNGCNTCGNTCTCCAACACCACCCCATGCAACACTTTCGTTGTGGTTCATTTCAGGAAATATTCCCACTCTAGCGAATCGTGCCGAATTTTCATTGAGTTGATTTTTGAATCGATTGAGCGCTGGTGTGAGCTCTGTTGGGCCAAGCAGCGAAATTGGTTGGGTTGCCATGAATGAGATTAATTCAATTAACTCACTATCGTCATTGTTGATGAAGTCATAATCATTGACAACGAGTTGTAATCTGTTTAGCATCTCCTTGTCTTGNTTACTGTGCGGTAAAATCCCGAGGCCACGAAACAAGGCTAATTGTCGAGCAAATATGTGGCCGAATGCTGACCGTGGGGGTTGACCCCCTATTGACGGTATGAAGTAACAGTTGTAGTGGAGTTCTGCTAAACCAGATAATATTCCACCGGTCGAGATTACTACTACGGTTGCACCAGCCTTTAGGGCAATTTCAGTCGCTTCGATGGCTTCCTCAGTATTGCCACTGTGAGAAGTTGACAAAACTAGCCACTGGTCATGCCACCACGCTGGTAAAACATAATCCCTCTGGACAATGACAGGAATGCTGCCGGCTAGATTACACAAAACAGACAGGAAATCTCCACCTGCGGCTGAACCACCCATACCAAGGGCGATAACNCCTTGCCACTGGGNTTTGGCTAACTCATCAATCCACGGGTAACGTTCAGAATTAACTGCGTGCAAACCATTCTTAATGTCATCAACGAATGCTCTGGTAAAACCAATCATGTCCTCAGTGTCTAGTGTCTTGGCTAATTCATTGAGGTCGATATCCGCCATAGATTGGTGGTATGACTCATACTTTTTACTCTATACTACTGTTTTCGTCAATAGCCATACTATGTAGAGCAATCCACTCACCATCGATACGGGCAATTCGAGCGGATGATTTTCCTTTATGATCCCATGGTAATCTGACAGATGCCATAGTCCAAGTCGTCGGGTCAAGGAATTCTCCAACAGATGAATCTTGATTAATTAAGTCAACAACAATGTGCTCAGACATGCGCGCCATGACTTGGGAGGACTCCAAATCGCGCCAAGTTGCACCAGTTCTTTCTTGCCGGTCAATTCGCTCAACAATTGCTCCATCTTTAGTCCATGAGGCCGGTCTCCAGAGATTTTCTCTCCATCTAACAACATCACCTAATTCATAGCCAGGTTTCCGGTAAAGTAGAGTTAGTCTGGTGACATCAATTCCATCTTTGCGACCGACAGTTGAATTGGTTTCAACCACTTGACCACCATATTCTTTGGTTAGGTGCCTACCCCACGCACGAGCAAGTCCTTTGCTACCAAGAACCACATCATAGCCGCCGGTTACCGGCCCTTCATTGGTAATGAAAAACATCGGATCATCGGAAAGTGACTCTTTGACAATATCCAAAGTTGAGCGCAGATTTTCATACTCCTGCTCGCTTAATTTCCTGCCACTTGAACGAAGTTGTACGGTTGCTTCATAGTAATTTCCTGCTTTCCTAGTGCAAGTCAAACAGACACCATTTGCCATTCTAGCTCGCATGGTGTATTCTTCTTGGAACAATAACGAATCAATCACTCCTTCGAGTTGAAGATGGATTAAAGTGTGTCTGTCAGAGACAGTGCGAGTTTCAAATGCGACACCAATATCTTCAGCGTCAACATGAAATTTTAGATTTCGCTGGATTAGTTCATCCCAAACCTCTTCTTCGCTGATGTTTACCCATTTGCCTTGAAACTCAACGATACCACACCTAGCGCACCTAACCCAAGGAACGTTTTCTGGGACTTCAGCTAATTTAATCCGTTTTCTAATGCAGGGTTCACACATTCGTTCCCCGAATAACGGGGGCGGTGAACCACACACCAGACAGAAAGCCTCACCTAATTCTGACATCACTATATCCCCTAGCTGTGAGTAAATCTTGGTTTCAAAGTGTGGAGTGTTCACGCCTCATTGTGATTATTTGTTACTGCTACACTATCTGCATCGTCATGTTTTATGTCTAAGGATTGCTCCATCGCAATTATCCTCTGCTCCATGTTGCGGCTTCTAGAAACAACCGTCCAGGTCCAAATGGCGAGACCGAAAATCATGCCTAGATAGGCGATTGAGAGATAGGTTTTATCTTCCATTCACTCACCATCCAACTCCTTTTGTAGTCGTTCCAAACGCTGCTCAAATTTGGTAATTTCCATCGAAGTTAGGATATGTCCCACAATCAGTGTGGTGAAGGAAATCGCACCAATCATCAAAACTAACGCCATATCCCCGGAAATTGAACTATCCTCATCTCCAGCAATGACTGGCCCAGGATGGCGAATCACCCAAATTCTGGTAGCGACATAAGTCAATGGTACTAAGATGAATCCATATAAGCCAAAAGTCGAAAATGTGTCCCTTGTTTCTACACCATCTGGTTGGCTTTGTCGGCCTAAGACCAAGAACAATGCTAGCAGAGTCAACAAACCGAAGGTATTCAGGCGCCAGTCCTCCCAGTCCCAGGGCGTCCCCCACTCAGCAGCGCCCCAAACACAGCCTGACCAGACCGCCATCAATCCACAAGCAAGACCCGCTTCGGAACCAGCAATATGTAGTTTCCAACCAAGAGAACTTCGTTTGAAAAACCACATCGCAGAGCCAACAAATAACACTGCGAAGGCGATAAATGCGGCCCANGCCGCAGGAACGTGCCAGTAGAAAATACGCTGAGATTCCGGCGACTCAAAAGCATTAATGTTGACACTTGGGGCCCAATTAAATGCCAGATATAAGGTAATCATCAAGCCAAGAAAGCCGAGTGCGAGGACAGCCTCGTTAGCCTTGACTCGCATGGATAATGCTCATCAGTCTCCTTATTGAACTTGAAGGTCATAAATTTGCGCAGTAATCGACTACTATCCCCCAGGGTAGAATCAGAATGGGTGTTAATAATCTGATGAAAACAGCATTACTACGAGCCAATCTAATTGTGCTCATTTGTAGGAAGCGCACCGCAAAAGATGTTGATAATGCTATCAAGCCACCGACTAATATGATTCTATAATCAATAGATTGAATAAAAATTTGCATACTCAAAGCGGTAATTAAAAATCCACTAAGTAGGCTTTCAACATAGGAGTTTGGGACGCTGTTTTGTTGCGCACGCCACCAATCAACAGCTTTTTGTTCTTGTAAAATTTTGAAAACAGGGTCACCAATCAGGCCCAAACTAAGTGCGGGAGCGAGGGTAAAACCCATCAAAATTAGGTCATCATCGGATAAAGTCAATGGGTCTGCTATCGATAGTAGTGCGCCCATGACCAATAAAGCGGCAAGCCAGTTGCTTTGCACTGAAACCAGTGTGTTGAGGTTTAACTTCCAGCCGATTTTAGACATCAGGAACTGCTGTGATTTATTGGTAGAATCAACCTTCCACGGTTGACCTTTTTCCGGTTCTTGATCAGTGGAGTTGGTGAAGTCATACAATCGAGTAGCACATTCCCTCAGTCTCTTGTCGTGCGATGCAATAAGTATACCATGACCGGAATCTCTCAAACTATGAATGTGTTCAACAAGAATTGCCACAGAATCATCATCGAGTCCCGAGTCTGGTTCATCCAGTAAAATTAGTCTGCTATCCTCGCATACCATTCCGGGAAGCAATCCACTAATTACTGCAACTTTTCTCTGTTGGCCGCCCGATAAATGAGATATCCGATCATTTCGACGATTAGCAATTCGATAGGATTCAATGATGTTTTTCATATCTGTTGACTTTTTGCACAACGATAAAACATCATCTAAACGCTGTTGGACTGTTTGACTAGGCACCAAACAGTTGGCCTGTAATGTCAAGCCAAATGCTCTGACAGGGTTTGCCCTCCTACCCTCTCCATCGCAAACTAATGCACCATGATGTTTGACAACACCTTGTTCTAGGGGAAGCAACCGAGCCGCTGTTTCGATTACTGTTGATTTTCCGGCTCCATTTTCACCGTGNAACAATACGCATTCTCCCGGTTTGACAGTAAGGGAAAAATTGTCCAAAACTACGCCCATGCCGCGTCGGACTGTTACGTTGTCCAACTCTAGAATAGGCTCTGCCATGGTTGAGCGATTGGCTGAACAGCAATGAATGCTACCATTTTCCAATAAGACTGCACTAGTTCAAAAAAGACAAGCCCTATGCAGGCCCATGGCGGCCAAGTTGACTGAGTTTGGCGCCGCAGAGAGCAGCCTGTTTGTCGTCTGGTTGTTAGCAGTTTTTTGGCCGCTAATTTATTCATATCGTCATAAGACTTCCTTCGCCTTATCTATGACTGTAGCATTACTACTCGGTTATTTAGTTCAGGTATTTTGGTCACTGATGTATAACTTCGGCTGGGTCGATATGTGGCTTTGGGAGGACCTTTGGATGGTCCCAAATGAATCAAAAGCACCGTCCAAATGGATAACCTTCATTTCAGCTGGTTTCCTTCACAGCCAGTTTGATGCCACTCATGTATTGAGTAACATTTTGGTAATATCGTTAGTAGGTATACCGCTTGAGCAGCGGCTAGGTTGGCGCCGATTTACGATAATTTACTTTGTTGGCCTAATCGGAGGCTCAGTTGCCTGGGTATTATTCAATTTTGAATCATCAAGACCAGCACTTGGTGCCTCTGGAGCGGCGTTTGGTTTATTTGGCGCGTATCTTGCTGGCTGGCCGAAAGATGAGATTCCATTCCCGTTGATTTTGATAAGGAAATGGCCAGTTTTTTACCTAGCACTAATTTATTTTGCTCTTGAGGTGATGAGAGCATACTCAATATACGGACTTGACCGACCGAGCGATGTTGGCCACATGGCACATTTAGGCGGCTTCATACTTGCTTATGTGTTGCTACCGNTGGTGGCGAGAGGGGGGCCAGTTCCTCTGGGCATCGAAGATGGTGGACCTTCCTCATCAAGCGAAGTGATAAACAGACTACGTCGAATAAAACAGCAAATGCAAGACCTTTCCGAGGTTGGAGNTCCTTGGGAATCACAAAATTACGAACTGCCAAGGGAGTTGCGTGGTCCGGTTAAGAGTTTGATGGAGTCTAGTGACGAGCCAGAGACTAGGCAAGCATGGATGGAGCACATTGCAGATATCTCGNTGTGTCCGAGTTGCGGTAGTAAAATCGGAGTTGTCGAACGCTCAGACGGACCACACTTGCAATGCTCTGATGAGCCTGCCCATTTCAACTGGCCTTAATTTCCCCAAACCCCCTAAGGGGGGTTGGGGAAGGGTCGAGAAATGGATACTATCAAAACATGACCTACACTCAGGTAATCTATCGAAGGGGGGTATTCANTGAGTTCATACATCGGTTTGCGTCGCTCAGCGGTATTAATTTCGCTGATATTTTTACTCGCTGGCGCTTCCTCTGCAACATCATCGTGGTCTCCAATTCAAGAGACCAGTGATGATAAAATCAGTAATGTCACTCACTCTGACCCAATAATGGTTGATGGCTTGCCTCCGCTAATGTGTGGTGAAGAACTCTGTGAGAGGCCACTCAGACTTNACCTACGAGGNGACATGCCAGCCTCAGAACAAGACGGCTGGTGGTTAAGTTATGGCCCAGATTTGGATTGGAACGGTATGGATGACCGGCTCCAAAGAGTCATCGCTGGTCATGACTCCATATCACCTACTGCGATAATTGGTGAAGATGGCAAAAAAACAGTCGCCGTGGTTGTGGACTACGCTTGGCATCCCACTGATCGAGAGGTCACAGAACTCCAGCAAGTCTTGTTTGAACACAACTGGGTTGGGGAAGATAATGGCGCTTGGTTTGACAGGCCAGAGAGTATTGATTCAATCGTAGTGGATAAG
>FUFK010076147.1_pt1 | contig 12453 bp, 5 predicted proteins | sample 1021851 | NCBI WGS metagenome assembly FUFK01 (sample SAMEA51879418, study PRJEB19060) | metagenome
TGTTGATCAGAATGGTTTTGCTCCAATTGAATGGGGAGCATGGGAAACTACATGGACAGGTGAAGAAGTCATATCATCTGAGGTAACTAGAAACTCTCATTGGTTAGAAGAAGATATCGGTAGATCACCTAGACCTGATGTTTGGGATGGTCGTGGTATGCGTCGTGTTAATCAGACTGATACAATCGAAGTTACTGAAGATCAAGTAAGATCTGGTGTTAGAACTCAAGTTATTCCTAGAATTGATCGTCAATCTATGGGTGATGCTATTCTTTCTAGCACATCTATTCCTTGGATTCGTTCTAGAAACGTTGAAGTTGATGTTGCACGTCTAAAACCAAGAACACGTTTCTATTCATTCTTTGATGGAAAGGCAACTATTGATTATCAGATTCCTAAGATTATTGAAATTATTAAAGATCCTACAGTTGATAGTAGAACAAACTCTACTCCCTTTGTTATTGGTGAAACCGTAACAGGTGAGATTAGTGGTTGTAAGTTTAAGGTTGCTGCTCCTGATGATTTTTATAAGTTCAATCCTTATGATGATACAACACTTCCTACTTCATATGCATCTACAACTGCATTCTTGAACATTGATACTACTGAACTTTCTAAGCAAGCAATCGGTGACTTCTATGGAAATATGCAGGTTCAAGAAGTATTAGTTGGAACTTCTGGTGCTCGTGCTGTTGTTAAAGATCGTCGTCTAATTTCCGATCGTTTTGGTAAATTAAAAGCATCATTCTTTATTCCTAATCCTGGTGTAGATACAAACCCAAGATGGGCAACAGGAACTAGAACTTTAAGACTTTCTACATCTGATGTTGATTCACGTCTTTCTGGTGCAGTTGCATCTTCTGCTCAAACTTCATATGAAGCAAGAGGTACGTTAAACACAGTTCAAGAAAATATCTTGGCAATTCGTAACGCAGAAATAGTTAATGATACTGTAACTCAAGAACAAACAATTCAGACAACTAGAACTGAGAGTAGACAGATTGGTTGGTATGACCCTCTCGCACAATCATTCATTGTTGATGAAGTCGGTGGTCGTTTCCTTACTTCAGTTGATGTTTACTTCTTTAAAAAGGATACAAACATTCCAGTTTCTATGCAAATCAGAACAATGGAAAATGGTTATCCTACAACAACCATTCTACCTTTCTCTGATGTTACTCTAGAACCTGATCAGGTTCAGTTATCAGAATCTGCTGCAGTTGCAACTAGATTCACATTTGATGCCCCTGTATACATTCCTCAATCCCAAGAACATTGTTTTGTTCTCCTTTCTGACTCTAACTCATATCAGATTTGGATTTCTAGAATGGGTGAGATTGATATCTCTGGTGACAGAACAATTTCCGAACAACCTTATGCAGGTGTTCTATTCAAATCTCAGAACGCTACTACATGGACTGCAGATCAATATGAAGATCTTAAGTTTATTATCAACGCTGCATCATTCAGTAATACTGGACAAACTAAACTTGTATTGAATAATGCTGAACTCGGTAGAGGAAATGGTGGTAAGTTAAATCTTCGTTCTGATGCTATTCAAACATTCCAACCAGAATTAGTTCTTACACTTAATTCCACAACATTACCTTACACAGTTGGTTCTCGTATCTATCAAAAGACTACTTTGGCAGAGGGTACGATTACTGCAAGAACTGTAACAGCAGGTGGTGTTCAATTAACTATTAATGATATTAGTGGTAACTGGGCAGCAGGATCTAATACTGGTGGAGTAATTGCTAACCGTGTTGTTTCTTCTAAGACATTAGCAACTATGGTTGTTAGTGGTGCTTCTGGTGACTTTACAGTCGGTGAAACAATTACAGGTAANTCNTCTACTGCTCCTACTGCNGAAGTTGTAANTTGGACTACTGGAACAAATACANTGACACTTAAATATGTGTCTTCTGCNTTTACTCCATCNTCAGAAACTATTACNGGTGNNACTATCAACNAAAACTGCAACAGTNAGCAGTATNACNTACNNTGGAGANGCTGTTGAGTCTGCTGCAATCCAACCTTCNTNNCCAACAGGAACACCAACNTATTCNACANNTCAAAGAAAGATTCGTGTTTATCATAGTAATCACTGTATGCACAGTGCATCTAACAATGTGATTATTGAAGGTGCTAAATCTGAGGTTTCTGATACTGCTTTGACTGCATCTATATCTGCTACAGATACTAGTATTGCTGTAGGAGACGCTACTGCATTCCACAAGATTATTAACGGTGCTGCTATTGGAACAAGTAACGTTGGTTACATTAAGATTAATGATGAAATTATTTCTTATAGTGCAATCTCTAGTGATAACAAAACTATTACTGCTCATGAACGTGGTCTTGGAGGAACAACCGCAGCATCACATGCAGATGAGTCTGTAGTTGAGTGTTATAACTTAGATGGTATTCCTCTAATCGAAATTAATAAAACTCATGCAGGAATTGGAGATGTTACTTTAGATTACTATGAAATTTCCACATCATCTATTGCTAGATTAGGAATTCTTGGTGGTGGAGCAGGTATCATAGCATCACAAAATATTCAATACAGCACTCTTGTTCCTCAGATTCAGAAGATGTTGCTTCCTAAGACTGACATTACTGCTAGAATTAACACAATTAGTGGTACGTCTATCAATGATGGATCTACTTTATCTCAAGCATCATTCTCAAATGATGGAGTATTCTCTGATATTATTTTAAGTCAGGATAATGATTTGATTACACCACAATTAGTTTGTTCTGCAATCAATGAATCTTCTGAACTTAGCGGTGCTAAGTCATTCAGAATGGATCTTACAATGACTACTGATAAGACTACAATTTCTCCTGTTATTGATACAGATAGAATGTCTATCACTTTGGTATCTAACCGTATCAATAGTCCTTCAGATCCTAATACTGCAAAACTATCAGTTGGTGATGGACATGATGCAGTTTATATTACTAAGACTGCAACTCTAACTAATCCTTCTGGTTCTATCAAAGTTTATTTTGCGGGATATCGCCCACCCAACAGTGAGATTAAGGTGCTATATAGAGTGCGTCCTGTTGGATCTTCTGTTCCTATAGAACAACTGGGATTTGACTTCTTCCCAGCTGCAGGTTCTAANGTTCCTGCAACTACAGAAAGAGAAATATATTCATCATATGAATATGAAGTATCTGGTTTGAGTTTTGATCAATATCAAATCAAAGTAGTGTTTGTTTCTCCTAATCAGGCATTAGTGCCGATTATCAAAGATCTAAGAGCAATCGCTCTTGCTGTATAATGAAAATTCCTGTAAAAGACAATGCGAATTGGTTTAGGGACTCCTATGCGGGTTCCGTCCAGTGTGCTGATAAATCTCTGTATGAGAAATATATGGCAGCACATAAAGCAGAACAAGTCAAGAAAAGGGAATTTACTACTTTACAAAATGAAGTTTCTGAGTTAAAATCAGATATGAGTGAAATTAAATCACTCTTACTAACGTTAGTCCAAAACAAAACATCATAATGACTGTTGAAAAAGTATCACAAGAAGAGATGCATTCTCAATTCAAGGAGAGATATGCAAAGTTGATTGAAGAAAATCAACAATTGTCTGCGAAAATTAAAGAAAATGAGGTGACTGCACTTAAATTATTGGGTGCTATTGAAACACTAGAATATTTTACAAAGGAAGAGGAAGAGACCGCTTCTACTCCTCCTGATCCAGTTCCATCAGAATAATTTGAAGGGGGCACAGTCCCCCTCTTTTTTTAGCATAAATAATAAATGAAGCATAATCTAATCGAGTTGTCGTAACAAATGGCAAATAGAATTCAATTAAGAAGAGGTGGCGCACAGGAATGGGCGAACTCTAACCCGACTCTTGCACAAGGTGAATTGGGTATCGAACTTGACACGGGTCGTTTTAAGATCGGTGATGGTGTATCTGCATGGAACACCTTAAGGTACGAACGTCCTGTAGAGTCTACATCTAATACTGCAAATACTTTAGTCCAAAGGGATGCTGATGGTAACTTCTCTGCAGGTACCATTACTTCTACTGTTATTGGTAACTCGTCTACTGCGTCTAGACTTGCTTCATCTAGACAAATCCAACTCTCTAATGAGGTTACTGCTTCTGGTGTATTTGATGGTTCTCAAAACTTAAATCTATCTGCTGAATTAGCACTTGTTTCTACTTTACCACATTACGATGGTACATCATCTCCCTCAGCAACTTACAATAAGGTAACTGTTGATGCTAAAGGTAGAGTAACAAACGCACAAGATTTTACTGCTTCTAACAATGGTACTCTTGCTGATTATGGTCTTGATGGAACCAATGAAGGAACATCTGCACAACCATATGATTTAGACTTAGTTGCTTTAGCAGGTTTGACCACTACTGGTATGATCTCTAGAACTGCTTCTAATACTGTAGCAACTAGAGCAATTACTGGAACTGCCACAAGAATCTCTGTAAGTGAGGGTGCAGGTATTTCTGGTAACCCAACTATTGATATGATTACCACTGCTGTTACAGCAGGTAACTATAATACGGAATCCCTGACATCTGTATCTGGTGCAGGTGGAAATGGCGAACCCTTTGGTACCGCTACAGTTAACGCTACTAAGTTTACTGTTGATGCCTATGGTAGATTGACAAGTGCAACAAATGTGCCTATCGCTACTGCTGCAGAAGGTAGTAAGTATGCTAGCTATAATGCAGGTACTACTTACGTTAGATATGACATCATTGCTAACGCATCAAAAGTTTACCAAGCCATCACTGGCATTGCTGCAGGTGCAGGTGCACCTACTCATAGTAGCGGTGACTCTGGCGGGTGGAGATATCTCGCTGCCGAAGCAACAGAGCAGAAGGGATTGGCTAGTTTTGCACAAGAAGATTTCGACGTTGACGCGAACGGGCACGTCACGATCGCCACCGCAGGAGTAGATAATACACAACTACAAAATAATAAACTTATTTTCACAGATGGAAATGCTGTTGAAAATTTTGAATTAGATAACGAACTTACAACTTCTACCGCCAACACTGGTTTTAATAAATTAAACTTTATTAAAATCAATAATACTTCTGGCGGTTTATTATTTGGTGCTAATAATACTGGTGATAGTGGTGCAGGTGAGATCGATGTAAACGTACGTTCTTACTTTAGNGATCCTGATATNACTTTAGATGGTTCAGTTGCACAAACTCTAAACAAAACTGGTGATGGTAATCTTACTTTCACAACTACTCAAAACTCATCATCTGCAAGATCTTTAACAGTTTCAGCATCAAACTCTGGTTCTGGAACTAGCACAGTTACAATTACTGCAGAAGATGTNGTTGATATTGATGCCTCAGATTCAAACGGAAAAGTTCATGTCGAAGATTCTAGATTCCAAGATAACTACATTGCTACGTCTAATGCCACTATGCACCTTGATCCTGGTGATGATCGTGCTACTAGTGGGTTAGTTCGTGTTCATGGAGATTTACAGGTAGATGGTACGACTACGACAATTAATTCAACAGTTACAACAATTGATGATCCCATTATTACTCTTGGTGGCGATACTGCTCCAGGTAGTGATGACAATAAAGATCGTGGAGTTGAATTCAGATACTACGACAATCAAGCAAGAATTGGATTCTTTGGTTACGATGATTCTTACACCGACCTCGGAGGACACGTCGGAGGATTTACATTTTTACACAACGCCACAAATACTTCAGAGGTCTTTAGTGGAACTGCGTCAGGTATAACTGCAGGTAATTTAAAACTTACAACAAATACTAACTCAACATCTAATACTACAGGAGACTTAGTAGTTGCAGGTGGTGTTGGTATTGGAGATGATGTTAATATTGGTGGATTATTAGATGTAGATGGCACATTCCGTGCTAATAGCACATCTAGATTTGATGATAATATTGTATTCCAAGGTGCTTCTAAGACATTATCATTGAATAATGGTAGTGGAACGACTAAAATACAACTCCACACTACTACAGGTAATGTAGAAATTGGTGGTATTTTAACAAATACTGGTGCTATTGATGCAAACAGCACTTTGAATGTCGCAGGTATTGTTCGTTTTGAAGATACAGATGAACCAACTGTTGCACAGAATGGTGGAACTGGTCTTTATGAAATTCAATCAAATGATTATGGTGCATTTAGATTTGATGGTGGTGGATATGTTGAAGGTGATACAGTATTCAACAGCGATGTTTTTATTAACGGTGTTCTAAACCAAAGAGATAGTGCTACAGAATCATTCGGTAANAGAAACTATCTAAACATCAGATATAAATTACGTTCTGGTTCAAGTGCAGCGTATACTCCTTCATATGCATCTGATAATACCTCTAACTTGAGAATCTTTGGTGGTGCAGGTATTCAAACTGATCTCCATATTGGTGATGATCTTTATATTGGTAAACTAAACTCTGGTGACAGTGTTTCATTCCAAGTATTAGGAGAGTCAGGTAATACAACTACTCAAGGAACATTAACTGTTGAAGGTCAAGCAACTATTAATGACTCTCTAATTGTTAATGCTTCTAACGAAAACTTTAAGATTCAAAATGGATCTGCTGCAGATAAATTTACAGTTGATACTGATAATGGTAATACTGTAATTCAAGGATCATTGAATGTTAACGGTGTTACTGATATTGATGCTGATTTTGCAGTTAGAAACGGAACGACTGATAAATTCTTTGTCGATAACGTAACTGGTAATACTAATATTGAAGGTACGTTGACTGCTGATGGTCATACTGAATTAAATTCAACACTTAATGTTGATAGTAATACAACACTTGGTGCACAACTTACAGTAACTGGTAACTCAGAGTTCAACGGAACTGTAGATGTTGATGCAAACTTTGCAGTCAGATCAGGAACTACTGATAAGATGACTGTTGCATCTTCTACAGGTAACATAGCAACTGATGGAACTCTAGTTGTTGCAGGTCAAACAACTATTAATGATTCTCTAATTGTTCAAAGTGATAACGAAGTAGTTAATATAAACAATGGTTCTGGCACAACTAAGTTCAGTATTGATACTGATAACGGTAATACAAATATTATAGGAACATTAACAGTTGCTGATGCAACTCAAATTAATAATACTCTTGGTGTTTCTAACGTTGTAACCTTAACAAGAAACACTCAGCAAACTCTGACTGGATCTTATTCTGCTGATGGTGCATTCAAACTAACTGGTGGTGCAGGTATCGGTAAAAACCTTGCTGTTGGTGAAGGTCTAAGAGTATATGGAGGCACTGAACTTACTGGTGCTCTTGATCTTAATAATAGTGCTGATATATCTGGTGCTTTAGTAACTCATGATGATGTTACTATCACTGCAGATAATAAGATGTTCAAGGTGCAGAATGCTTCTGCAGCGAACAAGTTTACAGTCGATACCGATAATGGTAACACTGATATTCAAGGAACATTGGATGTTGCAGGTGATGTAACTGCATCATCTGACCTTACAGTCACAGGAAATCTTACAGTCAATGGAACAACAACTACTGTCAATTCTACGGTCACAACAATCGATGACCCTGTTATTACTGTTGGTGGTGATACAGCACCCGCGTCTAATGATGGAAAGGATCGTGGTATTGAATTTCGTTATTATGATGGTTCTGCTAAAATCGGTTTCTTCGGTTTTGATAGATCATCCTCCCAATTCCAATTCTTAACAAGTGCAACAAATACTTCTGAAGTTCTCTCAGGAACAGATGGTGCTCTAAGAGCAGGTAGTTTAAATCTTACTGGTGCGGGCACATCTCTTGATGTTGATGCTAATGCAAACATTGATGGCACACTGACTGTAGATGGTCAGATTATTTCACAAGTATCTTCAGGTCCTGCTCTTGTTATCCCAACAACAGATAAGATTAATAATCTTAACGCAGACTTACTAGATGGTGCTACAACCGCAACTGCTGCAACTGCATCCACAGTTGTTCTTCGTGATTCATCTGGTGATTTTGCTGCCAATCAAATCACTGCTGCTAGTGCTGCAGGATCTGGTGCAGGTTTCTTAGGAAACGCATCCACTGCTGACGCATGGAAGACTGCTAGAACACTCACCATTAGCGGTGTTGTATCTGGTTCTGTAGTCATCGATGGAAGTGAAAATGAAACACTTACAACAACTTATGTTGATGCAGACATCACTGCTCTAGCAGCGATGAGTGGAACTGGTTATGTCGTACGAACTGCTGCTAACACTTATGCCCAAAGAACTCTCCAAGTCACCGCATCGTCTGGAATCACTCTTACTAACGCTGATGGCGTTTCTGGTAATACTACAATTAACGTTGCTAGTGCATCTTCTAGTGCTGCAAACAACCTCGTCTTAAGAGACTCATCTGGTGATTTTGCTGCAAATGAAATTACTGCTGATCTCTCAGGTAACCTTATAGCAACAAATTCAACCGCAAAGAATCTAAATCCTGCTGCAGATTCTACCTATAGTTTAGGAACTAATCTTATACAATGGTCAAATATCCATGCTGATGAAGCAAATATTGATACTGTCGTAGGTGATTTAACTGGAGACGTAACAGGTAACCTTGTAGCAACAAATTCAACCGCAAAGAATCTAAATCCTGCTACAGATTCTCTCTATAGTTTAGGAACTACTCTTATTAGATGGGCGAACGGTTATTTTGATGATATAAATGCAAGTGGAACTATTACAGGTGATTTATCTGGAGACGTAACAGGTAACCTTGTAGCAACAACTTCAACTGCGAAGCATCTAAATCCTGGTATAGATTCTACCTATAATTTAGGAACTACTCTTATAAGATGGGCAAATATCTATGCTGATGATATAAATGCAAGTGGAACTATTACAGGTGATGTCAATGGTGATCTCTCAGGTAATCTTACAGCAACAAATTCAACCGCAAAGAATCTAAATCCTGCTGCAGATTCTACCTATAATTTAGGTACTAGTATTATAAGATGGGCAAATATCTATGCTGATGATATATCTGCGAGTGGAACTATTACAGGTGATTTATCTGGAGACGTAACAGGTAACCTTTTAGCAACTACTACTAATTCTAAAGCTATAGTTCCTGCTCTTGATTCTTCCTATGCTCTAGGAAGTACTACTAAAAGATGGTCAGACATCTATGCTGATGGTATTACTGTCACTAATACTGTTAATGGAGATGTTAATGGTAATCTTACAGGTGACCTTTTAGCAACACAGACTGATTCTAAAAGTATAGTTCCTGCTGATGATTCTGCCTATAATCTAGGAAGTAGTATTAAAAGATGGGCAAATATCTATGCTGATGATATTACTGCAGGTGGAACTATTAATGGAAATGTTAATGGCGACGTAACAGGTGACCTTTTAGCAACTACTACTAATTCTAAATCTATAGTTCCTGAGTCAGACTCAACTAGAAGTCTAGGAAGTAGTGTTAAAAGATGGGCAAATATCTATGCTGATGACATATCTGCAGGTGGAACTATCACAGGTGATGTCAATGGTGATCTCACAGGTGACCTTCTCGCAACACAGACTAATGCAAAGAGCATAGTTCCTGAGTCAGACTCAACTAGAAATCTAGGAAGTAGTGTTAAGAGATGGGCAAATATTTACGTTGATGATATTACTGTCACTAATGCTATTTCTGCTACTGTCAATGGAACTGCAACTCAAGCAGCAAATCTTAATAACCATGATACTGATGCTTTATCTGAAGGATCAACAAATCAATATTATACAGAAGCAAGAGTTCAAACAAAACTTGATCATGCATTTGAACAGTTAAGTGCGATGCTTAATAATCTTGCAACATCTACAACTCTTACACTTAATCTTTCTGGAGATCCTACACCAGGTTCTGTTGTTTCAACATCCGTTTCTAATGGTGGTGGAGGAGGATTCTCTGGTGCTACTGCGGTTGCAACATCTGGTGGAACTGGATCTGGATTGACTGTTGACACAACCGTTGATGGTAATGGAAATATCACTGCTGCTGCAGTTAACGCAGGTGGTTCTGATTATCTAATCTCAGATACAGTTACAATCACGAACGCAAATGCAGGTAAAGCACTAACACTTAACTTAGCATCTATCGTTGGTGGAACTGGATATGTTACTGGAACTGGAATCGCAGTCACTGGAGGAAATGGATCTGGAATGACTGCTGATATTACAGCAAATGCTGGTGTCCTTACAAACATTATCATTAATGCTGGTGGAACTGGATTTACTGCTGGTGACACAGTAACTATTACAAATGCAAACGCAACTAATATTAAGACTTTAGGATCTATCGCGACTGCAGGTACTGGATACTCAGCATTGACAGCAGTCGCCACTTCTTCAAGTGGATCTGGAACTGGTGCAACTGTTGATCTCACTGTTGATTCAAATGGTGCAGTTACAGCTGTCTCTCTTAATTCTGCAGGATCTGGATATGCTGCTAGTGAAGTTCTAACTATCACAAACGCAAATGCAACTGGTGTTAATACTCTTGGTTCATTCAGCGATGCAGGTACAGGATATGCAAACGGAACTGCTATTACTACAACATCCTCTGGATCAGGAACTGGATTGACTCTTGATATCACAACTTCAAATGGTGTTGTAACAGGAGCAACAATTAATGACGATGGATCTGGATATGCAGCAGATGAAGTTATAACTATTGTTAATGCTAATGCTTCTGGAATTAAGACTGTAGGTAACTTTGGTGCAACTGATGCAGCAAGAACTCCTGGCACTTATACCTTAGGAACATCTGATTATTCTACTCAAGCGTCTGGTGCTAATGCAACATTCACCGTTGTGATTGGCACTGGTGGAACTGTTGATTCTGTTACCGTCACAGATGATGGATCTGGATTCATTGTCAATGAAACAGTTACTGTTTTAGATGCACAACTTGGTGGTGGCGGTGCTGCTGCTCTTACGTTTGATGTAACAGCAATTCATGGAAATGGAGCACAACTTCCAGTATCCGCTATACATGGAAACAGTGCTACTATACCTGTTTCTGCAATTCATGGTAATGGTGCAACAGTTGATATCGCTACCGTTGCAACTAATGCAACATTAGCACTCTCTGACATTACAACAATGGAAATCGGAGCAACTGTTACAGGAGCAACCAGTGGAACTACTGGAACTATCACTGCTCTTGGAACTAATGAAATTACCGTTAATAATGTTGATGGATTCTTCAAAAAAGGAGAAACTGTCGCTGCTAATGATGTTTCTGCCTTGACTATTAATTCATTCAGTTAATAACAAATGTCTGCTACTAAACCAGCTTCTAAAACAGAACTAAAAGACTATGCTCTTCGTAGATTGGGATATCCTACGATAGACATTAACGTTGCTACAGAACAATTAGATGATCTAATTGAAGAAGCAATCGATTACTACCAAGAGTATCATTATAATGGTAGTTACAAAACCTTTATGAAGATAGAGGTTACAGACGCTATCAAGACTGCTGCAACAGGATTTACAACTGTATCAGGAACTCCTTGGTCTGAAATGGATAACTATGTTGATTTACCACCAGGTACTTTAGGTGTCAATCATGTGTATTCACAGATTGGTGCATCTAGTATTGTGCCAGGTAATATCTTCAATATTAAATACCAAATCTTTTTGAATGATATCTATGCTATGACGCATGGACACATTCTACATTACTTCTTAACTTCACAGTATCTTGAAACTCTTGATTGGGTTACAAACTCTCAAAGAGATCGTAGAGTTAGATTTAATGAACATCAAGGCAGACTATATCTTGATATGGATTGGGCAGACTTACAAGCAGGTGATTTTATCTTAGTTGAAATGTCACTAAGGCAAGATCCAACTACATATACAAACATGTTTAATGATAACTGGTTGAAAGATTATGTTGAAGCATTATTCATGCAGCAGTGGGGAAGAAACCTAAGTAAGTATGATGGCATACAAATGTTAGGTGGAGTAACCCTTAATGGTAGAAGAATTTTAGAAGATGCTAGTCAATTCAAGAAAGACCTTGAAGAGACACTTCGTACAACATATGAAATTCCTCCTTTAGACTTAGTGGGGTAATCACTAATGGCTATTTCTAACTCACCAGCACAAGATTATAATCAAAGTGATTATAGTAATAGTGCACGTTTACAAATAAACGGATCTGCACAAGAGCAGAAATTTTTTGAAAATTTATTAGTTGAAACTATTGAAATTTATGGGCAAGACATTTACTATGTTCCGAGAACGATTGTTAACAAAGATACGGTCTTTGGAGAGGACTCGGATTCGCAATTCGATAGTGCAAGAGCGATTAGAGCATATGTCAATAATGTTGAAGGATGGGAAGGACAAGGTGAGTTACTTAGCAAATTTGGAGTCCGTATCGAAGACAAGACAACTTTTATATTC
>FUFK010552892.1_pt1 | contig 12453 bp, 14 predicted proteins | sample 1021851 | NCBI WGS metagenome assembly FUFK01 (sample SAMEA51879418, study PRJEB19060) | metagenome
TCCGCCAGCCTGGTAACTTCCGGTTAGCGTGAAAGCAGTAATACTGGTGTCTGCTCCATAAACAACACCTCCGTCTTCCAGTTCTTTGAAGTACTCGGCTCTTAAGCCAAGACCAAAATTATCTGTAAGGGAAAGTTGCGGATAGACTGCTGCGCCATAAAAGCCTGTACCATCAGTATCCTGGTAAGTAGTATTCAATCCAAGGTAAAAACTGTCGGTTAAATCCCATCCCGTGGTTAAATCTATTTGAAATAGACTGTCATCTGAAAGTGATTGCTCACCATACAGTAGATTTAGAAAGGCACTTCCACCGTCCACACTGTAACCCAATTGTCCTCCAAAACTATATTTCCCGATAGGGTTGTACTCTGTATAGTCAGTAGGATTCATGATGGCCAGCATGCCGGTCCAGTTATCGTCAAAGCTAAAGTCGGCTTTGATCCCAGTGTGAGAGAAAGGTCCGTAGGAGAACATATAAGAGGTAGAATAATTGAAATTTGCTACCGGTGAAATTACCTCGTAACCAAGATAAGTGTTCCAGTTTCCTAAAGTGAATTTTAGTGCGTCATTCACTTTATAGTAGGCGTATAACTGATTCACAATTTGGGCAGAACCATGGGATAGAAATACAGCATCTTCACCTCGGGGTCCAAATACCAGATCTGCAACAAAGCCGACTTTATCATTTTCGTAACCCACTATTAAATTCGCCATTCCAATGGCAAAACCGGGATCATTGGCAAAGGAAGTTGCGGGAGCGGCAGGATCCAGAGTTACGGCGTCACCACCTACGATCTCTTCAGATTGGTTAAGCCCATTAAAATTTGTTCTGAAATAGGCATCAACACTTCCGCTTATACTAAATGTTGAGGCTTCTTCTGTTTCATTTTCCTGAGCCTGCAAGCTAAATGAGAAGAATAAGAGGCATGGTACAATGAAGATTTTTATTAATTTTGAAAATGTAATTGCATGCATAATTTTAAGATTAAAACATTGTTAGTGTATTTGTTTAGCGACGGTATTACTTAATGTATTTTAAAGTTTAGCAATTATATAGCGGAGCGTTTGGAGGAACGCTCCGTTTCTATTTTTAGCTGTTATTTCTGATTAAGTCCGAAATCTGGATAGGCATCCATTCCATGTTCATGGATGTCCAGACCTTCAGTTTCTTCTTTTGCTGAAACTCTTAGCCCAAGAGTAACTTTCAGAATATAGAATATGATAAATGAAGTCACGATACAGAAAGCGGCATAAGCTCCAACACCAATAAGTTGAGTGATGAACTGATCAATACCCGCCATATTTCCGAAGATACCTACGGCAAGGGTTCCCCATATTCCGCAGATCAAATGAACGGCTACGGCACCTACAGGATCGTCAAGTTTCAATTTGTCCACAAACGCAACTCCCATTACAATAATAACACCTGCGATCGCACCAATAAGAATTGCATCTGTTGGGGACATCTGGTCTGCACCGGCAGTGATTCCTACCAGTCCACCCAGAATACCATTTAAAAACATAGTGATATCGTAGTTCTTATAAAGGATGCTGGAGAATATAAAGGAGGCTACTCCACCTGCTGCTGCTGCAAGACAGGTTGTTACCAGGGTTAATGAGGTTAGTTCTGGATCTGCAGAAAGTACTGAACCTCCATTAAATCCAAACCATCCTAACCATAAGATTAAAACTCCTGCAGTGGCAAAAGGCATGGAATGACCAGGAAAAGCTCCAATTTTACCATCTTTGAATTTACCAATTCTTGCTCCTAAAAGGTAAATTGCAACGAGAGCTGCCCATCCACCAACAGAGTGAACAAGAGTTGAACCAGCAAAATCATAGAATCCCATTTCATCAAGGAATCCGCCACCCCATTTCCAGGAACCGGCTATTGGATATACAATTCCCACATAGAGAATTACAAAGACCATAAAACTGTTTAGTTTGATCCTTTCGGCTACAGCACCAGAAACGATAGTTGCTGCTGTCGCTGCAAACATTCCCTGAAATAGGAAATCTGTCCAGTACGTATAGCCTTCACTGTAGGCCAGATCTAGACTTCCATCGGCAAGAGGACTATCCAGTCCAAAGCCTGCGAAACCAAAATATCCATTGAACTCTCCCGGATACATCAAATTGAATCCAAGCAGGCAATAGAGTAACAGGCCTACAGTGATAATAAACAGGTTCTTAAATAATATGTTAATCGTATTCTTTTGCCTGGTAAGACCGATCTCTAAAAGAGCAAAGCCCATGTGCATAAAGAAAACGAGTGCCGTACAGATCATCATCCATACGTTATTGATAGTTAATATTCCTTCCATAATAAGTTACTGTTGAAATTGTAGTTTTTACTTGAGTGATTCGGAACCTTTTTCCTTGGTTCTTATTCGGTAGGCTTCATCTATTGTGGACACGAAGATCTTTCCATCTCCAACACTGCCGGTATAAGCAGCGTCCATTAGTGTTTCTATGGTTTTGTCCATGAAACTGTCTGTGACCACGATAGACAGGTATCTTCGTTGAATATCTGCGGTGCTGTACGATACACCACGATATACATGACCTACCTTTTCATTACCAACTCCGNTAACATCCCAGTAGCTAAAAAACGTAACTCCAATTGAGTGCAGGGCTGCTTTGGTCTTGTCAAACTCAGACTTGCGAATAATTGCTTCAATTTTTTTCATAAATGTTGATTAAGAGAGGTTTAAAGTTATTAAAAACTTTAACAGACCCTGTTAAAATAAGGGTCGTCTATCAACTTTTACGATATAAATAAAAAACACCCCTATAAATTTAGGGGTGTTTAAATAAAAAGTTTAAAATCGAAATATATGTATCTGAAAATTGCTTAAAAAAGTCGGGAAAGCATAATTCCGAGAAATATGGCGATAATTCCCAGTACGATACTACTTAAAAAGTATATAGAGAATGAAATATAATCACCGGATTTTAGCATGTTGAAATTTTCGAATGAAAAGGTGCTGAAGGTGGTGAAACCACCACAAAAACCAATGGCTAGAAGAAAGTATAATGGATGATTGAGCATATCCTGTTTTATAAGCCAGCCAAGAGCAAGCCCTAGAAGAAAACTACCCAGAANATTAACTACTAAAGTTCCCTGGGGAATAACACCGCCATCATTTAAATACTTGCTTATNAAATATCGCAGACTGGATCCTAAACCACCNCCAAGAAANACGAGTAGCAGGTTTTTAATCATCTAANNCTGTTTCTTTTTCTCCCAGAGGAATGTANAAATGAGTAATCCATTCGGCTGGATTCGCATTGTCCCTTGGTCCGGTAACATGTACCTGGAATAACTCAGCATCTTCCATAATTGCCAGGTCATTCTCCTGAATATATAGGTAAGCCGCATCCCANGCTTCCTGTAGNTATTCATAATCACCTTTTAGGGTGGTTTTCAATGTTTTTTGATTAGGCATAAAACCGTTCAGTACCTGGCTATCCTGAGGAGTGATCACCTCACTTGGAGTAAAGTACGCTGCTGAATAGATGGCGGTTCCTCTTTCTTCATTTCTTTCATTGAAGAGAATAAAAGGTTTTCCGGTTATTTCAATATTGTTAGAATTCATGAAGTTACTTACATCATTCGTCATATTTTCCATTTTCCCCGGAATCTGGGAAAGTCGGCTCGCAGTAGTGATATAAAGATAATAACCTCCACCATGTTGCGTCACACCGTCCACATTGATCGAATAACTTTCGATTTCCTTTCTTATTTGCTCCTCAAGATTATCCAATCCCTGTTTAAATACTGGCTGTAATCGCTGAGTCATACTTTCATCTTCAAATAAAAATGCTGCTTTTTCAAGAAAAGTTTGATCACCTTTTAATGTCCAGGTGGTTAAGATACTGTCATTTTGTTTTTCAAAAGACCACGAGATATCACTGGTACTTTCTCCAAAAGTTGTCTTGAAGGTGACCTCTTGCTCAATGCTACCATGAGGGTTGGCTTTCGTGGTAACCAGCGAACCATCACCCATTTCCTCACTTCTCCACTCGTAATTTGCACCCTCGCCAATGGTCTTATCACCGTAGTTGATGATCATGTCTTCAGCACCATTGGACCATGGTTCCCATTCTTTCCAGGTAGTAAGGTCATTTACCTCGTCATAAAGCACTTCCTGTGGAGCAGCGATCATGCGTTGTTCCTGTACCTGGTAACTTCCATCCTTGGTGGCGATATAAATGGACGCCCCAATGAAAATGATTAACAGTAGGAAAAACAGGTATTTAAGAATTTTCATGATGAATGGGATTATCAGGGTCTAATATAATTATTTTGAAGTGGTTGCAAGAATCAATGATTCAGCTGTGTCTTGATTATGAATAAAATGACAATAAAAGCGATGAAGGCTAGTAGCACCATCAAACTTCCTTTGTAGTATTTTTTATGCAGTTTCAAATCCTTTCGGTAACTAATGATCATAACGATGATAAATGCTACCACAAAAAAGGCAGCGAATATAAGTTGTCCGGTAGAAAACATTTAGTTAATTTTTCAGCAAAGTTAAACTTTTTAAACATTCTAATCATGAAGAAAGCTATTGCTGCTGTGGAAGACTTCCATACTGCCTTTAACCTTGGCATCAAACAGAAGCCAGAGGCCAATCTTGGAAAGGCAAAGAANCTGTTGCGTTATCACCTAATGAAGGAAGAGAACGAGGAGTATCTGGAGGCAGCAAATAGCGGAGATCTTGTTGAGGTAGCAGATGCTCTTGGAGATATGCTCTATATATTATGCGGTACAATTCTCGAGCACGGCATGCAGCATAAGATCGAAGAAGTTTTTGAAGAGATACACCGAAGCAACATGAGCAAACTGGATGAAAACGCTGCGGCAGTTTATAGAGAGGATGGTAAGGTCCTGAAAGGGAAAAATTACTTTAAGCCTGAGATAGGTAAGATTCTTGAAAAATAAAAATCCCGAAAGAGAACTTTCGGGATCGTATATGATTGTTCTTTAGAGGAATTTTATTTCACCTCGTATGTCCAGTTGTAAAGATCTTCAGCTTCATTATACTGAATTTTCATAAGTGTATCCTTGAAAAAACTGGCATAAGAATCATCCATCACAGGTAATTCGAACTTTTCTTCTTTATAGCCGAAGCCAACGATAGGATTGATCACAGTAGCGGTTCCAGATCCAAACATTTCTTTTAATTCTCCTTTTCTAGCAGCCTCAACGATTTCATTAACGCTAACCCTGCGTACTTCTACATCGATGTTGTTTTCCTCAGCAAGTTTTAAAACACTCTTTCTGGTCACACCGTCAAGAATCCGGTCATTTGTTGGTGCAGTTACCAGTTTATCTCCGATTCTAAAAAAGATATTCATAGTACCTGCCTCTTCAAGGTATTCGTGAGAATTGGCATCGGTCCAGATGATTTGTTGAAAACCTTCTTCTTTCGCAAGATTGGTAGGGTAGAACTGTGCTCCATAATTACCGGCAGCCTTAGCAAATCCAACTCCACCGTCTGCAGCTCTACTATATTTTTCTGAAAATTTCACTCTCACTTCTCCGCTGTAATAAGCTTGTGCTGGAGAGCAAATGATCATGAATTTATATTCTTTTGCTGCGGAAGCTGAAACTCCTGCTTCTGTAGCGATTACGAACGGTCTTAGATATAAACTATTTCCAAAACCTTTCTTAATCCAGTCTTTATCTAACTTTAATAATTCTTCCAGCGCCTCAAAGAAATATTCCTTTGGAAATTCAGGAATAGCCATTCGCGCACTGGATTTATTGATCCTTTCAAAATTCTGCTCTGGTCTGAAAAGCCAGATACGATCATCTTTATCCTTATAAGCTTTCATTCCCTCGAATACCGCCTGTCCATAATGAAATACACGAGCTGAAGGCTCTAAAGATAAAGGTCCGTAAGGTCTAATGATAGGTTTTTGCCACGCACCATCCTTGTAATCACATTCCATCATATGATCTGAGAAAACCTGTCCGAAAGCTAGATCGTCAAAATTTGTCTTATCAATTTTAGATTCGGTAGTCTTTTGTATCTCTATCATTAGTTGGTGTTTAGTGGTTGGTGTATTATTGCGCAAATTTACCTAAATAATAGCAGAATGAAAATCTAAAGTTTTGGTAAATTTGACGACTAACCTCTGCATAGACCTTTAATCATGAAAAATTTAGTGCTTGTTCTTGTCGGTTCCTGTCTTTTATCGTGTAATCAAAAAAAAGAGAATGATAATATGAAAGCAGCAACAGAAGAAAATGTTGACGCTAATTATGAATCTTATGGTCAGGAAATNAGTCCTAAAGGCACTTTTTCCTCTTCAGTTATGCTAGAAAAATATGAAAGTTTGCGTGGCGGAGATACTATTAATGTGAAATTTGATACTAAAATTAATAGTGTCTGCCAGAATAAAGGCTGTTGGATGGTTCTGGAGTTACCCGGAGTGGATGATGTAATGGTAAAATTTGAAAATTATGGCTTCTTTGTTCCAAAGGATGCTATGGGTAAAGATGTGATTGTTCGAGGTAAGGCATTTATTGAAGAAACAAGTGTAGAAGAGCAACGTCATTATGCTGAGGATGCTGGCAAATCTATTGATGAGGTAATGGCGATTNGCGAACCTGTGAAAAAATTTGGTTTTATAGCTGATGGTGTTCTAATTAAAAAATAATTTGGAAAGAAAGATCATTAAAACCAGCGATGGTTCCGTAACCATACATTTGCCGGAATGGGATGAACAATATCATTCCAAANATGGCGCTATTCAGGAAGCGAGGCATGTTTTTCTAAAAATGGGATTACATCAATGGTTGGAATTAAATTCAAAGAGACCACTAGAAATTCTGGAGATTGGTTTTGGAACCGGTCTTAATGCTTTTCTAACTCTTTTAGAATCTAATCGCCTAGACCTTGAGATAAAATATACAGGAGTAGAAGCGTATCCGGTAGTTCCTTCAGAAATTGAAATGCTTAATTATCCAGAGGCCGCCGATGCTGCTTCAGCTGAAGATCAATTTAAAAAGCTACATGCTGTTCCCTGGGAAATTTCAGCACCCATTACCGAAAAATTTTCATTATTGAAGAATAAGCTGACATTTCAGGAACTCGATATGACCAATCAGTTTGACCTGGTATATTTTGACGCTTTTGGTGCGAGAGTTCAACCAGAGCTCTGGGGAGAGGATATTTTCAATTCGATGTATAAAGCTTTAAGGTCTAATGGTGTCCTTGTAACCTATGCTGCGAAAGGGAGTGTTCGGAGAGCCATGATTTCTGCTGGTTTTGAGGTAGAAAAATTACCAGGCCCTCCAGGCAAGCGTGAAATGTTAAGAGCTGTTAAACTATAACTGCATTCTCGTTAAACCTGTAGAATTGTGCTACACCTGCCTTTAGTGTGTCGTATATTTCTTCAAAAAAGAGATGAAAGTACTTATTACAGGAGCTACTGGAATGATTGGTTCCAGGTTGAGCGATTTATGCAGAGAGAGTGGCATGATAGTACATTATCTAACCACCAGTAAATCGAAGATCGAGAAAAGGGAAGACTACAAAGGTTTTTACTGGGATCCAAAGTCTGNAGAAATAGAAAANGAATGCCTTGATGGTGTTTCAACGATTATTCACCTTGCAGGTGCCAGTATCGCTGAAAAATGGACTTCAGAATATAAAGAAACTATCATTAAAAGCAGAACCGAAACTGCAGCATTGCTATATGACACCCTGAAAAATAATGAACACCAGGTAGAAAATTTTATTTCTGCCAGCGCTATTGGTAAATATCCGGACTCCCTTGAAAAATTATACTTCGAGGATGACGAAGTTCTTGCAGATAATTTTGTTGGCACGGTAGTGAAGAAATGGGAAGCAGCAGCAGACAGGTTTAGTAACCTTGGAATAGACGTAGCAAAAATTCGCGTTGGNCTNGTGCTTTCAGAAAANGGNGGNATGCTTGAGAAGGTTAGGAAACCTATAGAAATGAATGTCGGAGCTCCTTTGGGAAGTGGNAAACAATGGCAGAGCTGGATTCATCTCGATGACCTCGCCGGTATTTTTCTTCANGCTATAGAAAGAGAGCTTACAGGAGTNTACAATGCGGTTGCNCCAAANCCNGTAACNAATAANGAAATGACCAAGCANTTNGCNGATCAACTCAATAAGCCGTTATGGCTCCCAAATGTTCCGAAGTTCGTACTTAAAACCATGTTAGGTGAAATGTCACAGATCGTACTTTCCAGTCAGTTGGTAAGTTGTAAGAAGATCGAAGAACATGGATACAAATTTAAATACTCCAATCTGTCCAAAGCTTTGGAAGATCTTACTTAAAAAAAAAGGCTGCCAGATGGCAACCTTTTTTCTGATTTGATCTTTATAATTAAGCTTTTTTAGCTTCAAGGTTGATCGTTAACTGAATTTCATCATTGATGAACTTGTCTCCAAGACCTTCAAATACAGATTTAGAACCGTAGTTTACGTTCCATTTTGTACGATCAATGCTGAAATCCTCACTGCTAATAGTGTAAGTATCATCATTCTTACTGATAGTTACAGGGAAAGAAATGTTTTTAGTAACTTCTTTCATTGTAAGGTTTCCTTGTAGCATAGTAGTACCTTCTTCTTCAGTGATTCCAGTTACTTCGAAAGTAGCTTCAGGATATTCCTGAACGTTAAAGAAGTCACCTTCTTTTCCTTCTACAGTTCCCATAAGGTGAGCCTCAAGATTTGACTTCTCTTCTCCTTCAAGATCTGTAACTTCGATAGACTGCATGTCGATCACGAAAGTTCCACTCTGGATCGTAGAATCTGTAGCCATAAATGTACCTTCTTTCACAGCAATAGTTCCTGTGTGATTTCCAGTTGGCTTAGAACCTTGCCATTCGATAGTGGAAGCAGTAGTATCTACTTTATATTCCATTGCTTCAGCTTCAGCAGTTGCCGCATCTTTCGCGTCTGCAGTTTCAGCTTCGTTATTGTTATTCTTACATGCTGTAAAACCAAGTCCAAGACTAGCCACTACAAAGGCATTCAGTATTAATTTTTTCATTGTTAAAGTTTTTTATATTCCGCGCAAAAGTAATTTGAAAATCAAACCATGCTTCTTAAAGTTTTATTAAATAATTACTGTGACATTTTGACATTTCATCTTTATTGGCAATGATTTTGACCCAATTGCAGCAGAAAGTAAATTTTTTATAAAATGAGCCGAAAAGAAGATAACATCAAAGACGAAGATAAGAAAGTGAAAGACCAGGTTGAGGATGCGATGGAGGAAGCGATCAATGAGGTAGACCAGGCCGGTGATGCTACCGAAGCAGAAGATACTGCAAGCGATAACGAACTTAGCGAAGAAGAACGCATGAAAGAAGATCTTCAAAAAGAGAAAGATAAATTTCTGAGACTTTTTGCTGAATTTGAAAATTATAAGCGTAGAACTTCAAAGGAACGTCTGGAATTGTTCAAAACTGCCAACCAGGAAGTAATGACAGCTATGTTGCCGGTTATGGACGATTTTGACAGGGCGATGAACGAGATCAATAAATCTGGTGACGAGAACCTACTCAAAGGAGTTGAATTAATCCATAATAAGCTTCGCGAAACTCTAAAAGCTAAAGGTCTTGAAAGAATGGACGTAGAACAGGGGAGTGATTTCGATTCTGAAATTCATGAAGCTATTACCCAAATCCCTGCGCCTTCAGAAGATCTTAAAGGAAAGATCGTAGATGTGGTCGAGCCAGGTTATAAGCTTGGAGAAAGAATTATCAGGTATCCAAAAGTGGTTACAGGAAAATAAAAACGCTTTTACAGAATTGTAAAAACATAGTATGAAAGAAGATTATTACGAAATATTAGGCGTAAGTAAAGACGCTTCAGCAGCAGAAATCAAGAAGGCATATAGAAAACTGGCTTTGAAGTATCACCCGGATAAGAACCCTGGAGACTCCTCAGCTGAAGANATGTTTAAGAAATCTGCTGAAGCCTATGAGGTATTAGGAAATCAGGAAAAACGTGCTAAATATGATCGTTTTGGTCATCAGGCATTCGATGGCGGCGGCTTCGGTGGTGGCGGCGGTATGAATATGGATGACATATTCAGCCAGTTCGGTGACATCTTTGGCGGTGGTTTTGGCGGCGGCGGAGGTTTCTCCGGTTTCGGCGGCGGCTTTGGTGGAGGTCAAAGACGTGCAAAAGGGAGTAATCTCAGAATACGCGTGAGCCTTAACCTCGAAGAGATCGCTAACGGTTGTGAAAAGAAGATCAAAGTGAAGCGTAAAGTCCAGGCTTCAGGAACCACTTATAAAACCTGTAGTACCTGTAACGGTTCAGGTCAGGTAACCAGAGTCACCAACACGATTCTAGGTAGAATGCAAACTGCTTCCCCTTGTACTACTTGTGGTGGGTCAGGCCAGATTATTGACAAGAAGCCAGATGGTGCAGATGCTCAGGGTCTTATTATGAAGGAGGAAACTGTTTCTATCAAAATTCCAGCGGGAGTTGAAGATGGGATGCAGTTAAAGGTTTCCGGGAAAGGAAATGATGCTCCTGGTAATGGAGTTCCAGGAGATCTACTGGTCGCGATCGAAGAGAAAGAACACCTAAGTTTGCAGCGTGAAGGAGACAATCTTCATTATGACCTTTATATAAGTTATTCTGAAGCAGCTCTTGGTACTTCAAAAGAGATCGATACTGTAACTGGAAAAGTTCGTATCAAGATCGAAGAAGGGGTACAGTCTGGAAAGATTTTACGTCTTCGCGGTAAAGGTATTAGTAGCATCAATGGCTACGGAAAAGGAGATTTGCTGGTTCACGTAAATGTATGGACTCCAAAAACTTTGAATAAAGAACAAAAAGAGTTTTTCGAGAGAATGGCTAATGACGATAACTTCCAGCCGAATCCAGAGAAAAGCGACAAATCATTTTTTGAAAAAGTAAAAGATATGTTTTCATAAAATCCAATTTTAAGAAAATTTTTATATATTTGATTATCGCTAAGTCTTTTAGCGATAATTTTTCTTTTTCATAGCAATTTTTTTCCCATCCTTAATTTATTGAGGGTGGGTTTTGTTTTTAAGGACTTTTTTGAATAATAAAATCTTCTTAATCGACTTTTTCTCTGTTGCTATTTCTATATCTTTAACATATTATAAAGAACTCTATGGATAATCTTTTGGTTGCCGAGAATGTCTACAAGCGCTTCGGAAAATTTACAGCACTCAACGATGTCTCTCTAAGTATCCCGCGCGGAAGTATTTTTGGACTCCTGGGTCCCAATGGAGCAGGCAAGACCACCTTTCTCAGGATAATCAACCAGATCACTATGCCAGATGAGGGCATGTTGTATCTTGATGGTAAACCATTACATCCAGATGATATCGCGCATATTGGCTACCTCCCCGAAGAAAGAGGGCTCTACAAATCCATGAAAGTTGGAGNACAGGCACTATACCTGGCAAGATTGAAAGGATTGAGTAAAGCAGAAGCCAAGGAAAGACTTAAATACTGGTTCGAGAAGCTGGANATAGAGGAATGGNGGGATAAAAAGATCCAGGAATTGTCTAAGGGAATGGCTCAGAAAGTACAATTTGTGATCACCGTTTTACACCGACCTAAACTTCTGATTTTCGACGAACCCTTTAGCGGATTTGATCCAGTGAACGCGAATCTTATTAAGGATGAAATATTACAATTGAGAGACGAAGGAGCTACTATTTTATTCTCTACTCATCGTATGGAAAGCGTGGAAGAACTTTGCGATTATATAGCACTAATCCATAAATCGAATAAATTACTGGATGGTCCAATAAACGAGATCAAAAAAGCATATACTTCAAACACCTTCGAAATTGGTCTGGAAACGGCAGATAAAAATGCTTTGTATGCAGACTTACAGTCAAAATTTGAAGTTGGGCCCGCTAAGTANAAGAGTATNCAGGACGATCTTAAACTNACCATCAAAGTTGGAGATAAGGACGATTCTAATGAACTNCTTAGATATTTATTGAGCCAGGCGAAAGTGAATCATTTTGTTGAGGTGATTCCTTCAGTAAACGATATTTTCATTAAAACAGTGACTCAGAATGCGTAATTTAAAGTTGATCATTAGCAGGGAATATCTTGCCCGGGTGCGCAACAAGACCTTTATCGTGATGACGTTTTTGAGTCCGCTCATCTTCGTGGGTATGATCATGTTGATCGCTTATTTAAGTATGCTCAATAGTACCGATCAAAAGATCATTGGAATTCATGATGACACAGGAATATTTGCTGAAGAATTTAAAGATGGAGAGCAGGTTCAATATCTGGATCTATCAGAAAAAGATCTTCAACTTGCCAGGACTCAGGTGCTGGAAAATGAATATTTCGGACTCATCCATATCTCTCCCTTGAATTCTGTTAGTGGCAAACCAGATACAATCGAATTCTTCGGAAATGAAACACCGGGTTTTGGAACTATAGA
>FUFK010043903.1_pt1 | contig 12451 bp, 7 predicted proteins | sample 1021851 | NCBI WGS metagenome assembly FUFK01 (sample SAMEA51879418, study PRJEB19060) | metagenome
TTACCTACAGAAAATACTTTGATCCTATACTAGAAGACAAAGATATAAACACCATATCCAAACAAGATATAGCAAAAATTAAGTCTGGCATTAAAGGTAAGCCAAGCACAGTCAATAGATACTTAAGTTATTTTAGAGCAATACTTATGTATGCTTACGAAGAATTAGGATGGTTGGACTCCAAGCCTATAATCAAAAGAGTAAAAGAACAGCCTATGAAGACTAAGTATTTTACTCTGGAACAAATCAAGAGGCTCTACAAGGTTTTACCCGACCATTTGAAAGATCCTTTTGAGTTTTCCCTCCTAACTGGGGTGAGGATGTCCAACTGTCTTAATCTTAAATGGACCCATATACACAAAAATCAGATCGCCATAGATGCAACAGAAACTAAAAATGGTAGACCTTTGTGTGTGCCTTTGAACAAAAGGTGCTTAGAGCTCCTACAATCAATTAATAATACTAGCCCTTATGTTTTTACCTATGCGGGCAGAAAGATCAACAGAGCGTCTAACACGGGCTGGTATAACGCATTAGATAAAGCTGGACTGAAAGGATATCGCTGGCATGATATAAGACATACCTGGGCTACCCACCATGTGATGAATGGAACCCCCTTACATACACTTCAACATTTGGGTGGGTGGTCCGACTTTAATATAGTTAANAGGTATGCTCACCTATCAGAAGATTATTTGAGTGAAGCTTGTGAGAATAGCAATACTTTGATATCTTAGGCTTGATATTCATATCAATCCTTTTGCGGGGCTTTGATTGCAGTTTCCTCAAAAATAGTTTTTACAAGTCCCGCTTTTTAATTTCTAATAGCTTCAAGATACTGTTTGTTGAACTCTTTCATCAAAGTTACCTCTTCAAACTCTATTCTGTCTTTCTCTCTTTCATAGTAAACAGGGTCGCTTTCTTCATAATTACTTCTTAAATCAGCTTTTTCTTGTTTAAGTTCTTCAAGCTGCTTTTTAACTCTTGCCAGCTCACTTGTATTGCCAAACCTTCTTGTATTTTCTGCCGTTCTTGTATTTATTAAATCCCTTAAATTTCCTGTAGGATCTTTCCTGTCAAGAAAATCTTCTGGATCTTCGCTAGGATCATCTGACTCTGAAAGCTTCCTATATGCTGACTCAATTTTCTGCAACTTACCAACATTCTCAAAATAAAATCTTCTATCCTCAGCATCTCTAGGACCAGCGGTAACTCTTCTTTTAAATGGAAACTGATCTGGTCTTTGTTCTTCTGGAGAAAACAAGACATTTGATGTCCTTCGTAAAGTTCTAAGTGTTCCACCTCCAGCATAATCAACCAAGTATTGTATTACACTTGGATCCCAATCAACTTCACCTTCGTAAAATTCGTTGCCACCAGTTGCATCATTGACTGCTTGCGTTATTTTTTCTATAAATTTAAAGTTACCAGTTTTTTCTCTATATGAATTTGGGTCATCAATAAAGAAACTTTCATAGGTTATAGGTGCTCCAAAGAAGTCTCTATTTACCATAAGCTCTGCAAACGGTCTAGCCGCAGATGGAACAAATGATGGTATGCTTTTTATAACTTTTTGCTCATCGCTTGCTCTTGGTAAAGCAATAGAAAGTGGTGCATAGTTGTGCAAGAATGATTCCGCATAGTCTAATCCTGCCTCCGCAATAGTTCTATCATAGTTATCTAAAACTTTTGCTAAAGCTAACTCTGTTGCTATTCTGCCAGTGTTAGCAAAAATTGCGTAACCATAAGGCATTGGCACACCTAAACCAACTGGAAGCTTTCTACCGTCTTCTGTAAAGGTGAAATATTTTGAGCCGCTACCCCATTTCTCAACCACAAGCTCACCATCACCAGCAGATACCTCAGGAAACATAATGATATACTTTGTTTGTTTTTCCCACTCTGGAATTTTTGCATACCAAAGTCTGCCATCTTCATCCTCTTCACTAAACAATATATTATATAAAGTTTGTGCAGTGCCCCAACCAACCAGACCTGCTGCAAGCTTTGCTTTTCTTGATGAAAAATTGCCTGGCGTTAAGCCTCTAAAAACATTTACTGTTCCTTGTATGCTGGCATTGAAAAACATATACAAGGCATTGGCTTGTGGACCCCATGTTCCCATTCTATTAAAGTTTATGGTTAAGTTTTTAGATAAAGCTGCGGCTCTTTCAAAGATTGCTGGTGTAGCATTTTCAAGACCACCCATAGACTCTACATATCCTTGAAAAGCGGTTAGCCTAGCAGCATTTTCAATTGCTACATTAGCCCTTTCTATGGCACCAAAGATATTGTTGATAGCTTTCTTTCTATTACCTCTGAAGTTTCCTTTATACATATCAGCTAAATTTTGAAATTCTTCAGTTAGTTGTTCAACAGTTTTTTGTTCAATGTAACCTGTTTCAGCACCAAACTCTTTAAACTTAGAAAGCAATAACTCTAGTCTAGCCTCTTCTTCTGTAAGCTTAAATTTATCTTTTACCTGTTCTATTAGCTCTGGGGTAATTTCGGTATTCATAAGTTCTGGATTGGTAGAGAACCCAGACCTAAGCCTTTCTATTTCTTTTTTAATTTTGCCGCCATTTAGTGATCTATATTTTTCATATCTTGCCAAAGATATAGCATTAGATAATATATTTTTAGTCGTATAATATTTTTTAGCTATTTCTAAACCTTTGGCTCGACCACCTTCTATTTCTTGTTCTGCTAATAAATTAAAGTAACCAGTCTGAACATCTCTCAAAAAGTTGTTAATCATAAAAGCAGGGTCCAAAGATGTATTTACCATAGACAAATACCTAGTAACTGCTCTAGCTGATTTCATAAACAAACCTGTTACATTACTATCAAAATTATCAAAACCTCTAGCTAATTTTCTGTCGTATATTTCTACATATTTCTGCACACCATCTTCTTTAAAACCAACTCTAGATTTGCCTGTGGTTTCATCCCACTTAGCATCAACCGCAGCAATCTGACCAGCATCTTCAGAAACTGACCATAAAGTATCCTGTGGAAAAGCTCTAGCTAAATCAGCCAAGGTTCTTGTAACTCTATTTTTTTCTGATTCAATAGCAGCAGCGGTGCCCTGCATAACGCTTTGTTGTAACGGAGCAGAAGCTATAGATTCTCTTCCTTTTGCTTGTTTTTCCAAAGTTCCTGTTACAGTCATTTGTGAATTAATTAGATTGTTTGAAGACGCTACTCTTTTTACTTCTCTGCCTGACACTGGATCAATAAGTGTATCCTCTGCAAAACCCTTAAGAGGCACATAGTATTTATATCTTGCATCCCAATCCCTAACGGTTTGTTCTGGTATAAGACCAGAATCTATATAAATTTTTCTTGTATTTTCTATCATGGGTGCGTGAAACTTAGTAAATGCTTCTAAAAGTTTTTTGCCTTTAGTAAAAGATCCTCTTGCAGTCATAGTTTTTTCATCAAAAATAACACCGTATTTTTTAAGGGTGGCTATTGCATCTTCAGTTCTAATACCAGAGCCCATTTCTGCCTTAGCAATTTTTTTCTTGAGTATTGTTACATTTCTTCTTGCAACAGCAAGATCGTTTTTAGGAGCTTCAGGGTCTGCCTCTAAATCTAAAACTTTACTCTCTGCTTCTTGCAATGCCTCGGTGAACAAGCTTGGCAAATATTTGTTTCTCTCTGGTGCGTGAAGATTGTAAATAAAATGATTGTATTGTTCTTCTGTTATGTTGTTATCAACTAGATATTGCAACAAAGGTTCATAAAACTTTTCTCTTAAATCTCTAAACTTATCCTTAACACGACCCTGCATTATGTCTGTCTGTGTTGATATTCTCCAGTCTTTAGAATCAGGATCTATTCCTAAATCTTGTAATCTTCGGGCAATTTCGCTTTGACCAAATTGATTTAAAATTGCTTCCTCTATGGTCCAGACCCTACCAAACTTATTTGCAACCGCAATGTTAAATTCTTCCATATAGTTAGCCCAATATGTAGACTCAGGTATAGTAAATTTACCATCTGGATCAACAGTGCTGGGTGGTCCTGGAGGGGTTGGTGGTTGGTCTATTTTATCAAGACCGCTTTCAATCTTTTGTTTTGTTTCTTGTGATGGTTCTTTTCTTGATGCTAACGGTTCTGGGTCTGGACTTCCTCTGCCATTTGTTGGGAAGGTTCCGTTGACTGTGTCTTCTCTTGGGGACTCTCTATACTTGTTGATGATCTTTTGAGCTTCTGACCTGAGACGAATAAGCCCGTCTTGTATATTTCTTTCCTCAAGTCTCCCTTGTAAGTAATTTTGTCCATAAGTTTGTTCTGTCCAATTGTTTGTTAGATACTGTGTATTGTACTTTAGGTTGTGCTCAACAGCAAATCCAACACCATCCATTTCAATCGCCCCCATTGCTCTTTCAACTTTTGCATCGAAGTCTTCTATAACACTGCCTTCAAACTTAAAGTTAATTAAAGAAAGAGTGTCTTTTTGCACTTGCGTGAAACCGTCTATTCCTTCTTTTCTAAGAGCATCATAAATTTGTTGTCTAAGCAATGAAGTAATTTCAACAGGCAAACCTGTTTCTTTGTTTATAAATTTTACGGCAGACCCAACATTAACAGATTCATCATTTACATCTAAAGCCTGTTCGTCAGTAATGCTTTCATTTGAAACAAAGTAAGGCATCGCATCTTGAGTAAAGATGTAGCCCCAAGCCCTTAGAAACTCGTCAGCAAAATCTAAATCGTTTTGGTCAAACTCTTGACTACCAGAAGTTTTTTCTAAAACTAAACTAGTTAAGATGTTTGGATTTATATTGCCATCGTATGCACCAAATGAATGTGAAAATTTGTAAAGACCCGTGCCACCAAGTAAGTCCATAATTTTGTTCTTACCTTTGCCCGTAGTTAACATATCAAGCATTTCTCTTGTCATGTTTACTTTTTCTTGTTGTGTCATTTTTTCTGCAAAAGCATACTCATCTACATTTTTAGTTGGTATTACCTCTGCTGTAACAACAGCTGTGGCTGCGTCTAAATAATTTTCATAACCAATATATTCAGCAGGCTTGCCTTGTTCTTGTAACTTTTTGTTTCTTGCCCAGGTCCACAGCACTGCTTGCATTTCCATAGGTGTAAGATTGTCAGAGTTCTTTTTATTGTATTGTTGTGCTACCTCTTGTATTACTGATTTGCCATATCTATGGTTTGCAATTTTATTTTGATCGGGACCAAATCCTAAAAGTTTGAACATCCATGTATCCATGGTTACAGCATTAGGGTTGATAGCAGAAAGGTTTTCATAAAAGCTCTGCAACTTAAAGCCAACACCAGGAAGCCTTTGTCCAAACTCTGGTGCTGCCATTGCTGCTTCTGCAAACTCCCCAGACTTAGGTTGGAATCCTGGCACGGGTTTCTTGCCTTTAGCTAATGCAACTAAAGATCTTAAAGTGTATGCAAGATTAGCTTCTACGGGAGTCTGTGAAGAATATATTGTAAGCATTCTTAAGACATCTTCCTTAAGTTGCTGGTCTCCCTGGGTTAAAGCATCTATCTCTTGATTTATGTTTTTATACCAATGTCTGCTTTGATCTAGTAAAGATAATTCTTTTTGTTCTGCTTTTGTTAAAAGGTCCTGCACAAGACTGTCAAAGTCTTTTGCTGCATTTAATACTTTTCCTTCTGTTGTTTTTGGGGCACCAGCAAAGGTCCCATCAGGCTTGGCTTTAAGCTCGCCAATATCTACATAGTTTGATCTAGCAGGCTTACTGCGTCTTGATTCGAGTCTTTGTTTTCTAGCATCGTCTGCCAATCTCTCACTGGTTGATTGTTCTGCAAAGACCTCTGGAGCATTGTCTCTAGTTGGGATCTGTTCATAAATTTTAGAATCTGCATCGGAACGATCTGATTGAAACGCATCTCGTAATCCGATACCAATTTGTGAAAGTTCGTTATTAATAAAGACATTTTCTATATCCTTTAAAAGTTTTTTACTATTTGGATACTTATCAAATAGCTTAGGGTTAGTATAATTTAATGCAAACATCTGTGCAAACACCTCTGTTTGTATGTTGCCTCTGTCGCTTGCTCTTGTTACGGTTTCGGATGCTAGTGCAGGAAACCCTTTAATTGCGTTTATGAGGTATCTATCAAAAGGATAAGAAAATAACTGTCCAGCAAAAGGCAGACCGTTGTTGGTGTTTCTAGCATCTATATAAGCTGAAAACATTTCTTGCATTACACTGCCACCAGTTGTGAATTTGTGGTTTGCAAAATCTTCTGTAGTAAGCTCTTCTAAACCACTTTTTCCTGTTTTGTTAATAACATTTTCTATCTCTTGGTTAAAATCAATTGGCTCAAACAGTTTTGATGTTTGTGAGAAACCCTCTCTTCTCTTGACTATCATTTTGTATTGACCAAAACCAATATCAACATGATGACCAAGTTCATGTAAAAGTATTGTGTGCAGATCTAGTTTTTGCCCCAACCTTACAGCATCTGACTCAATTCCTTTTTGCTGTAGAAAATCTTTTACTATGGGTTTGTCTAAGTCTGTAAATAAATGTGATTTCAGACCTATGTAATTATATTTAGGAAAGTATGCAGCATCAAAAAATGAAGCATCATGAGCGTGCATACCTAAAAAAGAAAGATTCTGTAATACTTGTTTTGGCATACCAAGAGCAAAAGCGTTGTTAAGAACTTCAGCAACTCGCATACTTTCTGCTTCATTAAAATCTCTTAGTGTGCTTATAGCAGTTCCTCCTGGGTTAGACATCATATAGTCATCTCGTAATATATTTTCCTCAAAATTAACACCAAAATTGTCTATGGATGATACTCTTGTAAAGGTTTGTTTTCCTTTATATCTTAAGGGATTTAATACATTATCATTAACACTCTGCACTTCTTGAAAGTTTGGTTCTCTAAAAACTTTAAAGTCTGGAATCTGTAGAGGAGGCTCTGCTATGCTAGGATCTAACCCAGCAGGCACACCCTTTTGAAGCTCATCTCTAACTAGTTGAGCCATGTCTGACTGATCTTGTATTCTTGTTTTATCTATAACAATGTCGCTATGATCTGTAGACTCACCTGTTTCTATGCTTACTGATTGTGTGTCTTTACCATACTTTAATGAATCTAATCTTTGATCTTGTCTTGTGGTGAGAGCTTTTTTTGCAAGATATGATCTAAGAATCTTTTGGTCAGCTTTTATTTTTTTAATAGTTGATTCGTTGGTGTTTGCTTCTATTTGGACATCCATTTCTTCAATTCTTGCCTGTATTTCTTGGTCGAATGTTTGCGGATTAATTTGATTTTGTATGCCCATAATGTTGATAACTTTTTTACCATCTTCAAGCAGCTCCGCAAGATTGGGTCCGTCTTCATCTAACACTTCTTGTTGTAGTCTATTAGCTAGCTCTATTTCTTCCTCTGAAAGTTCTTCATTAAGAGTGCTGTTTTGTATAATTCTTGATGCAAGAAAATCGTCAGGTAAAATTTCAGGCACAACAAAGTCATAATATTGTCTGTTTTTAGGACCCTCTATATCTTGCTCTTGTAGAATTGAAAAAGCTCCTGGATCAAACCTTTTTCCTATTTCTAAGAAAGTAAAAGTATCATCAATTGACTTGTATTGTGAATTAATTTCATTAACTGTTATGCTTAACTCTCTTGCAAGTCTCCTGCCTAGATCTGGATCTAAATTATTAATAGCTCTTTTTATGTCAGGATTAAATGCTGCTACTCCCTGCATACCTACCATCCCACCAGCTCCAACAACTGTAGCTACAGATGTCATGTAAGCATTATCAAGCATAACTTGTGCAACCGTTGGTCCAGTATAAGTTGGATCATCTCTATATCGCATAGCAATAGCAAGTTCTGTATTAACGCCAGAAAAAGCTTTGTTTGTTTCTTGTATCACAGTATTTACATTTTCGCCACCAAGCTCTAATAAAGTCGTTGTAAATCCATCTCTTGCAAACTGTTGAACAGAACTACCGTTATCTTTCCAATATTTTTTTAGTGTTTTGCCAACGAATGGCAAAGGAATTAATTCTGTTCCAATTTCAGATAAAGCATTTATGTTCGATACTCTTGCTGCTTCTTGATGGCTAAGACCGCTCATAATAGCTTCCCTGTATGATGCTCCTTGTTCATAAGCACCAAAAACAGGCAACATTCCATACATAAATTGTGGATTTCTTGTGGCTAATGTAGCAAGAATTGCTGGTGTCATTAGTGCTAGTGAGTTAAATCCAGCAGATAATGCTCTTTCTGTTTTGTTAAGTTTTGCTTGTTGGTTTACTGCGTCAATTTGATCTTGCAATGCGTTATATGTTGCTGTATTTTTTACCAAAAAGTCCCTGTAATCATCAACGATAGCCCTTTTTTCAGATGGTGCTAGATTGTCAAATTCGTTTTCTGCTTCACGAATAGCCTCTAACTCTCTAGGTAGTAGCAATCTAGATGCTGCACCTTCACCAAAACCTATAGGCGGTGGGCGAAATCTATTTTCTACTTTTTCATTGCTAAGAGGATCAATTCCTGTTCGCATCATGAATTTTTTATCCCTTACTCGCCTTTCTTGATCATTTAGTCTTTGTTTAAATTCAGGGACAACGGTCTGTGCTGACACAGATAAAGCTTTTGGTAAAGCAGACGCAACATCATAGATACCTTTTATAGATGCAGGAGAAGCACCAAATCTTGTTGTTCCAATAGGTGAGTTAACAATTCTCTCAACAAAAGATCTTTGCTCATCCTCCTCTTCTGGTAGATTCGTTACATTGTTGATATTTAAAAGATCTTGTTGAAGTTTTTCTTTTTCTTCTTCAGATATTAGTGAAAACGGATCAGGTAAAGTTGCCACATTATCTTCCGTATGTTCTGTGTAGTAATTCTAAAATGTTGCCGTCTGTTAGTTTTTGCGGATTTGTAACGCCTTTTGATGCCATCTGCTCGGCATATAGTCTATTTGCATCATCTACAAAACCTTGTAAATCTTCAATAGTAAGATCTGGTCTTGCTTTTAATATCAAATCAAAATATATATCTCTAGGCACAGTCCTTGGTATCACTGCCCCATTTCCAAAATCAAAAGTATTATTATCAAAATCAACATCAACATCTTCAAACGGTGTTCCTTGCTTTAGCCTTCTTTCAACTTCTGCTTCGCTATCTAAAGTATCAAGAATTACTGTCTGAATCGGTTTTATTATTTCATCCTTTTCATTTCTTTTTAATCTCAAGAATCTGCCTTCTCCAGTTATTCCAGCCTCTTCTGCTTCAGGAGTGCCTCCAACTATGATATCTACATCAGACATTATTTTAGGAAAATATGCACTAATAGTTGTTAAAGCATCACTTTCTTTTTTAGCGTTATCTCCACCGATATATTTATACTCTCTATCTAATTGATTTCTTGAAATTACATCAGCAGCGTTGTTTAAGTTAGACCGCATAACTTCGGAAACTCTAACATTTAATGACAAAGCTCCATCTGGAGTCCTTTCTAGTGCATTGATTCTTCTTTGATTTACATCCGCAGCTACCTGAAAAATACTTGGGTTCCTATTAAGACCATCCATCACTATAGCCTCTGTTGCTGATGTAATATCAATCATATCAGTCAATGAGACCGAAAAAGCGTCTGTGCCTTTTTGCGTTTCCCTAATGACAGCTTTTTTTGCATCTGGTATAAATGACGCATTACTTTGTTTTATTTCACCGTCTTCTGTTCTATAACTGTAAACTGCTTTTAAAATAGCTTTGCCTCCAGACCTTTCACTGCCTGGCTCTATTTCAAATGTATTAAAGTCTAGGTTTACATCTGTAATCACACCAGATGTACCATCATTTGCTATATACTTTTTTCCTAAATATTTATTTTTTTTAGTTCCGAATATACGATTTAAAGATTCATTGTAATCGCCTAAATTTATTTCTGAAACATCAGTAATTGTTCCACTTTTAAAACCATTTGTTAAAGGCTTTAGATTATTAATTGCTTCAACAATTTCTGGTGAAAATGTAGCGGCTATATCTATATCACCTCTATCAACTGCACTCTGTGTTGCTGAAACTATAGTTTGTATTAAGTAGTCATATGTTGGAGTGCCTTTTAAATCTGGATTATCAGCAATCTCTTGCATATCTGCATAGATACCTTTTGCTATAACTGCGTTTCTATAAGTAGCCTTATCTTCAATCTGTCTGCCAAACTCTAAGTTTCTTTGTTCTTTAGATATGTTGTCTAAATTAAGACCTTCTNGCTGTGCNTCATTTATAGCCNNATNANNNGCTTCTCTTTTATCAAAAACATCTAATTGTTTNTGTATTAATTGAGTTTGCACATTACGCTGTTCGGTAGTTGCTTCTGATGCTGCTGTAGCGGCTACTGATGCATCTATACTAGCTACGGCAGTAGACTGATCTATGGATGTTCCAGGCTCAACTCCTAAATTGGCTGCTGTATCAGGAGATACCTCACCAATATCTTGTGCTCATCCTTTCTTCTTTTTTTCTTCTATTTTCAAGCTCTTCTTCATACAAACCGACTCTTCTTGCAGAGAGCATNAGGTTTAAAGTAGAGNTAAAGCCGTCAGTAAATCCTGCCATAATTTATCCAAATAATTTTCCAGCTAAAAAGCCAATTGCTGCACCTATTGGTCCACCTACTGCGGCACCAACAGCAGTNAGGGTTCCAGTAGTTGTATATTCTGCAATTTTCTTTTGTTGTTTTAGTCCCTCTTCTGCAATATCTTTTTGTGTCTCTGCTCTAGCTGCATCCAATAATCCACCTAAAGCCTGTTTTTTTGTTTGTTGACCTACATTAATTAAGCCACCTAATCCTTTAGCCATATCCTTGACCTCCTGATAAAGACCTTTCACTTATTCCACTNCCTAAGCCGCCTGAAAGAANTTGCATCCTTCTTTCTTCTGATCTCATCCTAGCAAAGTTTCTTGCTGCGACNAACGAAGATGCTTCAGCTCTTTGAAAGTCTGTTTGTGTTTCTGGTCTTAAAGATACACCAAAACCAGCCTGTCGTCTCATTTCTTGACCTCTAGTATTAGCAAACTGTCTAGCTACAGCTCCTTGTGCTCTGTTTATTTCTTCTTGTTGCAGCTCCCCAAAACCTGTAGTCATTTGTCTAATTAAGTCTTGCTCTACTGGGAAAAATCTATTTAGGTAATCTTGGAACTCAGCTTCATATAAATCAGCTAAAGTTTCTTGAGCAGATTGATCGCCTTGTCTGAATGGGTTTACATAAAGATTGTTGCTAGACTGCCCAAAGTTGCCAGCCATGCCACCACCTTAGTTGCCATAAGTACCGAGCATATCTCCTTGTTGAAAAATGGGTAATCCTCCAGTATAAAAAGCCATTACAACAGTGCTCCTATAACTTGTGAGCCGATAATAAGGACATAAAGTCCCCAAATCATAGACTCTAATCTAATAAATCTTTTTGAGCCAGAATCTAAACGAGCTTCAATGTTTTTATAACGAAGAGCACATATTTCTTCGTGTTGATCTATTCTTGNTCTAGCTGCTTCTGTTGTCATTAATCATCTCCCTCCTTAGGTGGAGGTGTCGTGGGGCTGCCTTGATTTTGTGTGTAGAAACCATAGCCTAATCCAGCAGCAGTTCCTAAGGCACCAAGACCGCTGGTATATCTACCTANANTTTGTTNTGCAATAGATCTTNNTCTTTGTTGTGCTAAAGCNGCTACATCNCCCANNCCTGCCATAGCCTGCCCAGCCTGACCTTGACCCATAGCAACAATATTTTGCATACCTTGATAGTANCTATCTACCTGACCAGATAAAGCTTCAGCAGTGCCTCGACCCATACCAGNTGCTTGTGCTTGATTNANNGCAGATNCAGCTGCTTGATATTGTCCGCTTGTTGGATCTGCTCCCATAGCAAAAGCTCTTTGCTCCATTTGCCTTCTGCCAGCNTGNAACTCAGGTTGTTGAACTGCACTAACGAAGCCTTCAACATCTTTGAAAGCTGATGGNCTNTTCATGGCAAAAACATCAGACATATACTGNTTTTCTAAAGGAACATAATATTGTTGATAAAGATTAAATCTTNNTGCAGCTATTGAAGCTAAAGCCTTTTGTGATGCTGTGTCTTTTATTTTGGTTGATCCGCCACCGCCCATTATAGTTCTTTCTCCGATAAATAAAGTTTTATTTGATAACCTCTATGAGATAAAGCATCTGCTAATCCTTTCCAAGCTGTCCAAAATTCTATTTTATTACAACCTCTTTCTCTTGCCATGTCTTCTATATAATCCATGTATTTATCAGCTGCCTTGCCTCGTTTATCATATGCCACCCAGATTAATAAGGACTTAGTTGGCTGAAACAAGCTGGGCTTTTCTTGTAGAATGATAAAGCTTTCACATGGTTCTTGCTCTATATCTACATAAAGCTCTGCAATGTTATTTACCAAAGCTCCGTAAAT
>FUFK010800805.1_pt1 | contig 12450 bp, 10 predicted proteins | sample 1021851 | NCBI WGS metagenome assembly FUFK01 (sample SAMEA51879418, study PRJEB19060) | metagenome
GTGCCTTCCGGGACCGCTCAAGCCATCCATGGCCGCTGTTAGTTTGGCCATCCCTGGCCAAACAGCTCCCTCCAGGCACCACCATTGCCCCGCTCACTTAGCAGCGGAACCGCCACGGGTCAGAAATACCACCCGGACCATCCTATAAACTCGGTTTGTCGGAGCTGGCCCATCGCCGGCCTTTACCGAAAGGTTCGGCACCAGCTATGGCCCGGGGCATTGGAGTCTCCCCTGGAGCGGGTCTGTGTTAGGCCCTTCCGGGACCCTGGAGGACAGGACGTCCGACAGGGAGCCTACAGGGACGTACTTGCGGCGTTCCCGGAAGGGCCTAACACAGACCCGCGCCCCCGCTGGAGGGTCCCAGCTCCCACACACCGGCATCCGCCGATGGAAGGGCCGGACGCTCAGTAGAGGTAGGTGAACATCTTGCGGCGATACTCGCTGGCCAGCGGATCGCCCTTGGGCAGGCACTCGAACACTTCCAGCAGCGCCGAACGGGCCACCCCGTCCTGGTAGTCGCGGTGATCGCGCAGCAACCGCAGCAGCGCGTCCAGGCCCGCCTGGAACTGCCCGGCGGCGGCGGCGCGCAGGCCGTAGGCGTGCAGGTCCTCCGGCTTGCCATCGCGCTCGATGCGCGCCTGCAGCTCCTTGAGGCCGACGCCGTCGTTGTCGAGCTTTTCCAGCAACGCGAAACGGGCCCGGAACGGGCGCAGCGCTTCCACGTCCTCGGTGACTTCCGCCAGCACCGACTGCGCCTCGTCGGTGCGGCCCTCGCCGAGCAGGTACTCCACCAGCAGCGCCCGGAAGGCGTGCTTGTCCGGCTGCTCGGAGAGCATTTGCCGCAACGCCTGCTCGGCCTGGGCGCCCTGCCCGGCGTCGATCGCCATGCGGATCTGCTCCAGGAAGCCCTCTTCCTGCTCCTGCTGGGCGGCGTCCGGATCCACCACCGGGGTGAGCCACTGGCGTACGGCGCTTTCGGTTTGCGCGCCCTCCAGTTCGCTGACAAGCTGGCCCTGGTAGACCATTTTCAGGGACGGCAAGTCGCGCACCCCGAACTGGCTGGTCAGGTTGGCCTGCTCGTCGGCGTTGACCTTGGCGAGGACGAACTTGCCCTGATACTCCTGGGTCAGTTTCTCCAGCAACACGGTCATCTGCTGGCTGGGCTGGCTCCAGGACGCCCAGAAACCAAACAGCACGGGCACCTGGCGTGAATGCTCCAGCAGTTGCTGAACGTTTTGTTCCGTGACGTCGATGGTGGCGGCGGCGTTGTCCTGCACGGTAGCTCCTTGAAGCGGCTTGCTAAGCGGGTTGAATTGCGCTGCATTGTACTTAAATGGGGCTATGGATACAGGAGGCAAGTGGCCGGATTAAATACTGTTAAATCAAGACGAAAGCGGCATCATGGGGGTTAGTATTTCCGTAGGGGCGAGGAACAGGCGTTCACGTGCCGTACATGCCCACTCGGTAATCTGTGTTCGATTCGTTACGAGACCCACGCCCGCCCGGAGGCGCGTTTCCGGTTCATACTTGTGATCGACAAGTGAAGTCCTGGCAAAGGAGATGACCATGCTGAGCCTTTTGGCCCTGGTAATTCTGGTCGCGACATTGACGACCATTTTCTACATGCAACTATCCCTGACCGTCGGCAGCGTCACGTTCGCCGTGGTCTGGTTGCTGTGCGGTCTGTTGGCGCCCTGGTTGTACAACCCGATTCTTCTGATTCTGCTGGCCGGCGCGCTGGTGGTGCTCAACCACCCCGGCCTGCGCCGCAAGCTGATCAGCAAGCCGGTCTATCAGGCCCTCGGCAAGATGATGCCGCCGATCGGCGACACCGAGCGCGAGGCCATCGAGGCCGGCGCCACCTGGTTCGAGGCGGAGCTGTTCAGCGGCAAGCCCGACTGGGATGACTTTTCCAAGGTGAATTTCACCCAGCTCACCGAGGACGAGCAGTCCTTCCTGGACAACGAAGTCCAGGAACTGTGCGAGATGCTGGACGAGTGGAAGATCTACCATGAGCACAAGGATCTGCCCGAGGAAGTCTGGAATTTCCTGAAGACCAAGGGCTTCTTCAGCCTGATCATTCCCAAGGAATACGGCGGCCGGGACTTCAGCCCCTACGCCCAGAGCCGCACCATGAGCAAGATCGCCACGCGCTCGCTGACCACCGCGGTGACCGCCATGGTGCCCAACTCCCTGGGCCCCGGCGAGCTGCTCGCCAAGTACGGCACCGAGGAACAGAAACAGCGCTGGCTGCCGGGCCTCTCCTCCGGCGAGGAGATCCCCTGCTTCGGCCTGACCGGGCCGGAAGCCGGCTCCGACGCCGGCGCCATCCCCGATAAGGGCGTGATCTGCAAGCAGACCGTGGACGGCGAGGAAGTGCTGGGCATGCGCCTGAACTTCGCCAAGCGCTGGATCACCCTGGCGCCCATCGCCACGGTGGTGGGGCTGGCCTTTAAACTCTACGACCCGGACCACCTGCTCGGCGACCAGGACGAGCTGGGCATCACCTGTGCCCTGCTGCCCGCCGACACCGAAGGCGTGGAAATCGGGCGCCGCCACAATCCCGGCGGCTCACCGTTCATGAACGGCCCGATCAACGGCAAGGACGTGTTCGTGCCGCTGGACGCCATCATCGGCGGCCCGGAAATGGCCGGCAAAGGCTGGCGCATGCTGATCGAATGCCTGGGCGCGGGCCGCGGTGTCTCCCTGCCCGCCCTGGCCACCGCCAGCGGCGAGATGGGCTACCGAATGACCGGCGCCTTCTCGCGCATCCGCCGCCAGTTCGGCACCGCCGTGGGCCATTTCGAAGGTGTTCAGGAAGCCTCCGCGGAAGTGGCCGGCCTCGCCTACACCCTGGAAGCCTACCGCCACCTGGTCACCCGTGGCCTGGAGGAAGGCACCATCTCCGTGGTCACGGCCATGGCCAAGTANCACTCCACGGAAATGATGCGCGTGCTGATCAANAACGGCATGGACATCGCCAGNGGCCGCGCCGTGCAGATGGGNCCGCGTAACTTCATGGCGCTGGCCTACCAGTCCATTCCNGTGGCGATCACCGTGGANGGCGCCAACATNCTGACCCGCTCGCTGATGATCTTCGGCCAGGGNGCGATGCGCTGCCANCCGTACCTGTACGACGAGCTGCAGGCGATTCAGGACGAGGACCAGGANCGCGGCCTGNACACCTTCGAAGGCCTGTTCTTCAANCACGCCGGCCACACCCTGGGCAACATGAGCCGNGGCCTGGTGCACGGCCTGAGCGGCGCCGCNCTGGCGGANATNCCNGCCAACGCGGANAGCTTCAGCGCNCCCTGGTACCGCCTGATCACCCGCTACAGCGCGGTGCTGGCNAGCTNCNCCGACGTGGCGTTCGCGCTGCTGGGCGGCGACCTCAAGCGCCGCGAGATGGTGTCCGCGCGNCTCGGCGACGTGCACAGCCAGCTGCTGATCGCCTGCGCGGTNTTGAAGTTCCACGCCACCCTGCCCCGCGACGAGGCCAACGACGCGCACGCCCGCTATGCGCTGCAGCACGCGTTCAGCCAGATCCACGACGCGGTGGAGGACTTCGCCCGCAACTTCGGTTACATGGGCGTGGCGCGCATTCTCAAAGGCGTGTTCTTCCCGTTCGGCCGGCCCGCCGGTGCTCAGAAACCGAGCGACGAGCTGATCCGCACCCTGGGCGAGCAGATCATGAACCCCAGCAGCGTGCGCGATGCGCTGGCCGCCAATGCCTACATCAGCGTGGATCCGAAAGACAGCATCGGCCGGGTGGAAGTCACCTACAACAAGCTGCTGGAAGTGGAGCGCGACTACGAGGCCTTCCTGAAGGCGGACGGCAAGGGCAAGCTGGAGGGCGAGACCATCCAGGCCAAGCTGGAAGACGCCGCCGCCAAGGGCATCATCCCCAACGACCAGGTACAGGCGATTCTCGACTACGACGAGATGCGTTACGACTGCCTGCTCACCGACGCCTTCGACAAGGAGTTGAAGGAAGTCGACATGAACACCCAGCGGCCGACCTGATTGCGGCCCTGGTAAATCCTCAAGAGCCGCCCTCCGGGGCGGCTTTTTTTTGTTCGATCGATCCCAGACCGGCGAAATTTAACAATGGCGAGCCGCCACGCCGCTTTCACCGGCTACCGCTTTCGACTAGGCTTTCTGCGTCTCGCCTTCGGCGCCAACCCATATTCATAAAGATCCCCCGTAATGACAGTGGCATTCGAGGAAAAGGCGGTTCTGGAGTTCAAGGGCCGCATGCTGATGATGACGGTCCTGTTGCTCAAGGACCTGGACCCCAACACCCTGCACCGACAGGTCAGCCAGCGGCTCGACGACGCCGCCGAGTGGCTGCGCGACGCGCCCGTGGTGGTGGATCTGGCCCACCCCGAGGACGCCGACCAGGTGGCTCTGATGGCCGCCGTGGACACCCTGCGCGGCCTGGGCGTGAACCTGGTGGCCCTGGCCCGCAACGAGCATCTGGACAGCGATACCGCCGCCATGCTCGGGCTGGGCAGCATCAGCCTGGCCGGCGGCCGGGACGTGCCGCGCAGCACCGAGCCGGCCCCGGCGGCGCAGGCCGAGCAACCGGCGGAGGCCGGCCATACCCTGGTGATCGACCAGCCGGTGCGTTCCGGCCAGCAGATCTACAGCCGCGGCGATCTGATCGTGCTGGCGCCGGTGAGCACCGGCGCGGAACTGCTCGCCGAAGGGCACATCCACGTCTATAACACCCTGCGCGGGCGCGCTCTGGCCGGCGTGCGCGGCGACCAGAGCGCGCGCATCTTCTGCCAGAAACTGGACGCGGAGCTGGTCTCCATCGCCGGCCATTACCGGGTCGCCGAGGACCTGCCCGAACAACACCGCAAACAGGCGGTGCACATCACTCTGGACGGCGACGCCATGCGCTTCGCGGACCTCAAATAAGCCATATCCGACAGCAAAACCTAGGAGACGAGATCGTGACAAAAATCGTGGTCGTAACATCCGGCAAGGGCGGCGTGGGGAAAACCACCACCAGCGCCGCGCTGGCAACCGGCCTCGCCCAGCGCGGCCATAAAACCACGGTCATCGATTTTGACGTGGGCCTGCGCAACCTGGATCTGATCATGGGCTGTGAGCGGCGCGTGGTCTACGATCTGGTCAACGTGATCAACGGCGACGCCAACCTCAAGCAGGGCCTGATCAAGGACAAGCGCGTCGAGGACCTGTTCATCCTGCCCGCCTCCCAGACCCGGGACAAGGACGCCCTGACCCTGGAAGGCGTGGAAAAAGTCCTGGAAGGGCTCAAGGACATGGGCATGGAGTACATCATCTGTGACAGCCCGGCGGGCATCGAGAAGGGCGCGCTCACCGCCGCCTATTTCGCCGACGAAGCGGTGGTGGTGACCAACCCGGAAGTGTCCAGCGTGCGCGACTCCGACCGCATTCTCGGCATTCTCTCCAGCAAGACCCGCAAGGCGGAGCTGGGCGAAGGCGACATCCCCGCCAGTCTGCTGCTGACCCGCTACTCCCCGGAACGGGTGGAGCGCGGCGAGATGCTGTCCGTGGAGGACGTTAAGGAGATCCTGGCGATCGACCTGCTGGGCGTGATTCCGGAATCCCAGGCGGTGCTCAACGCCAGCAACAGCGGCGCGCCGGTGATCCTCGACAACGAATCCGACGCCGGCAAGGCCTATGAGGACGCGGTGGCCCGCTTCCTCGGCGAACAGCGCCCGCACCGCTTCCTCACCGCCAATAAGAAAGGGCTCTTCGGCCGTCTGTTCGGAGCGCAATGATGAGCATTTTCAGCTACCTGCTTCCCAAGAAAGAGAAATCCGCCTCGGTGGCCAAGGAGCGCCTGCAGATCATCGTTGCCCGCGAGCGGGCCACCCGCGGCGGCCCGGATTACCTGCCCCAGCTGCAGGAGGAACTGTTGATGGTGGTGCGCAAGTACGTGGAGGTGGACCAGGACGCCATCAATATCCAGGTGGACCGGGAATCCGGCTGTGAGATCCTGGAACTGAACATCACGCTGCCCGACGAATAGGTCGGGCTTCGCTTGACTACTGTTCGCACGTACAGTAACTTCGGTGGTCCGGTGAGCCCTCCTCAGGTTTTCTTTTCTGCGACCCCTCGGAAGGCCTGATCGATCTCCAGGCTCCAAGGATGGAGCCGGGCTCCCGGACCTTATTCCCGCCTAGCCCATGTGCCAGCCGTGGCTGACCACGACGGACTGGCCGGTCAACGCCGCCGAGGGGAACGCCGCCAGCGTCACCGCCAGCTCACTGATGTCCTCCACGGTGGTGAACTCGCCGTCCACCGTGTTCTTGAGCATCACATTGCGGATCACCTCCTCTTCCGAGATGCCCAGCTCCCGGGCCTGCTCCGGAATCTGCTTGTCCACCAGCGGCGTGCGCACGAACCCCGGACAGATGATGTTGCTGCGCACCCCGTGTCCGGCGCCCTCCTTGGCCACCGCCCGGCACAGCCCCAGCAGGCCGTGCTTGGCGGCCACGTAGGGCGCTTTCAGGGGCGACGCCTCCATGGAGTGCACCGAGCCCATGTACAGCAGCGTGCCGCCCTGCCCCGCGTACATATGACGCAGCGCCGCGCGGGTGAGCAGGAAGGCGCCGTCCAGATGCACGCTCATCACCTTGCGCCAGTTTTCCAGCGCCAGCTTGTCCAGGGACTCGATGTGCTGGATGCCGGCGTTGGCGAAGGCGATATCAAGCCGGCCCCAGGTGTCCACCACCCGCTGAACGCCGGCGTCCACCGCCTGCTCATCGGTGACGTCCATGGCCAGCGCCAGGGCCTCGCCGCCGGCGTCCCGGATCGCCGCCGCCGCTTCTTCGGCGGTGGCGCTGTCCAGATCGGCCACCGCCACCCGGGCGCCCTCGCGGGCGTACCGCTCGGCGATCGCCCGGCCGATGCCGCGACCGGCCCCGGTGATCACCGCGACGCGTTGTTCAAGACGCATGACTAGGACTCCTGTTTCAGGGGCGACGCCGCCGGCGCCGCTTTCCGCTCCCGGCGCCGCTCCGCCCAAAGCCGCAACTGACCGACGATACCGGCCGGGAAGAAATACACGCTCAACACGAACAACAGACCGAACCACAGCAGCCAGCGATCCGGGCCGGCCAGCTCGGCGAACAGGCTGCCCGGCTCGGCGTTGCTGACCAGCAGCCCGAGCAGATCCTGCAGATAGTTCTGCGCCAGCAGGAACAGCGCGGTGCCCACCACGGCGCCGTACAGGGTCCCCATGCCGCCGATCACGCACATCAACAGGATGAACACCATCAGCTCGAAGTTGAGCGTGTTCTCTGGATTCACGTAACGGTTGATCAGCGCGAACAAGACCCCCGCCAGGGTCGCCAGCNCCGCCGACACGATCACCGCCGCGGTGCGGTAGAACACGGTCCGGTAACCCAGCGCCTGGGCGCGGAACTCGTTCTCGCGGATCGCCTGCAGGACACGGCCGAACGGAGAGTTCACCATGCGCAGCAGGAACAGGAACACGCCCAGCGAGATCGCGAAGGTGATGTAGTACATCAGGTGCCGGCCGCTCACCCGCACCTCGAACACGGCNTCACTGAACGCCTGGCCGATGCTGCCCTGGCCGACCACACCGGTGATGAAATCAACCACACTGAAGCCCGGCAAGGGGGAATCGAACGGCCGGAACGCCGGGCCCAGTTCGCGCGGGCTGCGCACCGCCAGGCCGTCCTCGCCGCCGGTGATGTTGTAGAGCTGGGTCACCAGGCTGAGAAAGGCGAACGCCACCGCCAGGGTCACCAGCGCGAAGAAGATCGCCTTCACCCGTAGCGACAGCAAACCGAGCAGCAGCGACAACAGAATNCTCATCACCACGGCCCCGCCGACACCGATGAACACCGCGCCGAAACCGGAACCGAAGGCGTCCGTGGACATCGCCACCCCGTAGGCGCCGATGCCGAAAAACATGGTGTGGGCGAACGACACGATNTGGGTGTAGCCGAGCATCAGGTCGTAGGACGCCACCACGATAATGAACACGCAGATCATGCCGAGCATGGAAAAGGCGCGCACGCCGGGGAACAGNAACGGCCCCAGGNCCAGACAAACACCGATCAGCACCAGCAGCGCGGAGAGCGCCCGGCTACGCGGATANTCGCCGGAAAGAATACGNTTAAACATAGCGCGCCCCCTCAGACTTTGATGACCGGAATCAGACCCTGCGGACGCCACATCAGCACGCCCACCATCAGCCCCACCGTGGCCACCGCGGCCAGACGGGGNTCCAGGTAACCCACATANAGATTGATCAGGCCCACCAGCACGGCGCCGTAGAAACAGCCCTTGATGGAGCCCAGACCGCCGAGGATGATCACCACGATCACCGAGATCATCAGCTCATCGCCCATGTGCGCGGTGATGATCTCCCGGTACATGGCCCACATGGCGCCGCCCAGGCCGGCCAGCGCCGAGCCGGCCACGAACACGCCCAGGAACAACAGGCGGATGCGGTANCCCTGCACTTCCACCATCTCGCGGCTTTCCACCCCGGCGCGGATCAGAATGCCGACCCGGGTGCGCTCGATGATCCAGGTCATCAGCCCGTAAATCGCCAGGCCCAGCACCACCGCGATAAGGCGGTATTTTTCCAGCGCCACGCCGCCGATCACCGGCAGCGCCTCGGGCAGCAGGAAGGCGCCGGTGAGCGCTTCCGGGCGCGGCACCGGAATCTCGTTGGGCCCCCACACCACGTGGATCAGCTCCATGATGATGATGGAGCCGCCCACGGTGACCAGAATCTGCTTCAGGTGGTCGCCGTACACCGGCTTGATCACCAGCCGCTCGAACACCAGACCCAGCAGCCCNGCCACCACCAGGGCNAACCCCANCGCCGGCAGAATCGCCGCCAGATTGATCAGCAGCGACGGTTCGCTGGCCTGCGCACTCAGCCATACCAGCACGCTGGCACCGGCGAACGCGCCCAAAGAAATAAAGGCCCCGTGAGCCAGGTTGAGGACGTTCATCAACCCAAAGGTGAGCGTCATGCCCGAGGCCATCAAAAACACCATGGCACCCATCGCCAGGCCGCTGATGGTCAGCAGTACCCAGGTGCGCGGGTCCATCATCAACAGGGCCACCGCCATCATCAGCAGCAGCAGNAAAATATGCGGCTTGTTTTCGCGGAACGCGGCAAAGCGCGCCAACACGCCTTGCGGCGGCGTTGCTTGACCNATCATTTCGTCGTGCGCCGACATGGTCTTACTCCTATTCTTATTGGTGCTCGCCGAGCCCAAGACCCAGCAGCTCGTGCTGGAGATCATCGTTGTCGGCGAGTTCGGTCATCTGGCCGGACCAGACCACCCCGCCATCGTTCATCACCGCCGCGGACTGACCCAGACGGCGGGAAAAATTAAAGTTCTGCTCCACCAGCAGCACCGTGACCTGTTGCTGCTTGAGTTGCTCGAAGGCGCCGGCCAGGTCGTTGATGATCGCCGGGGCCAGACCCTTGGTGGGTTCGTCCACCAGCAACAGCTCGCGCGGCTCGATGATCGCCCGGGCGATGGCCAGCATCTGTTTCTGGCCGCCGGAGAGGTTGCCCGCGGCCCGGTTCCAGAATTTTTTCAGCGGCGGAAACAGGTCGAACACCCAGTCCAGGCGGGCCGGGTCCATGGGGCCGTCCACCGCCGCCAGCACCATGTTTTCGCGCACCGTCAGCAGGCTGAAAATGCCCATGTTCTCCGGCACGAAGGCGATGCCCTTGCGGGCGATTCGCGGGGTGGGCTGGCCGGTGATGTCCTCGCCGCGAAAACGCACCTTGCCCTGGGTCACCGTGGTCAGGCCCATGATGGTGCGCAGCGTGGTGCTCTTGCCGGCGCCGTTACGGCCCAGCAGCACGGTCAGTTCGCCGGCGGGCACTTCCAGGTCCACGCCGTGCAGAATGTGGTATTGATCGATGTCGGCGCGCACGCCGGACAGGGAAAGAATCGATTCGGCCATCGTTCAGCCCTCCTCGCCGGCGGTGTCTTCCTGGGGCGCGCCCAGATAGGCTTCCTGAACAATCGGCGAGGCGATCACCTCGGAAGGTTCGCCGTCGGCCACCAGTTCACCGTTGTGCAGTACCACGATGCGGTCCGACAGGGAGCGCACCACGTCCATTTTGTGTTCCACCAGCAGAATCACTTTGTTCTGCTTGTTCTTGATGTCGGCGATCAGATCCAGAATCACCGGCACCTCGTCCACGCTCATGCCGGCGGTGGGTTCGTCGAACATGAACACTTCCGGCTCCAGCGCCAGCATCAACGCCACTTCCAGCTTGCGCTGATCGCCGTGGGGCAGATTGGCCACCGGCGTGTCGGCGCGCTTGCCCAGGTTGACCTGCTCCAGATAGGCGGCGGCGCGGTCGCTGATGTCCCGGCGGCGCGAGGCCATCTGCCAGAACACATGGCCGATGCGGTAGCGCGACGCCACCGCCAGGCGCACGTTCTCCAGGGCGGTCAGGTTGGGAAACAGGTTGGTCAGCTGGAAGGCGCGGCCCAGGCCCTTATCGGCCCGGGCGGCGGCGCCCAGCGCGGTAATATCCTGATCGAACAGGTGCACGCTGCCGGCACTGGCGGCNAGCTGTCCGGAAATAAGATTGAACCAGGTGGTCTTGCCCGCGCCGTTGGGGCCGACGATGGACGTCAGGGTGCCGGCGTGAAACGCGCAGGACACCTGATTCACCGCCACGTGCCCACCAAAATTGATGGTCAGCCCGCGGGTCTCCAGGACCGGTTCGGAGGCGGATTCGGGGTGCAAGGAGGCCATGGGAGGTCCCTTTTTATTGGATCGTATTATCGGAATTCTTGGCGGTTGATACAGGATTCAGGATGAAGGATACAGGGGCCCGCGAAGGAGCCTGGCTTGTATCCTGTAACCTGCATCCTGTATCCGTTTTTCCTGGGAAAAACCTAGCGCTTGTTGCGAATCGGGATGTTCATTTCGTCCATGCCGATCTTGCGAATCAGCTTGGGCACGCCCGCTTCCACGGTGCGGTCGGCGAACCAGTCGTCACGCTTTTCCACCTCGATGCGGAAGTGATACATCTCCTGCATCGCCTGGTGGTCCTCGTCACGCAGCACCATCTTGCCCTTCGGCGTTTCGAACACCAGCCCCTCGAAGGCGTCGATCAGATCCTCGGTGTCGGTGGAGCCGTCCGCTTCACGGATCGCCGCGGTGATCGCCATGGCCTGGGAAAAACCCTGGGCGGTGAAGAAGTCAGGGGCGGCGTTGAAACGCTCCATGTGCTGTTTCACGAACCAGTCGTTGATCTCGTTCTCGGGGGATTCGAAGTAATAGAAGCCGGCGCCTTCCATGCCGGGAAACTCGGAGTAGCTCACCAGGGCCGGCAGAATGTTGCCGCCGGTGGCCAGCTTGATGCCGAAGCGGTCCGGCTGCAGGTCCTGGATACGGCTCAGCGGGTTGGCGCTGCCGGCCCAGATGGCGAAGATGTACTTACCCTGCTCGCAATCGTCGCGGTCCTTCAGGGCGCCGAACAAACGCTGCGCGGCGGCGGTGAAGTCGGTGGCGTCGGTGGGCAGGTATTCTTCGTGGACCACTTTGCCGCCCTGGGTCTCCATGGCCTCTTTGTAGGCGGCCACGCCGTCACGGCCGAAGGCGTAATCCTGGGCGATGGTGGCGACACAGACGCCCGGCTCGCCGAGTGCCACGGCGTTGGAAACCGCGTCCTGGGAAGAGTTACGGCCCACCCGGAACACGTAGCGGTTCCAGTCCGCGCCGGTGATGGCGTCGGCCACGCCCTCGGGCATGATGATGCGCTCGTACTGCTCGGCGATCGGCAGGGTCGCCAGCGCCACCCCGGAAGACACCGGCCCCACCACGATGTGGGCGTCGTCCTCGGCGTAGGCTTCTTCCACCAGCGACCGGGCGCGCGCCGGATCCAGCTGGGTGTCCTTATCGATGATCTCGACCTTGCGGCCCTCGATTTCCATGCTGCCGTCGGTGGCGTACTCGAAACCCATCTTCATACCCACGCTGAGCTGCTCGGCGTAGGCGGACAACGGACCGGTGAAACCGGTGACATGGGCAATTCGGATGGTATCGGCCGCCTGCGCGAGGGGCGCGGCGGTGAGGGCGGTGAGCGTGAAGGCCGTCGCGGTGATGAGACGCTTCATAGGAATCTCTCCCTTATTTTTCGGCCTGATGGCCGTCTTGTTGTGGTTATGGTCCCCTTCAATATGACTGCCGATTCACCTTTTCGCAAGAGGGTTTCGGAAAAAATTCCACAAACGTGGAATTACCCGCCGGGACCGGCCATGCCACCTGCAAATACCGGAATACCGGGCCTTTGAGGCGTACTTCCCGCTTCGGAAAGGCCGCGCATGGCATGCCTTCGGCCCTATCCTGGTTGACACTGGGGGTGCGCAAACTTAATTTAGTTGAATACCGATTCATATTTCATACAACAAAATCACGGACCAAGAA
>FUFK010043866.1_pt1 | contig 12448 bp, 16 predicted proteins | sample 1021851 | NCBI WGS metagenome assembly FUFK01 (sample SAMEA51879418, study PRJEB19060) | metagenome
TTTCAATATCAAAGTCCTCTGGAACATTAATATTTATTTCCATTTTGTCTGGGAACCTTAATGCTACACAAGAGTAAAAGATTGAGGATACTAAAAAAAGCATAATTATTTTTTTCATTTTTAATTTGTTTTGAGTTGTTTTTTCATTATGTTCAGTCTTTTTCTAATACTTGCGTCTAATCTAGTATTGTCAAAGTCAAGAGTAAAACCTGCGATCAGGCTTTCATCTTTCTTTTTTGTCAATTTAATTTCACCGTTTTTGATTGATGAGACATACTTCTTAATTGTTGATTCAACTTCATCTGAAATTTCGATTGGAGTTGTTACTNTAACCTCNATTATGTTTTTGTNATCATAGTAAAGCTTGACAAANGCAGAACATACANTAAGNATTANATCTATTCTATTATTTGNTGATAGTAGATTAAATAAAATTGAAATATTNGGCAANGANTTGCCAGTNATATCNTCNAGTAAAGATTTTTTAAGATCCTTTGAAATTGTAGGATTTGATATAAAATCTTTTAATTCCTCGGACTCTTCTAAAATGTTTGATAAGGATAATATTTCTTCGAACAACATATCGAGTTTACCTTGATCAATTGCATGAAGAATCAAAGCTTTAGCATATCTTTTAGATGTTGTTCCGATAGTCATATTATTTAATTAAACTTTTTTTCATTTAAGAGCTTATCTATGTATTCTTGATGATTTTTATCTTTATCAAGCTCTTGCTCTAGAACTTTTGAGGCAATGTCAATGGAAAGATCAGCAACTTGATTTTTAATTTCATTCATCGCTGCTCTTTTCTCATTTTCAATCGAAGATCTAGCCTGTGCTAAAATGTTTTCTGCCTCAGATCTAGCATCAGATTTAGCCTTCTCAACAAGCTCTTTACCTGACTGTTTTGCCTGATTTATCATTGCATCACTTTCTGCCCTTGCTTCTTGAAGAATCTTTTTGTTCTCTGCTTGAAGATTCTCCATTTCTTTTTTAGCCTCCTTAGCAGAGTTTAAAGAGTCTCTTATAGATTTTTCTCTCTCGTTAACAGTATCCAATATAGGTTTCCAAGCATATTTTCTTAATAAGAAAATTAGTGTGACAAATATTATGGTCTGCCAGAAAAAAAGACCAGAAGAAAATTCGCTTATTAACTTTTCCATAAGTTGGTTTTATTAGTTAACAGCAAACAATGCAGCAAAAGCAATTCCCTCAACAAGAGCCGCAATTACAATAGCAGCTACAAGAATTTTATTTGATGCATCAGGTTGTCTTCCTATTGCATCCATTGCACCACGACCGATAAGACCGATCCCGATTCCTGTTCCGATAATTACTAGTCCTGCTCCGACTATTTTTGGTATTTCCATTTTTATAAATTTAAGTTATACATTTAGTTTAATTAATGATCGTCCTCTTGAACTGCAAAACCAAAATACAAGGCTGATAGAAGGGTAAAAATATACGCCTGCAATAATGCAACCAGTACTTCGATAATTGAAATAAAGAACACTAGGACAAGTGATAGACTTGATCCAACCAGATTTTTAAAAATAAATATTAGTCCGATTAAGCTATATAATACAATATGACCTGCAAGTATATTTGCATATAACCTTATCATNAGAGAAAAAGGTTTTATAAATACACCTAAAAGTTCAATAGGAGCCAAAAGTGGTTTTAACCATACTGGNACACCNGGCATCCAAAAAATATGTTTCCAATAAGTTTTATTTGCAGTAAGNTTTGTAATTAGAAANGTNACAAGAGCTAATCCAAATGTTACTGCTATGTTTCCNGTAGCATTAACTCCAAGAGGACTTAATCCTAAAAGATTTAAAAACCAGATAAAAAAGAAGAGGGTAAGCAAAAAAGACATATACTTTTTATACTTTTCTTCGCCTATACTAGGTATTGCAATTTCATCTCTTATGTAAATTACAATTGGCTCGAAAAACCTTCCAACACCTTTAGCAATTTGATTATTATCATTATATGACCTTGCAAGTGATCTAAACAGATAGAACATAAGTATTGATACTAATAGTATTGAAAAAACACTTTTAGTAATTGAAAGATCTAAAGGTCTTGCATTTGTTACCTTACCGTTTTCATCATAAGAAATATATCCCTCTGAATCAGTTTCATATATCTTTCCATGATACAGTTTGTAATATTTTCCCGACGACTCAACAACTTTTTTACCATGGTCAAGTTTGGATGACATAAAAAATTTAACCCCATCGTCTATAAGGATTACCGGTAAAGGAAATCCGTAGTACTTTTTTTCTCCAGTATATTTATCTTTTGTAGAAAAAAGAGAAAAGTCATGTGAGTCTTGAACATGGTGATAGATATATTCCGTAATTTCTTCTTGCAGAGTCTGTTCTTTCTCTTCTTCTAAAGCGTAACCAAAAGACGCACAAACTAGCATTAATAATAGAAAAAAAGATCTGCTTATCTTGTATACCATGCTTAAACTAAGTAGATTAAGTTTTGCGCGACAAATGTAAGATATAAATACATATTTATAAAATCATTTGAGGTCAAANTTTAAAAAGTTATTTTAAATTTTTTGTCTGTGAAAGAATNAAAAAAATTATAAGAATNACACCTANGANTGATAGCCCCAAAGTGTAATGATTAGATTGATTTTGAAAATATGAATCAGCCCATGTTCCGGTTCTAATTAAAAGGTACATTACGGCTGCAATTTGAAAAACTAAACCTGAAAGAATTATCCAAGGTTTAGGCTGTTTTTTCACGAGCTTCGTTGAAGTTTGATATATTTTTTATAGACGAGTCTTCTGCGTTTTCATCTTTCATTGAAGATTTAGCGTTGAAAATAGCTCCAGACTCAACAACTAGCTTAGACATAACAACATCTCCTGTGACTTCTCCTGTTGATCTTATTGATAATAAGTCTTCTACATGAATAGTTCCATTTATAGCGCCTTCAATATCAGCGGAAGAGCACACTACAGTCCCCTCAATGCGTCCGTTTTTGCCTATTACTACTTTTCCATTTGTTTCAATAGATCCTTCAAAGTTGCCGTCTACCCTAAAGTCACATTCAGACTTGAACTCTCCTTTAAAGGAACTGTCTTTTTCTAGAATACAACAGCTTGCCGAATTGTTATAATTTTTCATTTTTTAAAAATTGGGTGAGTAAATTACAATATTTATTTGAAATAAATATCGAATTTATTATTATTATTGCCCTAACAAAAATATTGATATGTCAAAAAAAGTTAAAATTATCTGTGATGATATTGAGTATAATCTTGAGATGNAAGATGACAAAACAATATTAGAACTTGCTCTTGAAAATGATATTGATGCTCCATACTCATGTCAAGGGGGTATATGTAGTACTTGTCTTGCAAAGCTTAATAAAGGTTCTGTAAAAATGGATAATAACCAGATTTTGACTGATGATGAGATTGAAGATGGCTATATCCTTTCTTGTCAAGCTAGACCTACATCAGATGAAGTTGAGATTAACTATGACGAAGTGTAGTTGTAGATAAAATGTCTAACGCCTTTTCAATAACTATTTTTGGATCAATTGTTCTAAAAGCATTTTCATAACCTTTTGGTATTTTATTACCAAAAATTGAAGTTGGAATATAAGGAAAGTGATTCCTGTCTAAGGTGATTGAGTTTTCTTGCGCTTGATCAAATGGCATAAATCCACAGAATGGATGAGTCATTCCCCACAATGTTAAAACTGGAATATTATAATTTGCTGCAAGATGTCCATTAGCAGAGTCCATAGATATCATTAGGTCTATATAATTAATGATATTAATTTGTTGCTCTAGGTTAAGTTTGTTTGATAGGTCAATTACATTTTCATATACATTTTCCCATATGTTAAGTTGTTTTAAGTTATCATTTCCGCCACCAAATAAATAGATTATATAATCTTTCTGAAGATATGCGATTACCTTTTGCATCAAATCCAAAGGATAACTTTTTCCTTGATGAGCAGCAAAAGGTGCAATACCAATTATTTTTTTGTTAGGATTTTTTGATAATATTTCTTGTTCTATACTCTCTTGATTTAAAAAGGGTTTTATTGGATACTCGTGATTACTCAAATCAATTGGGAAGCCAATTCCTCTAAAAACATCAGAGTATTTGTAGTGAACCTGAGTCAAGGGTTTAAATATTTTATTTTTTTTTCTGATCAATTTTTTTCTCTCAGCCCTACCCTTGTCTATTGACTTAACTTTTGTAAATGTTATTCTAAAAAGTAGATTTAAAATTTTTGTCCTTAAAACTCCATGAAGATCAACCACTGCTTTTACTCTTTTTCCATAGAGTTTGCTAAAAAGACTAAATAGGCCTCCAAGTCCTTTATAATTATTATTAAAATCAATAGGTATAAATTCTAAGTTATCAAATTCTTCAAACAACGGAGAAGCGTATGGTCTTGAGACAAAAACAATTTTTTGGTTAGGATATGAATTGAAAAATGATCTTAACACCGGCACTGTCATTGCTATATCACCTAGTGAAGAAAACCTATAAACCAAAATCGGTCTATCACTTTTTTTATTCATCTTTTTTATACAGAACTGGGTTTAAAGTTTCGTCATTGTACATTTTCATTTGCTTATAAACCTTCATTTTCTTTTCACCTTTTGACAAATCTTCAAGCAGTTGATCTATAGATTCTGACAAATCTTTTTGTTGTTCAAGAAGAACTTGCAGTTTTTCATTACATGTAGTTCTGTGCTGCTCACTTACATCTTCTCTTATGGATTCTTCTTTCATATGATATATTTTTAAAATTAAAATCGAAAGTCTATCAAGGGCCCATGCAGGACTCTCTGTATTTACCNTTGCATCAGGTTTTGGACTAACATTAGAATATAATTTTAAAAAATAGGAATCGATATATTCTACCATCTCTGTTCTATTTTGGTTGGAGCTATCGATAAGTCTTTTAAGGCTCATACCTTCGCTTGGGTCTATATCAGGATCTCTTATAATGTCTTCATAATGCCACTGGACAGAATCAATCCAGTTCTTTTCATACAGCAAGTGTTCAAAATCTTTTTTGTCATATGGATTAGAAGCTGACCTGTTTATGTCATCGTAAACGTGATAATCATCTACAGATTTTTCAAATACTTTTATAGCAAGAGAGCTTATTGCGGTTTTTGTCATATTAAAAAGTTAAAAGTTACTATCGATGCAATTAAGACTATAAAGATAAAGTTTACATATGAACTCTTTATTTTTTTTACAAAAATTTGAGATATAAAGTAAACTATTATAAGAGATAAATAATGAAATTCTGATCCGCTGAGTTGCTGATTCATAGAAAAAAAGTAGGATGTTAATATAAAAAAAACAACACCTACAAAATCTAAAATTCTTCTTTGTAAGCTAGTCTTTCTATAGAATTTAATTATAAGTGAAATGATATATAATACAAAGACAATTGATACCGGGATGTAAGAAGCCGGTAGAATAAATTTAAACTCATCAAGCATTTGAAGTTGATCTCCAAAGAAGTATGAACTTAATAAGTAGTTCTCTAAAGATAAAAAAGATAAAAGCACATATCCTGATGGTAAAATAATGATTGGGGTCATAAAAATTATTATATAATGTTTAAAATCTCTCGTAATGTTTGAAGTAATTAAAGCCAGTAAGGGGTATGCAAAAATGATTAGGTTTTCAACAATTATTAATGAAGAGAAACTAAGAAGTACAGAGGCGTCAAACAGTCTTTTAATTTTTTTTGTATTATCTGTGAGTTCAAAAAATATTCTTACATTTCTCCAAGCTGCCCATATAGCTGCTGATGACAATATAAATCTCATGTCAATAGACTCAACTGGATAACTCATAACAGTTAATGGATATAATAATAAATGGTATGCATTCCTGTTTGACCTTTCTAGAGTTAGCTGTCTAGTAACTGTATCTATTGCATAATTGGATAGCATTAAAGCTCCGAAAATTAATATTCCGTTAATAATTTTTGATTCAAATAATGACCAATTTATATCCAGAGTTGTATAGTAATATGAAATTCCTAAAAGAAGAAATGTAGATATACCAACTGAAGTGTAAGAAAATTTTTCAAATGTCTTTGCAAACATATTTCAATGTATTAATTTTGAGTAATAATTTAATTATGGTAAAAGACTTTTTTTATTCCGTAGCTTGGCTTTTTGAAGAAATTCTTTTCTTCCCTTTTGATTTATTGAGAACTATTCAATATGATAATTGGTATATAGCAAATATTGTGACTTGGACATTTATATTAATTGGTATAATTGGAGCTGCATACTGGATTAAAAAGTTAAAAGAGTTCGATGACAATGGAGAAGAAGANAAGGATGTTACTTCTCATTCTTTTCTATAAATCAAAACCTATGTCTTTTCTGAAGTAAGCTTGGTCAAAGCTTATTTTTTTTATCTGATCATAAGATGATTTTACTGCATCCTTATAGTTTTCCGAAAGAGATGTTACTGCGATAACCCTTCCTCCATTAGTTAGAAAATTATGGTCAACTTTTTTTGTTCCAGCGTGAAAAATTATGGAGTCTGTTTCTTCGGTTAAACCTGAAATTATTTTATTTTTTTTATAATCCAGAGGGTATCCGCCTGATACCATTATTATTGTAGCAGCATGTCTGTCATCAATTTGTAATTTTATATCTTCAAACTCAGTTGAACCCATTGAATTAAAAAGATCCAAAAGATCATTTTTTATTCTTGGAAAAACAACTTCAGTTTCAGGGTCACCCATTCTGACATTATATTCTATTACATAAGGATCTTGGCCAACTTTAATTAACCCAATAAAAACAACTCCCATATATTCCATGTTTTCTTTTTTTATTCCATGGATTGTAGGTTTTATAATTCTTTCTTCAATTTTTTCTAAGAACTTATTATCTAAAAAAGGAACAGGGGATACTGCACCCATTCCACCAGTGTTTAAACCAGTGTCTCCTTCTCCAATTTTTTTATAATCTTTAGCAAATGGAAGTGTTTTATAGGTATTACCGTCAGTAAGAACAAAACATGACAACTCTATTCCGTCTAAAAACTCCTCTATAACAACTTTTGATGATGAATCACCAAATTTTTTATCTAAAATCATACTTCTTAGCTCGTCTTTTGCATTCTGAAGATTATCAATAATTAAAACTCCTTTACCAGCTGCAAGGCCATCAGCTTTTAAAACATATGGCGGGTTCATGCTTTCCAAAAAAGCATCAGATTGATCAATATTCTCTTTGGTAAAAGCTCCATGTTTAGCGGTGGGTATATTGTACCTCTCCATAAATTTTTTTGCAAATTCTTTACTCCCCTCAAGTTGTCCTGCAAGTTTGCTTGGTGCAATAATTTTTATATTTTTTAAAAAATTGTCTGATTTAAAAAAGTCATATATACCATTTACAATTGGGTCCTCTGGTCCGACAAAGACCAAAGAGATATTATTATTAACTACTTCTTCTTTAATTTTTTTAAAGTCATTTACGTCACCTTGAATATTTGTAGCAATTGTACTGGTTCCTCCATTACCTGGAAGAGCATAAATTTTATTTACTAATTTACTATTTGTAAAACTTGTGATTATCGCGTGCTCTCTACCTCCTGAGCCTAAAACCAAAACATTCATTCATTCATAAATTTAGTTATTGTTTCCTTGATTTTCTTGAAGTATACTTTATGGTCAGTCCTTTTTTGTATGGTCTCTAAATTAGTCATAAAAAATTCTTCTAAACTTACAGTCATAAAAAATTTATTTACATCTGCTGTTCTTGTTTTATGATTCTTGTGACTTAATCCTTCATTAATAAAGATTACCTTAAGACCCATAGCTAAGGCAGGTAAGGCGGCATGGATTCTGGAAGTAATTATAATTTCACTTTTAGCTATTTCTTTCAACATGTCGTTAGCAAGCTTAAGTCCTTGGTTATGAGATGAAATTTTTCTTTTTGTTATTTGTTGGTATCTCTTAACTACTATATTTTGATTACGTAAGTGATTTTCAAAAGATTGTTTCTTTAAGAGATACTTAAGTTTATGTATTGGATATTTAATCAGTGATAATAGCAACCTATATATTGAGCTAAAGTCAATTGACGGATTTAGTCTGTCGAATGCCCCTATTACAATAACCCCTTCAGGTTGAGTTTTATTAGTAATGTATTTATCTCTGTTAAAAGTTGTTGTTATACAAGATGAATGATATGATTTAATCCCGTTTTTTTGAAGTAGATTTTGAGTATAAGTGTCTCTACATCCAATAGGTTCATATTGTTTTAGATAGTTTAATGATTCTGGTTTTACTAGGTCTCTCTCTGCTGAGGGATTAATATGAAAAGATATAAATAATGGAGATATATTATTATTTGGTGGCCAATTTTTAGGATTTTCCATAAACCAGCCATTGATGATTGTCTTTAGCTTGGACCCCTTAAATTTATTAAGCGCCTCTCTATCAAGAACCTTGTGATTAATTGGGTGAATCATGTCAATTACTGCCTTGGTTTGAATATAATCCCCAATATTTCTTGAACCAATATATCCTAGTACACCTATCTCCAAATCAAATATTTTCTTTTATTTTTTCAATTCTTGATGCAAGATTGAATTTTTTCTTTATTCTTTTTCTAGCATTTTTGAATTCCTTTGTTCCAATATTAGAATTAATGAAATCTGCTACTTGCTCAAGGTCTGTTTCGAGATCAAATAAAATTCCTGTTGANCCAATAGCATCAGGTATNCCAAANACTTNNGATCCTATTGGCACACANCCACACAACATTGCTTCACATAATGAGTTAGGCAAACCCTCTAATCTTGAGCCCTGAAAATAAAACTTTGACTTTTGATATAAGCTCTTGATCTGAAATTTATTTTGAACCCCTATGACCTTAACGTTTGGTTCTAGATTAATGTAGTCTGATATATTTATTCCAGATTCTCCTACAATCAAAAATTCTTTATTAGGAAGCAAAGAGGCCAGCTTATTAAAGTTACTTAAGCCTTTAATATTGATGACTCGTTTATCAGAAAAAAATGCAACAGTTAAAATACCTGATTTATTTATTGTTTCGTCATAATTCCAAAATCTTGAATCATAACCTGTGTTTATTTCTTTTATTTTGAGTGGTTTATTTTGAATGAAATTTTCGACACCTGAAATAATATTAAATTTACTAGCTGCTTTATCACAACCTTTGATAAGTGATTTGTGAACTACCCATATTTCAGAAGCCAANTTATAATTAAGTCTTGCTATTTTAGATCGTATGTTATGTTTGTAAAACACTCCGTGTTTGTTTTCATCATCAACAATTGCATCATAACCTCCTACAATAATAACAGATTTTTTAAAAAAAATTTTGGATATAATAATTGGTATTAGGGCATGATAATCATTAAACCATGAAACAACAATTTTTGAACTGGGTATATACAATAAAGATTTTAGCAGTTCTTTAGTTCTATTCCATATAAAATATATGGTGTTTTTATGTGGCCTTGACAAAATTTTTTGAACATTATATCCTAGTGCCTCAAAAATATAGATNTCTGATTTAACAAAACTTCTATTTATTGAGTAACTNAGTGTAATGTTNTGTTTCAAGCTTTTATTGTTTTTAATTTATCGGCAATTTTTCTGTTATTAGATAGCCTAGGTACTTTATTTTGTCCTCCAAGTCTTCCAACAGATTTCATGTAGTTATTAAATCCTTCTCTTTCTACAGAAATCACCTCTAGGCTTTTTAGTATTTTTCCATCAATTAGATCTTTGTAGTATATGTTTTGATTTATCATTTCATTATCCAGCGATTTAGTAAATGCCGACATGTCCTCTGGAAAATTCTCAAATTCTACATACCATTCATGATGCGGAAGCATGTCTATAGGATTAATTTTTGGCGCAACTGTAAACTCTCTAATTGCAACATTATGAAGTTTTGTTGCTGCCTCCATTGCCTTCTCAACCTCCTCAGAAATTACATGTTCCCCAAAAGCTGATAAAAAATGTTTTATTCTTCCTGAAACTATAATTCTGTATGGGTCTCTTGATGTAAACTTGATTGTATCTCCAATATTGTAAGACCATAATCCTGCTGATGTTGATATTATCAGTAGATAATTTACATCCAGCTCTACATCTTTAATAGATACTCTGTCATACTTACCACTAAGAAAGTCTTCTGCTTTTATAAACTCATAGAAAATATCATTGTTTAGCAGTAGGAGAAGATCTGTTTGATCTTTATTGAACTGGTCCTGATATCCAAAAAACCCTTCAGAGGCAGGAAAAGTAGCCAAGGTGTCTATACTCTTTCCAAATAGTTTATCAAAAATTTGTCGATACGGCTTATAGCTTACCCCACCATATACATATAGTGAAAGATCAGGAAAAACTTGAGAAATTGTTTTGCCTTCNTTTAANACAATTTTTTCAAAATACATTTGCACCCAAGATGGGATTCCCGCAATTATTGTCATTTTCTCTCCAACTGTCTCATTGATTACGGCTTCTACTTTTTCTTCCCAATCTTCAATACAGTTGGTAGTCCATGATGGTTTTCTGTTACGAAGAAAAAGCTTCGGTATATAATGAGCACTAATTCCGGAAAGCCTTCCGTGATATATTCCTTGTTTCTTTTCTAACTTCGGACTCCCTTGCAGAAACATGTGCTTACCATTTAGGGGTTTGAAATTTTTTGTTTTAAGGAAATAATTTAACAAAGCATCTCGTGCAGATCTAATATGTGTTTTTATAGACTCTTTGGTAATAGGAATATATTTTGCCCCTGATGTAGTTCCACTTGTTTTTGCAAAGTATAATGGCTTACCTGGCCATAAAATATCTTTTTCACCATTAACTACTTTCTCAATATAAGGCCTTAAATCTTCATAGTCCCTTACAGGAACCTTTTTTTTATACTGTTCATAAGATTGGATATTTTCAAAGTCGTGGTTTTTTCCAAACTCAGTTTTTACACCATTTTTTATTAGTTTTTTAAATGTGTTTGTTTGCCATTTTATTGGACTATCAATCCATTTTTTGTTTCTTCTTTTTACAAGGTGGGCATATAAAACTGAAACTATTTTTTTCATCTAGAATTCAATATAACTCTGTGGATCAACTGGTTCACCCTGATACCAAAGCTCAAAATGTAAGTGTGGTCCTGTAGTTAGCTCTCCAGTATTTCCCGTAAATGCAATGATTTCTCCAGTTTCTACTCTTTCCCCCTGAGACTTGACTAATGATGAATTATGTTTATATATCGAGGTAAGACCGTTTACGTGTTCAATAATAATTACATATCCTGTTTCAGATGTCCATTCAGAAAAAACTACAATTCCTTCACTAATTGAATGAACAGGTGAGTTCTGTGGCATAACAATATCGACACCGTAGTGTTTGTTTTCTGGTTCAAAGCTTGAAGAAAGCCCTCCTCTTACAGGTGGAAATAAAACTGTAGTAAATCTTTCTCCTAAAATATCAAAAGCATTGTATTTGTCTTCTTCTTCAACCATTGCCCTTAACAAAGAATCTTCTTCGTTTGGTTTGATCAGCTCAAGTTCAATTGCATTATTTTGAATCTTGATACTATCTTGATTAAGATCTTCAAAGGAAATATTTCCTGCAAGCATATCCTTCAATGCATTTATATATCTAGACTGCATTATATATAGGGTTTCAAGGGAATCCAATTTTAAAGCATTTTCTAATGAATTTTCTCTTAATTCAACACTCGTATAACCTCTAAAGTATTCTTTAAGAGGGGTAAAATATATTACCAAAAAAGATGTTGAAAGCAAAAGAATAAACGCAAATAATAATGAAACAAGCAAACTTGAGGTTGAGGAAGAAAAAAGTTTTTTCTTTTCCAGTGTTTTTTCATTAACTAAAAGGATATGAAACCTTGTAGAAAGCTTTTCAAATAAGGTGTTTTTTTTCTTTTTTGGCATTAATGCAAATATATGTATAGTTAGTCAGAAGTTATTATCTGTTTAATAAATTCATATTACAAAAAATAATTCTTTAAATTTGTTTTTCGAACATAGTTCTATAAATTTTCAAATATGATAGGTGGACCTCAAATTATTCTAATTATTATTGTCGTTCTTCTACTTTTTGGTGGTAGAAAAATTCCTGAACTTATGAGGGGACTTGGAAGCGGAATTAAGGAGTTTAAAAAAGCTACAAAAGAGGAAGAAGAAGAAACAAAAGAATAGTATTCTAATTTACTAGCTTCAGTGTCGTTATTATAGTGTTTAGTTCAAACATATAATCTCTTTTGCTCTCTGAGGGTGCAAAGGAAAACCCTTCAATCACAATGTTTCTTTTATTTAAAGTGTCTTTAATGATATAGTTTACATAAGGGCCTGCCATAAAGTCGTTTTGAACCTCCCATGTTCCTTTAGTTAGTAAAGCTTC
>FUFK010678073.1_pt1 | contig 12446 bp, 10 predicted proteins | sample 1021851 | NCBI WGS metagenome assembly FUFK01 (sample SAMEA51879418, study PRJEB19060) | metagenome
TGGGATGAGATCTGCTTTTCAATGGCAGTAATTGAGGAGTGCTTGGAATGATTGCCCTGGTCACATTGCTATCTGATTTTGCTAAGTGTGATGAGTGTAAACAGTGGGTCGAGTCAGGCTTTGTAGATGATTATGGTTGGTGTACTGACTGTGATGAAGCTGAATCATATAGCTGTGACTATGATGGTCAGCCTGATGAAGCACAGGAGTGGCATGACTTTGACCCAGACTGTTAGACTTATGACCGTCCACAAGGCCTGACTCCTGCCTTGAAGTTGAGTGGTGGCCCCAGCCACTGGACACAATTGGGGCACTCCCCCTGCCGAAGCGCACCGGCCCTGCCGCCTGCACCACCCCCTGATTACTGGGGTTGCCAGCCCCGCAGGATGGCACGGCGCCGCCGAAGCGCACCGACCCCCGAAGGATTTACCTTTCCATGTTGTGGACTTGCTTCCGCATATTCTCGTAGTTGCCGCCAGAATTATTCTTAAGAATATCTTTGATGGTAGATTTNAATACAAATGGCTTTTTCTCTCCATCTACTAGATAGCCAATGCCTGCATCCTCAAGAACCTTNACCAGCTTTGGCGTAGTGCCAACCCGAAACATTTTCATTAGCTGTTCAGAATAATAAAACTCTTCTTGATCCATCATTTGCTCCTTAAAAAAAATCCCCCGACCTTTCGGTACGGGGGCAACGACCTACCCTTTTGGGCCAATACTTACCGTCTCCAAGGATTACCGTTTGACGATGGCGTAGATGCCGCNCCGTTTTCTGCTTGCTTACGGTCTTGGTATTCATAGCCTTTCTTGTCAATAGCAGGATACCACTTGCCAGTTTCTTTGCTAACTCGTACACACACCTTCATACGATCTCGCGTTGGGTTTTGCTCTTGCCATTGCATAGCAAACTTACCAAACTTATCAAGATCAAAGTCTATGTTTAACTTAATATAGTCAATGACCTGGTGACTTGGTTCTGTTGTATACATGCCATCTATAAAAACTGGCTTGTCTTTATCGTTCTTGTCTGCATCATTCATGCCGCTTTCTCCTTGGTGATTCTGCTTACAGCTTTCCCTACGTTTCCATGGGGCATGAGTTCATCACGCTCCTTGGTAGTCCATATCCCACCTTTGGTTGTTGCAACCCACAATGCACCAGCAGTGTCATCGTCAAAGTCCATTACATAACAAGCGGCGGTATCCCAATCTTCATTTTGCATTGCTACCTTGATATTATAAATCTCTTCAAGGTTTTCTCTAACAGCATGATTATGCTTAACAGCATCATTTGTTGCTTCAGTGTTCATTGCGTTTACAACTTCCTCAGCACTGGCATAGGCTACATCACCACCATATCCCATAGATGCCAAAGCCCTTCCAAACGCAGATGTTTCACAGTTCTCCATTGCAGATGTTTGGTTGATCCTGCTAGCTTCTCTAAACTCTTCAGCTACACCAGACCCACGAATCCTGCCTTGCTCATCAAAAATTCTGACTTGAGCGACTACTCTGATTTCGTCATGGTGTAAAACCTCTGTCTCTACACCAAACTCTGGATGAACTTCACGAAATTCAGTTACTCTTTGGGCAACGATCTTGTAATCTTTGCCCTTGATATTTACCACGCCTTTCTGATTGCTAGTCATACCGGTCCTCCTCTATCGACCTTCTGCGAAGTCTAGCAACCTTGGCCCAGGTTGTCAAACCTTTTCTCACAATGCCGAAAGTTCTTGACATTTGGGCATTGTTGGGGCAGGGTGGTGGGCTCGACCCCCTAAAAAAAAGGAGAAGCCAATGCGTGACGAATGGGCTGAGTATCACGAATTAATGGCAAAAGGCGGGAAGCCTGGCATCCCTTCTCAAAGCCACCTAAATGGCTCACCACAGCACAATTCACTACCCCCCACCCAAGACATTCAAGCATCTCAATCTGCCCTCAGCAGGCTCAGGAACGCCGCTGTGAACAGCAGGCTAGATGAGATGGAAGAACGCCTCCAACGAGAGCGCGATGTAATCCCCCAAATGATTACGACCGGCACAGTTACCCTTGTGTACGCTCCCAGCGGAGCAGGCAAAACAGTGTGGATACTTGGCAACCTGTTTCAATCCATCGACAACGGACTCATAAGAGGTGAGGACGTTATCTATTTCAACGAGGACGATGGCGCTAGGGGTGTAATCCAGAAGGCAAAACTTGGCGATCAGCGCGGCATGACAATGGTGACGCTATCAAACTCCAATGACCCCAGCTTAAAAAATACAGAAGATGCCTTGCGTCTTTTGAATCTAATCAGAATGGAAGGTGAAGCAGACGGCAAGATTGTTATCTGCGACACACTAAAAAAGTTTGCGCCAGTATTAAACAAGGGCGACATGAGGAATGTGCTTCATGTGTTCAGAGAGTTTGCGGCATCAGGTGGTACGGTCATATTGCTGGGTCATTGCAACAAGCACAGAACANTNGACGGCAGGCTGGTATACGANGGTGTAGGTGANCTCAAAGCAGACGTAGACAACATGTTTGGNNTNGATCCNNTNAACGANAAGTACGCNCCATACCAAGAGCTATTAGTAATTAATGAAAAAGATAGGTCCCAGGTTAGTTTCAAGGGTGGATTCAAGTACAAGCAAACTAGCCAGCTTATAGATTATGAGGAGTCTGTAGCCTCAGTNCAGTTTCTTGGAGAGGATGATATAGACAGCCTGAGCGCAAGACAAAAGGCTCAAGTCAATATCGCCAAAGCAAAGGCTCATTACGAGGATGAGTTCTACTTTCTTAAAGCCGCTATGAAGTGCGGCAAAAGTTTCTCACAGTCAGACCTGTACAGGGTTTTGTACGACGAAGAAATGAATCCTAATGAATGCACAAAGAAAACACTCCGCAATTGCATGAAGTTATTGCAAGGAAACTACTTGCAAATGGAGCGGATAGGACAATACAACGCAAAGTATTACAAGTGGGTCACATATTAGTTGGCCCCGTTGGACCCGCTGGCCCCAGATTTAGGGGGCGGGTGAGTGTCCAGAACGCTTACTGTGCTGGACATTGGGCCCCCTAAAACAGGGGCTAACGAGGCTAACTGGGCCAACTAAAAGGAGGCACAATGTTTGATGGGTCAGATTACATAGAAGAAAGAGACTTTAGNCGTTTATCANTACAAGCAGATCGTGTTTTTAATTTAATGATAGATGGTAAAAAAAGAACTCTTGCTCAAATATCAAAAGCTACTGGCGATCCAGAAGCATCTGTTAGTGCACAGCTTAGAAACTTCAGAAAGAAAAAGTTTGGATCGTANATAGTAGAAAAAGAATATATAGATAATGGGTTGTTTACATACTGGGTGTTGCCACCATTTACTGATGAAGAGGAATATGACATGGACGATGGCGAAGGCTGGATAGTTGACACTACTGATAAGCTGAACAGCTTTGTTGACTTTGTTTGTGACAGCTTTAAAGCAGGCAAACATAATTTGTATTCAATCAAAAATGCAAGCAGATCAATGCGGCAAAACAATGCAATGCATTTGTGGTTTAGGCAGTTAGCACAAGAACTAAATGATGCAGGACATACAATGCCACATCCATTTGATAATGACTTTGAGCTGTCATTTACAGANCTTAGGGTAAAAGAAATACTGTTTAGGCCAATAATAGAGGCAATGTATGGCAAATCATCTACATCAAAACTAACCGCTAAAGAATTAGGAAACGCGGCAGAAGAGCTCATACGGTATCTGTCAGAACACAAAGGGGTTTATGTCCCATGGCCTCAGTCAATGAAGGATCAGATGCGATGAAATTAAAAAGGACAGCGGCAGATCACTGGTTTAGTCGTTGTGTCAGAATGCGAAATGACTTTATCTGCCAGGGCTGTGGCAAGCAGTANGAAGAAAACAGTATGGCACTNCACTGCTCTCATTACTTTGGTAGAGCAAAGAAAGGTGTAAGNTACGATGGGTTAAATGCTTTTGCCCATTGTTATGGATGCCANCAAAAGTTTGGCAGTAATCCTGATTACTTCTACCGTCATTATGTTGACACTTACGGCGAGGGCGCTTTAGAAATACTGCGAGAAAAAGTAGAGGACATTGCGCTTGGCAAACGCATGGTAAAAGAACATAAAGAAATATCTAAGCACTATAAAAAAGAAGCCTCACGCATGGAAAACGAAAGGCTTAAAGGAGTCAAAGGGTGGCTTGAGTTTGAAAGCTGGGACTAAGNAGAATACTTCTTTTGTATATGCTTAAAGATTGCGTATATTGAAAGGCCGTAAAATGCCAGTATAGACATAGGTATNCTTAGATAAATAAGATCCCATGGGTGTAGTGCCAAGATTTCCCAGATGCCATCCAATGCAGTCTGGACTTGGTTAGAGCATTCGTCCATTAGTTAGATGCTGTATTACGCTGACGCAGTAACTCTCTCATTACCTCACGGCGATCCTCGTCAGCAAATGCGCCTCCAGTAATGTTTCCAATAAATGACTCTTCATCAGAAATGTTTTCNCCTAGNCGNAATACGTCTCTTGCAATNGGAATCTCTCTGANGNAGAGTCNTGTGGTGGGCGCTTGCCATCAATAACGCCTACTGTCTTGGCTGTAATGTCATAAGGTCTTGTCAATGCAATAGGNAACATTCCTTTTGCAAAAGTCATTAACAACCCCTCTTCTTTAATTTTTCCATACTGGTAATCGTTGAGGCCAAGAGTATTTGCTGTTAGCAATGAGGCCCATGCATCTCCATACCCCCTAACCAATCCTCCAGCAGAAACATTGCCATCTCCAAATATGGCATGACGCCCTTCATTAATTACTGCATACCCAGCCGCACCAAGTGCCGCATATCTGCCAAGAAATCTAGCCGCCAAGTCAGGTCTACCTTTCTTGAGATTGCCAAGAACCTCGCGCAAAAACAAAGCCTGTTGTTTAATTACAAAGCCGCGAAGCGCCCATAGGGGGCGGAGGTTTGGATGCCTAGCCCATGCCGCTGGCCTGCCAGCCGCACTAATAAGTTGTTGCTGACCAAGCCCTGCAAACATAAGCTCTTCAATAAGGTCTTTCCCTGGGCCATCATACTGTCTCCAATCAGCGCCATGTTTTTGAAGTTGATCTGAAATAACATCAAGTTCTTTTTTGTTGAAGTAAAAGCCCCAGTTTTCTGCAAGATTTCCTGCATTAGCATCATCAACAGCACTACGAAGAACGCCTCTTATTACTCCTCTTTTGCCTACAACATCCATTGCGGCAAAGCCTGATGCTTTCATGCTGAAGTCAGCACCCTGNCGCATTAACTCAGCAGTTCTTGTCATCCATCCTTGCGGATAATTTAAGTTGTCATTAACTAAGCTAATAAATTCGCCAAAGGTCTGATTGTTTAAACCCATAGCTTCTATATCTACATCTGGAATTTCTTTAAATCTATTAGGCAATAACCCTTTCATTCCAGAAGCAGCGGCTTTGCTTCCATATTTAGCGCCAAGCAAAGGCACATCTGCAATGTTCAAAATAGCAGACAGCGGGCCTGCCAATGTCAAAGCATACGCCGCAGAGTTCAGGGCCTGAATAACTGGGTGCGGAGCTTTGGCTGTTCCTAACATGTGGTCTTTTATTTTGTTGACAGTATATTGAGCACCATCATCAGTAAGACCTTTACGTACAAGNGTATGNAAAAATGCATCCATAAATTCATCAGGTGTTAAAGCAAGAGTGGTAGGCACTTGCTCGTTAGCTTCAATTGCGGCCTTTCTAGCGGCGGCTTTGCCAGCTAATACTGGCGCAATATCTATGCCAAACTTACTTTGCAACTGACCAAACTGCTCCATCTTCATAATCCGTTGCATGTCAGAAACAATTGGGTTGTCATATTCGCTAACAATTGGACCGCTCATATCTTCAGGATCAAGATAAGATCCCCTGGTCCTGCCTTCGTATGCACTATCGCCATACTTCAACTCAAAACCTTGAGCATCAAGGCCTTCTTCTTCCATAACACGCTCTCGCCAACGCCTGTTGCGTGTATGAAGATATGTAATTTCGTCACCAAACTCTGCGCCAAATACTCTTTTGTTTAGTATTTTATTTTTTTGAAANCTGTAGGTTAGATAGCTTTTTAAAGCGTTCATTTGCTCAGTGTCTAAATGACCAGCAAGCTCTCTCTCAAGCCGAGATATAGCAAGCTCTCGCAACTCAGTAGCTTTTGCGGCTCGTTGCTCGGGAGTTAAACGTGTCTTAAATCTGCCCTTTGCATCACGCTCTGCTGTGTCAAAATAAAAGTCACCTAGCTCTTGCTTTGTGAGCATTTTACCGCCAGCGTAATCAAGCAATGCGCCTTTAGCTCTTTCAGTTTCGTTAATTATTTTTATAACAGGAACAAGGCGAGGCCCAAGTTTAGCCAGGCCTTTGTTTATTTCTCGCAATGCGGCTGTATCTGCTCTTTGAAATAAAAACCCAACACCCTGAGAAACACCAGCGGCTAAAGAGTCTGATAGTCCACGCAAGTTATCGCTATAAAACACACGTAAATTGCCAAGAAGCCTGTCGTAAAATTCTCCAACAGTCTGTGCATCACGCAATGGCTTTACGTTGTATATTGGCTTGTCTACTTCTTCTAGCGTTTCTTCAAACGCGGCCCTTTCAAGCTCTTCAATTATTGCCTCTTCACTATCTAGCCTGCTATCAGCTAACTCATCTGATTCCTTTCTTAACCCTCCTTGTGATCGTGGCAAAGTCGCTAGATCAATAACCTTTCCTATTGCAAATCCACCTAAGGCTCCAACGCCTCCAAATGCAATTCTTTGGTTAAATGTTTCTCCAGAACCAACACCATATAAAGCGCCTTCTGATCCAGCTATCGTTGCATTGGTAGCTTTAGGCGCAAGAAATTTTGCTGACTTCCATAACACTCCGCCAGTTGGAAGTGTTGCTAACAAGTTAGGAAGCGTAGAAGCAACAGGATTCCACTTTTCAAACTCTCTTTGTTGCTTTCTAATTAATTTTAACTCTGACTTGTATGAACCTTCTGGTGTAGCAGACCCGCCTATCTCTGCTCTAATAAAAGCCTCTAATTCATCTGCAAATTCAAAGGTTGCTCCACCAGCAATGGACCGCAAAACACCTCGTACCTTGGCTCTTCTTTCACGATCAAAGTATTCGTCGTGTAACTTGTATGCATCCCCTGGTTTATAGCCTTCTCCAAAAAACTCCAGCCCAGGAATTTCTGGNGCAACCTCTGGTTGCATAGCATCAAACATATAAAAAAGTCTTTGTTCTTCAGCCACATCTTTTTTTGGTAAAAACAGTGGCTCATCTTTAGCAAGTCGTAGTAATGCGGCATTCCTAGCAACATTTATTAACTCCATTTGCATAGGATTATTAAGATCAAACTTACTTTCAGTTATGTTTGAGGTCCGCAAGTATTCTCTTACTTCTGCAAGTTGAGTTGGAGAAATTTCAGGAGGTTCAGGAGTAAATGTATTGTCAGTTATCTGTTGTTGTGGAACTGACAAAGCCACAACATTTGATGTATCTGGCTCTGGCAAATCTTGCTTTTGTGTTGCGGCAATCAAAGACCTGTTGCCCGCCATATCTCTAAGCTGTGTTTCTGCATCAGGAGGAGGTGGTGAAAATGCAACAGGGTCATCTTGACGTTGACCAACTGGTGGCAATGGCCTATCTCCTGCCATCTCCCTTAGCTGGGTTTCTGCATCAGGAGCAGGCCGAGTTACATTAGCAAGGGTTTGGTCTGTAGGCTGAGCATCTACAGTTACCTCAGCAAGACGCTGATCCATAAAAGAATCAGTGTCAGTGTATTCTTCAAAGTCTTGGTAAAGAGGATTTTTGCCTTGGTCTATTCTTTCTTTCGCATGAATTCTGGCTTTATTAATTATTGACCTGGCAAGAGGAGCCGACCTATCTAATGGCTCGCCGCTTTTAGACTGTTTTAACAGCGCCAATTCTGCTGAGTTAAGAGTAGGTACTAATGTAGGTATGTTGTAGCTAGGAGGATATTCGCCATATTGCTCTCCAAGATCAGTCGTAAACTCTGTCATTGTTTCTCCAGAGTTATTTTTTATAGGCCCTAAAAATCCTCTTGAAGATTTAATAGTGCCGTCTGATCTTTTTTTATCGTTTAATTGTTGTTCTCCCTGTTCTAAAACAGACCTATAATCTGTCTGTCTATTTAATTCATTTTCAGCAAGGGCTACACGCAACGGATCTGGCTCTTCTCCTTTTTGCTCTGGCAGTGCGGCAATAACATCCTCTACTGGAACTTGACTTCTATTCCCAGCTATACCTTCCCAAACGCTTTTGTTTTCAATGTTAGGTATGCCAGCCCACTCTGTTGCTACGTTTTCTAAAAAGTCCTCATCAGAAAGTCTATTGTTGTAGTAATCATTAAGCCCTCTACGCTCAAGAAGCGCATAAGCCATAGCGTCTTGTGTCGCCTCATCAAACTTTTGGTCATTACTAAAACCGCGAGATGTAACTAGGTAATCAAGAGTATCTGCTGTAATTTGATATGCGCCAGAAGCAGTGCCATGCTCTTTCCTTCTTCTTCTTTGCAATGCGCGAACTTGCCCTACAGTAAGCTCTGTAAGATCTAAGTTTTCTCCACGACCTGTACCGCGCTTAATAGCAATATTATAGTTATTATTAGCTTCAGCTTCTCTAATTAGCGTTAGAAGATCTGTTACATTTATTGTCACAACTTATTTCCTAGATTATTGGAACGCCAAAAAGAGGATTCTCTTTAATAAGCCTTACCCTTCTAGCGGCCGCTTCTCTTTCGTCTCTAGTTGTATAAGCCTCTACAGCTTGGGCATAAGCAGATGGATTTTTGGTGTAAAGGCCTTTCATTGCCTTAGCCATTAAATCTTGTATATAGTCTTGCCTTACAACTCTACCTTCTGAATCTCTACGGTTTGCATCAAGCCCTTCTGTTTTGCGAATAATTGCTTCTAGCTCACCCATAACTGCTATCTTTGCAAGTGAAGAAGCCATATCATCTCTGGCTTGCCTTTCAGCTATGCGCGCAATAGTTCTTTTGTCATTAGCATCTAAAATACCTAAACTATCTATTGCACTCTTAACAACTGTTTGTATATTGTCAACATTCATGTCTCTAATTAGAGTTTTATCTTCTCTAAGCTGTTGCTCGATATTAGAAATAAATGCTTTGCTATTGACACTGTCAGGCTCTGCCAATAACTCTTGAGCAATTTGATAATAGTTTCGCCCATCAGGGCCAAGCGTTCTTATAGGCTGATCTGTAAAAAACAATTCGTTATCTGGAAAGAAAAAGCTAGACTCACCCTCTACTGTAATAAGATCTGGCCTTTGCGTAAGATCATTTGCAAACATCGCGGCATATGTTTTGGCTTTAGCGGCAACAGCTTTTTCACCAAATTTTGCTTCTGTTTCTCTATCTTTAACTTTTAAAACAAGCGCACCCATTTGGGCATTAAGCCCCTTCAATTCGGACAACTCTGTGCTATTAAGCGATTGATCATTAGCCTCTAGCTTTTTGCCTTTAGCAACCAGGTTATTTATTCTTGCTTCTAGTCGCAAAAACTCTTCCATTTCTTCAAACTGAGGTCTATTTTTTGCTACATAAGCTACATCATAAATATCATTTATAGGATCATCGCCGCGTGTTAATGCTGCTGTTTCTCTACGATTGGTATAAAACTCTCTTAGTTTTGCCTCCTCATTTGAATCATAAATAAGGCCAGCGTCTTTCATTTGCTTTTTTATCGACCTAAGTCCATTTTCATAATTTTCGTCAAAGTCTCCTGTGGCATTTGGAGCAAATACCTGAGCCATAAGATCTGAGTGGAAAGCTTTTTGAGCTTCATTAGAAGTAGTTTCCAAAGCTTGTGCGTCTGCAATAACTTGGTCTGCAACACGTTTTTGTAAATCAACAACTAAAGTGCTTACTCTTGCCGCACTTTCTCCATCTTTCATATCAATATAGGATTGGTACAATTGTTCTTGTAGTGCGTTTACTTCCTCAATGTCATATGTTCCGCTTAAAATTCTATTTGTTATATCGCGCTCTATTCCTAAATTAATTGGCACTTGTTTTTGCCTAAATGCTTTTAGATCTACATCAGCTACTTCTCCCTCAAGCCGCTTAGATTTAGTGTAAGCGTCTCTTACATATCTGCCTTGACCTGGAAATTGTTGCTCAAACATTTGAACAAGATCGTCTGCAGAGGCAGATGAATTAGAAGAAACAAGCGTAGTTGCACGTCTTGACATTCCTGTAGCAAAATTTTGAGTTCCTCTTTCTATAAATGCTTCGCCTCCATCATCTGGCAAGTTTTCATTACCAGCAAAAATGTTTCTTATGTCTGAATAAATAGCATTACGAGCCTCAACATTGCCTGCTAATTTAACGCCATCTGAATTAACTGCCTCAGGATTTGATAACAAAGACACCAGGCTATTAACTTTGCCTAAATCTGTTTGTACGCTAAGGCGTTTCTGTGCTTGCTGTGCGGCGGCTAATAACTGAGGATCATTTAACCTAGCGGCTTCAGTTAAAGAATAATTAATTATCTGCTGGGGATCGCCACTCTGCAGAATTTTCATCTCTTCAGCTTGTCTTTGCTCTTCTTTTCTTCGTTGAGGCAAAGACCCAGCAAGCATCCCAACCTGACCTAAGGCATCTAAATAAGCAGGACGAGCTAATGCATCACCCATTCCACGGCTAAATCCAAAACTTCTACGTCTACCAAACAAAGACATAATTTAACCCTTAACTAAATATGTTTTTGATGCCTTCGCCAATACCGCCAAGTACATCAATTAAACCACCTGTAGATCCCTGAGGCACTGGCGTCATTGCACCAGCAAGCAAGCCAGTACCAATTGTACCCATAAGGTCAGCTTGTCCAATGCCAGACTTAAGCAGTGCTTCAAGACCGCCCATTGCGGCTTCACCATAAAGACCAGTGCCGTACAACTGCCCACGTTGCGCTATCTGCGATCCTAGGAGACCCTGACGTAGTGCCGCAAGCTGTTGCGTTTCTGGCCTGTAGGCCGCCTCAAGCGCTCTCAGGCCCATCTGTTGCTCTGCTCCCTGCAATGCAAGGTTTCCTGCGAGCAAGTTCTGGCTTAATCCAAGAGTCTGATTAGCTAGCGCCGCTTGATCTATGCGCTCTCTTTGAGCTTGTTGGATAGCCATTAGTGATGCTTGGTTGCGTGCTTCTTCTTGAGCTTTAGCCAGGGCTAATTGCTCTGGAGTACCACCAAACATTGCACTGCTAACACCTAATCTTCCTTGACCAAACAATCTTTCTTCTAATGCAAGTCTTTGACGCTCTTCTTCTGGTCGTTGAGTAGCACGTATTCTATTAAATACAGCTTGCTCACGGTCTGCTGTGCTAGTAGGAATGTTTTGAAGCATTGATCTACCGCGAAACAATGCCTCTCTGCCAGCTTGCTCTAGTGGCTGAGAACCAGACGCATCTGTTGCAACAATTGCTCTTTGCCTAGCATCATCAAGTAACTTGTTTTTAAGCAACTGCTCACCAGCACTAAGGTCAGTAAACAAACCACCTTGCTGATCTACACTAATACCAGAACTAAAGTACTGAGAAGGCGTAGCGGATGTTGAACCAACACCTACAGTAAAAGGTTTAAACTGAGCATCTAATCTGCCAGCCTCACCTATTTCTACAGCGCCTTGTTGAGCCGCCTCACCAATGTTACCAAGCCTGCTATATGCTTGATTTACACCAGCAAGACCGCCAGCTACAGCGGCAGTAGTCCCAAGNTTNTCTAAAAGACCTCCNCCTAGCTNTAAAAGACCTTCTCCAATCTTTCCTAGTNTTGTTGGTTNNTCNNATGTAGGAAACCNTGNTNNTNNTGNNCCAAAGTANAATAGCTACTCANAATGTTCTACCTACTAATGCTAGTACGTTAAANTCTTGCAGTGATATNGAGTTTCCATTTACGTCAGTTTCCAAACCTACGCTTACTACACTGCCATACCCTGTTGCGTTTAATGCTTTTCTTGTAATCAAGTCGCCTTCTGTAAACTCTGCAACCGTATACTCTGACTGACCAAAAAACCCTGGAGTTCCACTGCTAGTTTGATATGTTGCGGAGTTTGTTGACAACGCAAAATCATAACCCCATTTCAAAAATATATCTGAGCTAGAGCCATCAATAATTGTGGGCCGAATCTTCTTTAAAAATTTAATCCTAGAAGCATCACCAAATGTAAGACCAGGGCTAAAATATCTAAAGCGATATGAGTTGCCTGCATCTTGAAAGCCGCTGTATGTGCCTATTCCATTAGTTGATCCAATGTATACATCGCCATTACGGTCTCTAGCAAAAGACTTAAAATCCACACTAGGCCATTTAGTTACACGATATGACCCATTCTCTAATGTGCCGCGCAAATCAAAGCAATACACAGTTGTGCTAT
>FUFK010037870.1_pt1 | contig 12443 bp, 10 predicted proteins | sample 1021851 | NCBI WGS metagenome assembly FUFK01 (sample SAMEA51879418, study PRJEB19060) | metagenome
TCAGCAATGATATTTCTCATTATTTCAGATGTACCACCTTCTATAGAGTTCGCACGAGATCTTAAAAATAAACTTTGTGTATCTGTAAATCCATAAGAATCATTATCAAAATTTAATTCAGGTTGAGATAACTCATATCCTCTAGGAAATAACAATCCATCATTTCCTAACATTTCCATACCAAATTCATATGAAGATTTGTTAATTTCAGCTTCGTGTAGCTTACTAGTAGACCCTTCAGGACCAGGTGTTCCCTTCTCTCTCAATTCAGAAGCTCTCATGTTCGTAAGGCGAACAGCTTCTTGTTGAATCCATAACTCTACAAGTTTGTCCTTAACAACAGGGTCATCTAAGTTGCGATCTTTCCAAAGTTGTACAAGGTGCCCAGGAGCTCCACTTCCTCTTTGTCTTACGTTACCACCTATAGCAACTCTTTCATTCATCAATATTGCTAATGATACTCTCCAGCCATCACCCACTTCTCCTAAAACGTTCTCTTTTGGGATTTTTACATCCGTAAAATAAACTTCATTGAACTCTGCTTCTCCTGTAATTTGTCTTAATGGCCTTACTTCGACTCCCTCTGATTCCATATCTACTATAAAAAATGTTAACCCACGGTGCTTTGGAACATCTGGATCTGTTCTTGTAACAAGTAAGCCCCATTTTGATAAGTGACCTAATGTAGTCCAAACTTTTTGACCATTAACAATGTAGCCATCACCGTCATCAACTGCTTTTGTTGAAAGGCTTGCTAAATCTGAACCAGATCCTGGCTCAGAAAATAATTGACACCAGATTTCATCAGCAGTGAACATGGGTCTTAGATATTTATCAATTTGCTCCTGAGTTCCATATTCCTTAATTGTTGGAGCGCCCATCCCAATACCAAGTAAATTAGCTATCCGGTTACTGGTTGAAATTCCTTCATTACGAAGGGTCTCATTCACAAGTAATTGAAACTTTGGATTTACGTTTAAACCACCAGAGCCTTCTGGAAAATGAACCCAAGCTAAACCTAAATCAAATTGTTTTCCCCAAAAATCTTTAATATCTTGATTTTCTTCTCTGAATGAAATTAATTCTTTGAGTCTATCTTTAACTAACTCTTCNGCATCAGCTGGTTTTGTTTCAATTTTTGCCATATTAAATTATACACTGATCACTCGTTAGAGCTATTTCCTTGTAANGCTTTCATTATCAACATATTTTCATCATCATTACTTAAAGGATAAGTTCCATCTGTAATAGTTCTTATCTCATCTATGTTGTTGGCTATGTCTTCTGCTGTTGCTTGTTGGTTAACATAACCTTCATGTGTAATTATCCCAATTCTTGCAAACCTACCTGCGGCAACACCATATATTTCGTGGGTTGGTTCACATGCTTCAGATGCAAGATACGTAACTAATGGAGTGACAAGCTCAGGAGTCATGAATTTACCAACATCTTCAGGTATAAGTCCTTCCGTCATTCTTGTGTAAGCAGTAGGAGCTATTACATTAACCTTAATATTGTATTTAGCTCCTTCAATCGCTAAGACATTAGTTAGACCAACTATACCCATTTTTGCTGCACCATAATTTGCTTGACCAAAATTTCCAAACAAACCCGATGGAGAGGCAACATTTACAATTCTTCCATAATTGTTTTCCTTCATTATTTTAAATGCAGGATGAGTCACATAAAACGTTCCTTTTAGATGTACATCAATAATCAACAAAAATTCTTCCTCTGTCATATTTGCGAAACTTCTATCTCTCAATATCCCGGCATTATTAATTACAGCGTCAACAGTTCCAAAATTATCTACTGCAGTTTGGACTATTGACTCTCCACCATCTTTTGAAGCAACAGAATCATAATTTGCAACAGCTTCACCACCATTTTTGATAATTTCATTAACAACATCATCTGCTGGCGAATTACCTGAACCAGAACCATCAACAGCGCCTCCGAGGTCGTTTACTACAACTTTTGCACCTCTTTTACCAAGCTCTAGTGCATATGCTTTACCTAATCCATTCCCGGCACCTGTAACAATCGCTACTCTGTTTTCAAAATTAACATCTGACATATTTAGGCCTCCTCGTACATTGATTCAATTTCGTTTTTGTATCTCTCAGCAATAACATTTCTTTTTAATTTCAAAGTTGGTGTTAATTCACCACTTGAGTCTGTCCATTCATTTTCAAGAAGTGTAAACTTCTTTATTTGTTGCACTCTAGCAACTTTGGAATTTGCTTCATCAATCTGTTCCTGTATTGCTTCGACAACTTTAGAATTTTTTGACATATCTCTAATGTTATATTCAACTCCATTTTCTTCTGCCCATTTTTCGGCACCACCATCACCATCAAGAACAATTAAAGCTGATAAGAATTTTTTACCATCTCCAACAACACAAATTTGACCTACAAGTGTATGAGGCTTTACGTAATCTTCAATTTCAACAGGGGCTATATTTTTTCCACCTGAGGTTATAATTATTTCTTTTTTTCTTCCTACAATTTTAACGTATCCATTTTCATCAATTTCTGCAAGATCACCTGTATGTAGCCACCCATCATTATCAAAGGTTTCTTTTGTTTCTTCCTCTAATTTATAATATCCTGATGCAACATGCTTACCTTTAATACATAATTCACCATCATCAAGAACTTTTACCTCAGTTCCCGCAAGTGGAATACCTACCTTGCCAATAGGATTTAGTACTTCAGGAATTGGAACACTTCCTGATTTAAACATATTTTTCACATAGTCAATAGCGTGATTTGGTATACCAATAGTTGCAGGACCCGTATCCTCAGTCATTCCATAAATTTCAGTAACATCAATATGAATTGCATGAAACCATTTATGCACTTCTGGATTCATTGGTGCAGCAGCAGTTGCAAAAATTTCTGTACTGTCAAGTCCTAGTCCTTGTTTAAATGACTTCTCAAAAACAAGTTTCTTAAATATTGCATCTTTTAGCCTTATACCAATTGGTGGTTTCTCTCCACGCTGTTCATACTCAACTCTTTCAAGACCATTGTCTATAGCTTTCAATGCTAAGTCTTTTTTATCAGATTCATTAATTTTGTTCAACAGACCAGATTGAAAACGTTCCCAGACTCTAGGTACTGCTAAAAATATAGATGGTTTGATCGTTGGAAGTGCTTTTGCCATATCTTCTAATACTGGAACTGGAAAAATTTGTCCTCTTCTATAAATTGACTGATAATGATCTCCTAATCTTGCAGCAATATGTGCCATTGGCAGATATGAAACAATCCTTGGATTTGTTGACAATTGAACAGTTTCAGCAAAAAGACTCTGTGCGGTCCATAATACGTTTTCATGTGTAATCATTACACCCTTTGGATTACCTGTTGTGCCGGATGTAAAGATTAAACACGCTAATGACTGAGGTGTAACACTTGCAATAGCATTTTCAAGTTTTGAGGAATCTGATTCATTTAATCTTTTTCCGTTTTCAATTAATTCCTGAAAATTTAGAACATAATCTAGGTCTTTGTGTTGTTCATAATCTTCAATGAGGATGATATATTCAAGATTTTTACATTCTTTTTTTGCTTTATTTACTTCTTCAAATAACTCCGAGTTTCCTACAAATGCAATTTTTGCATCTAATAAATTTGATATATAGGCAATTTGTCCACCTTTAAGCTGTTTATAAATTGTTGACGGTGTTCCTCCTGCATGCATTATTGATAAATCTGAAATAAAATGTTCTTTTGTATTGTCGGATACAATAAAGCCATTATCTCCCTGACTAAAACCAATATCAATAAGTCCAGCTGCAAGGTTATGTACTAGTTCTCTATATTCTGACCATGATGTTGAGTCCCATCCAGAATATTCATCGTTGATCGGAGTGTTAAGTGCTGGATAATCTGGGAATTCATCTGCATTTTGGTTAAAGTAATCAATAATAGTTTTACCATCCACGACACTTGTTACTGAAGCTTCTCTATTTTTCATGAAATCATGAAGTTTTGACATAAAATTTCCTTATTCTTTATTAGAATTTTAATTAACAAATATAAAATAAACTAATTAAATTAATCATTTTTAAATTAAATCCTTTATTTTTATTAAAGGATTTAAAGTAGAACTATGGTAAATAATTATAAAGATAGTGTAATAATTACTTCATTTGATCAAAACTATATCGAATATGCAGCCGTTTTCATTAAGTCATTAAGCATCAACTATCATGAAGATCACATTTTTGACCTAATGTGTTTAGTTCCTCAAAATTTACTATTACAAGAGGGTGAGTTTGTAAATAAAATTAATTGTGAAAATTTAAATATTAAGTTCAAATGTTCAGATAGATTTAATAAGCTTGATAAAGATGGATTGGCTTATGAGGCGGGATACATATCCAAAAATATGAGCCACAGACTGTTTATCGGGTCTTTGTTTCCTCAGTATAAAAAAGGAATTTATATAGATCCTGATACATACGTTAATAGAAATATAAAACCACTAATTGATTACCCTTTATCAAATAAATTGTTAGCAACTGTTGAATATTCAGGAATGAGTAAAAAAACATTTTCAAACCCTGACCTTCCTTACTTTAATAATGGAGTTTTTATTGCTGATTTAGATTATTGGAGAAAAGAAAATTTAGAAGATAAATTTATAAATTGGATTAAAAATAACGGTCCTACAGATTGCATTGAACAAGATGCTATGAATTTTGTATTTAGAAATAAATGGTCACCATTGCCAATTACGTTTAACTTATTAGCATTCAAATTAACTGAAGATAAAAAATTATCTCAAAATTATGAGGATCCATTAATTGTACATTTTGTTGGAGATCTAAAGCCATGGGGTGAAGCTGTGATTCCAACTTGGACTAATAAGTGGAGAGAGCTTCAAAAAAAGCTGAAGAATTAATTTTCAAAAATAATTAAGCCAGTGTTTTTTTGCAACTCTGAAATAAGAATATTTCCATCAACTAATTGAATATCTGAGTTTCCAAAAATTTGGTCGATACTGTGTGCTGTGCTTGGAATTTTAATATTTTTTTGATGTTCAGATCTGTTGAATATACACAAAAGTGATTTATCTCTTAAGGTACGTCGAAAGACTATCGCATCATTTTGATTTGGTAAGAGTTGAAAATTTCCATATTTCAAAATATTATTTGAAGATTTAATATCCATAATTTCTCGAATATAATTTTGTAAATTTAAATCCCAAGTACTCTCATCATTCCATGGAAAAGCTTCTCTGTTATTTGGTTCGTTTCCACCATTTAACCCAATTTCATCACCATAATAAATTCCCGCAATACCAGGAAAGGTAGCTTGCATAAATATTGGTCCATAAATTGATGAAACATCGGAACATCTATTCAAAAATCTTTTTACATCATGTGAACTTAAAAGATTTTGACATGATGATAATGCTTTAAAAGAATACATAAAATATAAATTTGCTAAAGAATCTGAAAATTCTGAAATACTCATTCTTTTAGTCGCAAAGTAATCAACCATTGATTCTCTAAATGAATAATTCATAGTTCCATCGAACATATCACCTTGAAGCCATTGAGATGTATCACCAAAGATTTCGGAAAATAAGAGAACATTTTGATTACTATCTTTTGCTGTTTTTCTGAAATCTTTCCAAAACAATAAATCTATCTCTTTAGCAACATCCATTCTCCATCCATCAATATTAAAATTATCAATCCAAAATGCTGTTACATCTAAGGCCCATTTTCTTGCATCTTCACATGAGTAATTGATTTTTGGCATATCAGGAACACCCCACCATGATTTATATGAAGGTTCAACTATAGGACCATCATCATCAATATTTTTCACAGGAATTTCAGTTTCTAAAAAAGTCTTTTCTAGATATTTTTTATACTCTTTCTCATTACCGTCCCAGCCGACTTTATAAGTATTTTCATACAAATGTGGTCTGTACTTTAAATGAACAGGGTATTCATAAATAGTAAACCAATCTTTGTATTTTGATTTCTCACCATTTCTAATTATGTCTTGAAAAGCAAAATGTTTTGGATGAACATGATTTAATGATGTATCAAAAATTATTTTCATATTTCTAGCATGTAATTCATCTATTAATTTTTCCAAAGCTTTTTCCCCACCAAGTTTGGGGTCAACTTTAAAATGATCCCATGTATCGTATCTATGTGTACTGCCTGATAAAAATATAGGATTAAGATATAAAATATTTACATTTAGATTTTTTATATAGTCTAGCTTGTCAATAATTCCATAAAGATCACCACCTTGAAATTCAAGCCTTTTTGGTGTTGAACCCCATTCAACTTTTTCTTCAAAAAGTGAGTTTGTATCTGAATAATTGAACCTCTCAGGAAATATCTGATACATCACTCCCCCGTAAACCCAGTCAGGTACTATATGTCTTTTAAAATTTTCCTCTGAATAAAACCATTTTTCAGATGGTGAAATAAAATTCGCAATTCCACTCGTGCCATAATAAATATTTAGTTTTTTGTCTGTTGTTGCTCCAAAACTGAACTTCACATTTTCTAAATTAAATTTTACTTGTATTTCCCAAAATTTATATCTTGCTGTTTCAGCGAGACATTTAAGTTGCATTGGTCTTAAGTCAGGATCTTCTAGAAATAACCATACATCAGCAATGTCAGTTTGAGTATGAATTCTTATATTCGCTGTACCATCATCAGCAATCGAAAAAAACTTTTTGTCATTAAAATCAAATTTGATGTCATAATGTCCCAAATGAGCATCACCTTCAAAAAATTCAATTTTTTGACTTTCATCTTTATCAACAAAATCTACAGAGTGCTTTTCAACCATAATAAGTAATATGAGTAAATATTTTACTATATACTTTAGATGAAAGGTTTGAATTGGATATTAAAAAATCATCTGGATTAATTTTGCACCCCACAGCTTTACCATCCAAATATGGAATAGGTGACATAGGAAACGCAGCATTTGAATTCGTAAATTTTTTAGAGGCAACAGAGACAAAAATCTGGCAATTACTACCTCTAGGACTCACCAGTAATGAGGAATTCTCACCATATTCAAGTCCTTCATCATTGCTAGGTAATAGATATTTAATTGATCTGGATAATATTAGCGATTATCAACCAACATCATCAGTTAAAGAATTTGATAAGAAATCAGTTGATTTCAAAAATGTTTACAAATTCAAAGATCAAATTTTTTATGAAATTTCTCAAAATATAAATATTGAAGATCCTATATTCTTCGAATTACTTAATGATGAATTAATCAGAAGCCATATAACTTACCTTGTTTTGAGAGATAAATATGGTTTAAAAACCTGGACAAGTTGGGAAAAAGATCACCAAGAATATAGAGACAATCTCTTTGAAAACATTGCAAAAAATGATAAAAAGCTCCTTAAATTTCATATATTTACACAATTTGAATTTTTTAGACAGTGGGGGAAATTAAGAGAATATGCGAATAAAAAACAAATTCAAATTCTCGGAGATATTCCAATTTATGTAAATCATAACTCTGCTGATGTTTGGTTAAATAAAGAAATTTTTGAACTTGATAGTGATGGTGAAATGTCATTTGTATCAGGAGCTGTACCAGATAGCTTTAACAAAGAAGGGCAAGTTTGGAATAACTGCCTATACCAATGGGATAGGCAAAAGTTAGATAATTATAAATATTGGACAGATAAATTAAACAAAACTTTAGATCTTTACAATTATCTTCGAATAGATCATTTTGTAGGATTCTTTAAATATTGGGTAATTAAAAAAGGAGATTCAGCCCTAAAAGGTGAGTGGAAACAGGGACCAAAAAGTGAATTTTTTGACAAAATTTCAAAGAATGTTGACCTAGATAAACTTTTAGCTGAAGATTTGGGTGTTATTTTGAAAGAAACCAAATCGTTATTAAATAAATACAATATTCCAGGTATGAAAGTTCTACAACAAAGAATTCCTGATGATAATGAAGGTTTACCTTTCCAAGGTGACACTGATATAGTGAACCAAAATAAATTGTTTGAAGAGGCATCAGATGATTATTTTGAAGAAATCCATCCAAAATATTGGGAAGAAAATTTAGCTGCTTACACTGGAACTCACGATAGTCCTACAATTAAACAATGGCTTAATGAAGCAAGTAAATCTCAAATTAAAAATTTTAATGAATATTCAAATAAATTAAATAATAAATTTGAAAGTGACATTTGGAATTTTATTTCATTGATATGGGAATCCCCTTGTAAACTTGCTATCACAACTGTTCAAGATTTATTACAACTTGATTACAAATCACGGTTTAATATACCAGGGACTACTAAAAATAACTGGAAATGGAGAATTGAAAATATGGATATTTTAAACCCAGTGATATCTGACCTAAAATATATCAATAAATCTAACAGTAGAAATTAATTTGATTCTCTTATGTAATCAATTACGATTTGAGCTTGCTCTTCTGTTATTCGGACTGCAGGCATAGAACCTTTACCTTTTAAAATAGTTTGAAGCCAATATGTATCTGGTTTATTAAGAACTGAAGCTGTTTTTAAACTAGGACCAACTCTACCTGAAAAATCATCTTGGTGGCAAGCAGAACATCTAGCTGTATAAATCTCTTTTCCAGTTGTGAGCTCTACAGTTTCTTGAGATCCACATGCAATAAATAAAAAAAGAAACAATACGATTGCTTTTTTCATGTTTATTCTTCTTCTAGGCCAGTTTTAAACTCTCTAGTTGATTTACCTAAGGATCTTGCCAAACCCGGGAGTCGCTTTGCTCCAAAAAGTAACAATAAAATCGATAAAATTATAAGTAATTCAGGTAGTCCTAATCTCATAATTTAATTTTAACTTAATCTATTCTTTATTATCTTCTAAAGATTTCTTTTGTAAAAAATTGATTATTACATATCCAAATATTGTAAAAACAAGAAAGAATATAATTTCTTCAACATTGGTAGCGTTAGGTAGTTCGGGTCTCGTTACAACCGCCTCCAATTCACCCTCACTGTTTACTCTTGATTCAAGAACATTTCTAAATGGCCATATCTTGATAAGAGAGCCAATAAGAAATCCAGAAAGTAGAGATAATATTTCATTCTTAAAATTTGCAAACATAAATGATAAAACTCTACTAAAAATAATTAAGCCTAAGATACAACCAAGAGCAAAGACTGACAAAATTTGTAAATCAAAACTTTTGATTGCATTAATAATAAATTGATACTTTGAAAGAAGTAACAATATAAACGAACCACTTATTCCTGGGAGAATAGTTGCGGTAATTGCTATAGAGCCTGATAAAAATACAAAAATAGGTGTTTCTGGAGTTGAGGCTGGAGAAAGAAATGAAATAAGTCCTGCAACAACTATCCCTAAAACTAGATAAACAAAATTTTTATTTGTAAGTTTTTCAACTTGATTAAGGATCATAAAGGCTGATGCAAGTACTAATCCAAAAAATAATCCCCAAATCTTATATTCATGATTAGAAAGTAAATAACTAATCAAATTAGCTAACAAAAAAACAGCTGCTGTTATTCCAAGATAAATCGTTAAAAGAAAATTACCATTAAGTTTTTTCCAAAAATCTTTAAATCCAGCTTTGAATAATGTCTGAAATAAAGAAAGATTAATATTTTTAATTGATTCAATAAGTTCTTCATATATACCTGTGATAAGTGCAATAGTTCCTCCTGATACACCTGGAACAATATCTGCAGCCCCCATCGCAACACCTTTAAAGAAAAGACCAATTCTCTGTTTCAATTTAAGCCTCTGTCGATTTAGGAGAAAAAATTCTATAGAAAATTGGTGAAATTGTTGCAGTTAGTACAGCAAGCAATATGATCTGCTGCTCCAATGCTTTTGAAATAAGTTCAAGTTCTACACCAATCTCAGCCATAGCAATAATTAAGCTAAATCTTGCAGCTAATAAAAAGCCGCCTGCAACTAATTGTCTAAATTTTATTTTTGTAAATATAAGAAATAGTGAGGGCACAATTTTAACAATGAGTGCAATTCCTAAAAGACTCAACACCTGAATATAAAATTCTGTATTTTTAAAAACTTCAATATCGTAATTTAATCCAATATTTATAAAGAATATTGGAATGAGAAATCCATATGAAAAACCTTTTAGGCTGTTTTCTAAACTTCCTCTATTTGGAAAAGTAAAGGCAAATAAAGTTCCTGCAAGAAAAGCGCCTAAGATATATTCAATATCGAACAACACAGCTACACCAACTAAAGTCAGCATTAAAGCTATTGAACTTCTAATGCCCATCTCCTCTGGGTCATTACCATCAAACATTCTTGAAAATATTTGTGGGTTCCACCAAGCAACTCTTCGAATAATTCTAAGAATTAAAATTACAATTAAGAAATACAAAATTACATTTAAGTTAGATATAGAAAATCCTTCAGAATGTTGTAAAGATGCAAAAACTGTTACTCCAATTAAAGTAAATATGTCAGCTATCAAAGCAGACATAAAAAGTGACTGACCATAATTTGTTTTGATCGTATCATCGCTTCTCAAAACAGTTATAACAATATCGACACTTGTAGTACAAAGTACAAGTGCCAAAAATATTGGATAATCTAGAGTAATTATCAAATAAAAAGATGCTGCAACAGTAGCAATATAGATTGCAAGAGGTATGGATAAAGTTTTCAAACCTTTTTCTCTGAANGTGTCTAATTCTATTTCAAACCCAGACAAAAACATTAACAACATAAAGCCAAATATTGCCAACCCAGATATAAATTCTGAAATCTTGACTATTCCCAAAACTGGCCCAACTAGTATTCCATATGCAATTTCTAAAACAATACTTGGAATGCTTATTCTTTGTGCAATAAGTGGCAATAAAAAAGCACCTAAAGAAATAATTACAAGAGATAAAGCGTCAAAGTTTTCCATCAATTAGGTATATATAAAACTGAAGATTTTGCATTCTGAAGAATAAACTCTGCAATCTTTTTACCTTGCCAATTGGACTGACTAGTTTGACTAACAATTGAAAGATCAATTTTATCTGTGAAAGAAGAAAAGACTTTTGCTTCATTTCCTTCAGCATTGACAATCTCACACTGTACTTCATTAGATAATGCTAAATCTTGAATTTTTTCAGTGTTTTTATTTGAAGCTGATGTATGTTCTGGTTGAAGAAACTTTGGTTGAGATATGTTTAAAGCTGTAACATCAGCAGACAAAGTTGAGGCTAAATCAAATGCTACATTGACAGGACTATTATCACTAAAATCATCACTGACAAGTATTCCTATTTTTCTATATGGGAATGAAGATCTCGAAAACAACAAAGGAATACTGTTTTTATTTGAAAAATTAATATATGTTTTTAATTTTGATTTTGTAATTTCTTTTTCATCAAATGGTATCAATATAGTTCCTATAGAGAATGAATCTTTATTGCTCTCAATTTCTTTAAGTAAAGATTTTTGTACATTATATAATTCAAAATCTTGATCTTTCATAATCGCTTTATATGTATCTGTTTCGTCTTCCTTTTGGTCTGGAAATATATCACCTGAGGTTAAAATTTCTAATTTATCTGCTTTTGTATTTCTAATGAAATATTCTGCTTCAGATAGATTTTTTAATTCATCTTCATTCTTAAGGAATACGGCAACATTTTTACCAAACTCAAGTGGAAATCTTGATTCAGAACCAGAAAATAAATTTATAACATTTGAGAAAGCTCCTGANTGTAAAACTATTGTTACAAGATCACCCGTCTNAAGCTCAGTATCACCATGAGGNATNACAACATTTCCTTTTCTTAACAGTGCTCCAACTATAAAAAAATCAGAACCTATATCTTTTAGTTTTTTTCCTCTAGCAGGNCTATCTGANTTAATTTCAAGTTCAATCGCCTCNGCTCTACCNCCAGCAAATGCCTGGGAGACTACTCTTCTTGGTTCAAGNATNTGTTCTANTCTTCTTCCTATTAANACNTCNGGNTCTACAACCTCAACATCTAAATCNTTGTATTGCTGAGAATTTTTATCTTCNTTAACTATTGAAGATAGCCTGTAAATATTATTTTGTTTTGCAATCTTTAAAATTTCCAAATTTACTTCATCATCATTAGTTAGTGTGACTAAAGCGCTTGCATTTTCAATACCTGCTTTTTTCAGAACAAGGGTTGAAGTCCCGTCTCCTTGATATTTTTCTATTTGCCTATTAATAGGTAGATTNNAATTCCTGAGCTTTTCTTGATCCATATCAATAACAGAGACATTCCAGCCTGTGCTAATTCTATTTATGAGTTGGCGTGCCTCACCATGAGCGCCTACGATTATTACTTTCACGTGCTTATTATGCTATAAATCTGATTTTGATAAAGGACTACTTTTAAAAACTTATTCATAATAAACCTAATGTTTACTTTGGTTTT
>FUFK010038628.1_pt1 | contig 12440 bp, 10 predicted proteins | sample 1021851 | NCBI WGS metagenome assembly FUFK01 (sample SAMEA51879418, study PRJEB19060) | metagenome
AATTGGTCAGAATGCAAATCTTATGAGGATATATTGTTTCANAAATCAGATGAGGGAATTGCGAGAATTGCAATTAATCGGCCTGAAAAAAGAAATGCATTTAGNCCNCAAACTGTAGATGAACTNATTAACGCATTTAATATCGTAAGAAATGATGAAACTATTGGAGTAGTTCTNTTTACAGGTGCGGGACCTGACAAGAAAGGTATTTATTCTTTTTGCTCTGGAGGNGATCAGAGTGTAAGAGGTGAAAATGGATATAAAAATGATAAAGGGAAGCAGAGATTAAATGTACTTGAACTTCAAAGATTAATAAGAAGTTTGCCTAAAGTGGTTATTGCCTTANTTCCTGGTTTNGCNATTGGAGGAGGTCAGGTACTTCATTTAATTTGTGATCTCAGTATCGCCTCTGAAAATGCAATATTTGGTCAAACAGGTCCAAGAGTTGGTAGTTTTGATGCGGGATTTGGATCTAGTTATTTNGCAAGACTTGTTGGTCAAAGAAAAGCAAAAGAAATTTGGTTTTTATGTAGAAAATATAATTCTANAGAAGCNNTAGANATGGGCTTGATAAATGCAATTACAAAGATTGAAGAATTAGAAGCTGAGGGTGTAATCTGGGCAAGAGAGATTTTACGAAATAGTCCAACTGCTATTCGTATTCTTAAAGCTTCATTCAATGCCGAGAATGATGGNATTGCAGGTATTCAAGANTTATCTGGATACNCAACTCAATTATTTTATTCGACTNAAGAAGCTCAAGAAGGTAGAGATGCCTTTCTTGAAAAGCGTCCACCAGANTTTTCTGACTATAANTGGACACCNTAGTTTATTTCTTCAAAAGAACTTTTTAAATAATTATCAATGAGAATTCTTCTTGCCGCTGCTGAATGTGCTCCAATGATCAAAGTTGGAGGTATGGGAGATGTAGTTGGTTCTTTACCTCCATCTTTGATAAAACTTGGTCACGATGTAAGGGTAATAATTCCAGGGTATGGGAAATTGTGGAGTCTTCTAGAGGTATCTAATGAACCAGTCTTTAGTGCAAATACAATGGGCACTGATTTCGCCGTATATGAAGCAAAACATCCCATTCATAATTATGTAATTTACTTAGTTGGGCATCCAACATTTGACTCTGACCAAATATACGGAGGCGAAAATGAAGACTGGCGCTTTACATTTTTTGCTAGTGCAACTGCAGAATTTGCCTGGAATTGTTGGAAGCCTCAAGTTCTCCATTGCCATGATTGGCACACTGGAATGATTCCTGTGTGGATGCATCAAGACCCCGAAATTAGCACTGTTTTTACAATCCATAATTTAAAATACCAAGGACCCTGGAGATGGAAACTAGAAAAAATGACTTGGTGTCCTTGGTATATGCACGGAGACCACACAATGGCAGCGGCTATGTTGTACGCAGATAGGGTAAATGCTGTTTCTCCCACTTATGCTGATGAAATTAAAACTCATGAATATGGGGAAAGCCTTGAAGGATTACTTAACTACATATCAGGTAAATTACGAGGGATTCTTAATGGTATAGATCTAGATGAATGGAATCCAGCAAAAGATCCAGTTCTTCCAGCAAAATTTAGTATTAAAAATTTAGAAAAGAGGAGTGAAAATAAGAAAATACTTCAGAGAGAAATGGGCCTTGAAGTTAACCCTAAAAAATATCTTTTAGGTATGGTTAGTAGATTGGTTGATCAGAAAGGAGTTGATTTACTTCTACAAGTTTCAAGAAGACTTTTAGCATATACAGATTCGCAAATAGCTGTTTTAGGGACGGGTGATAGATATTTAGAATCAGGATTATGGCAATTAGCGTTAGATTACCCGGGCAGATTTTCAGTATTTCTTACTTATGATGATTCTTTATCAAGGCTTATATATGGTGGCTCCGATGCATTTTTAATGCCAAGTAGATTCGAACCTTGTGGCATTAGTCAACTTCTTGCTATGAGATATGGCTCAATTCCAATTGTAAGGAGAGTTGGAGGCTTGGTTGACACAGTTTTACCTCATGACCCAGAAAACAATAGTGGTACGGGTTTTTGCTTTGATCGTTTTGAGCCTATAGATTTCTATACTTCATTAGTAAGATCTTGGGAGGCATTTAGGCATAAAGATAGTTGGGAATCACTGCAAAAAAGAGCCATGAGCCAAGAGTTCAGTTGGCAAAGATCAGCTCTCGAATACGAAATTATGTATAAAGATGTTTGCGGAATAAAGGAGCCATCTCCAGATGTTGCTGAAGTTGAAAAGTTCTCTTATGGTCAATCTGCTGATCCATCTTTAAAAAAAGTATGACTTAACATATTAATGGATTTTTCTTTATCAGAATTAAACGACGTATTGGGTGATATTAAAAATCCTGGAGAGGAAAAAATAAATTTTTTTAAATTTAAAAATATAAGTATTGATAGTAGAACTTTATTAAAAAATGATCTCTTTATAGCTATAAAGGGTAAAAATTTTGACGCGCATAATTTTTTGCCAGAGGTTTTAAAGAAAGAAGTTAAAGCAGTTGTAATTAAAGAAGGTATGCAGAAATTACTTCCCAGTGATTTTCCTTATTGGGTTGTAAATGATACATTAGAGGCATTTCAAAAATTAACTCTTCTTAAAAGAAAAAAATTAAATATACCATTGGTTGCAATAACTGGTTCAGTGGGTAAAACAACAACTAAAGAAATGATTGGTGAAGTTTTAAAAAAACTTGGAAAAGTTAAACTATCCAATGCAAATTTCAATAATGAGATTGGGGTTGGTCTTAGTATTCTTGAGACAGATGAAGAAGATAAAGTTTTGGTACTTGAGATGGGCATGAGAGGCCTTGGACAGATCGAAAATTTGTCTAAATATAGTAAACCCGATATTGCAGTTATTACTAATATTGGAACAGCACATATTGGATTGTTAGGCTCGAAAAAAAATATTACTTGTGCAAAGTGTGAAATTAGTAAGTTTTTAAATCCTAAAGGAGTTGTAATAATTCCAGCAAATGATAATTCTTTAGAGGAAACCTTAAAAGGATACTGGAAAGGTAGAGTAATGAAAGTAGAATTATTAGATGGAGAAAGTCAAAAGGAGAGTTTTAAGAAAGACGATAATTTGCGAGGATTTTATAATCCTTCGAATAAAACAATTTTAATTGAAGAAAATACCTTTCAAATTTCATTTGAGGGATTTCACAATGCTTCGAATTTCTTATTTGCTTATGCAGTTGCTAAAGAGTTTGGCATTGATTTTGCAAGCTTTAATAAATTTGATTTTGTAAGTTTAGGTGGAAGGAATAAAATTCTTAAATCAATCAAAACAACAATATATGATGAATCATATAATGCTTCGCCAGAGTCAGTAAAAGCATGTATTAAAAGTCTTCTTGAAAAACCGAGAAATAAATTTTTCATATTTGGAAGTATGCAAGAATTGGGAGAAGAATCTGAAAAATATCATATAGAAATATTCAACTTAATTAATAATTCAGAAATAGAAAAATGTTTATTTATTTGCGATAAAAAAAATGAAAAAAATTACAGTAATTATCTAAAAGATAAGAATAAATTTTTAGTTTTGAATAATATTAATGATGTACCTAAAGAGATAAACAATTCTACAAAACAAGGCGATTCTATACTTATAAAAGGTAGCAGATGTTGGCAGCTTGAAAAAATTATTGAATTAATTAATTAGATCAAGATTTTTTTCTTTTCCAATTTTCTATATTTACTTGCTTAGTTCTTGAGATTGCTAATGAATTATTTTTGGAGTCTTTGGTGATCACTGAACCAGCTCCTGTTGTAACTGATTCCCCGAGATTTATTGGCGCTACAAATACTGTATTTGCACCAATACTGGAATTCTTGCCAATTTTTGTTTGGTGTTTTTTCTGACCATCAAAATTTGCAGTAATAGTTCCTGCTCCAATATTTGTAGATCTTCCAATAATAGAATCGCCAATATAACTTAAATGGTTGACTTTAGTTTCTTCATCTAATTGACTATTTTTGATTTCAACAAAATTACCAATTTTGCTATAGGAAGATATTTTGGAATTAGGTCTTATATGGCTATAAGGGCCAATTTTTATATAATCCATAATCTCAGAAGCATAAACAGTAGAGTTTGAAATTTCGCAATTTAATCCCACCTTAGAATTCTCAATAAAAGCATTCGGACCGATAATGCAATTACTATTTATTTTGGTACTTCCCCTTATATGTGTATTAGCCTCTACAATCACATCCTTACCAATTTCAGCTTCTTCACTAATTGAACAACTTGCTTTATTTATAAAAGTTACACCATTAAGCATATGCTTTTCTTTAATTAAATTCTGAATAATTTCCTCGCACTCTGATAATTGAATTCTGTTATTAATTCCTTGAAGCTCTCCATTATCCTCTATCTCTAGGCTTAAGGAATTATTTAGCAAAGATACTGTATCTGTTAAGTAAATTTCTTTTTGAATATTATTGCTTTGCAAATTATTAATTATCTCTGACAATTTATTCCAGTTAAAACAATAAATACCTGCATTTATTAATGGATTTTCTCTTTCAAGATCGTTGCAATCTTTTTCTTCAACAATTTTCTCTATAAAGTCCTCCTTCAAAAATACTCTTCCATATCCATGAGGATTCTTTTTCTTTGTTGTAATTAAAGAAACATCAGCATTTTTTGAATCGTGTAAACATAAAAGTTTTTTTAGAGTCCTAGGCCTTATGAGTGGCACATCGCCGTTCAATACCAAAAGTTTTCCTTCATGTTTTTTTACTTGTCTACAAAGTATCTGAATAGCATGACCGGTTCCTGATTGAGGTTCTTGAATAACAACATGGATTTTTTTATCGTTTGGGATTGACTTTTGTACTTCTTTTGATTTGTGTCCTGTAATTACAAAAATTTGATCAGGTTTTAATTGAGCACATGAATCAATTACTCTTTGAAGAAGACTTTTGCCAGAAATTTTATGTAAAACTTTTGGCAATGAGCTTTCCATCCTAGTGCCCTTGCCTGCCGCTAATATCGCAACACTTAACATGTTTATTTGTAATCCTTATTTAAATCTAACTCTTAACGGATAACTTCGTCATTCCCCACTTCTCTCTCCATTCATTTGTAGATAATAGATTTGATAATAATTGCTCATCTAATCTATTCTTAATTATGTAGTCTTTACTTGAGTTTAAATCTTTATCTCTATATGGAATACTAGCTTTAGTTAAGAGATGTTCCTCTTCCATTAAAGATAACTTTTCAAAGTTGGAATTGGATTTCAATTTATTCTTATCGAATTTTGATATTGCTACTGTTCCCTGACTCCAAAAAGTTCTGTTATTAAATCTTGGTTTAATAGTAAAAATCTCTAATCCAAGATTTCTTAATGTCTTTCTTACTGCAGCTGAAGAAGAATAAGTTATTAGATACCCTTGAGAATTGAGCTTTTCTTTTACTTTAGATAAAAATTCAATTGTCCATACTTGTGGGCATTTTTGAGGAGAAAAACCATCTAAATAAATTAGATCGAATTTAATAGATGAAGGAATAATGTTAATTTTTTCTCTAGCATCACCCCATAAAAGACTACATTTAAAAAATTGATCTTCAAAGTAATCTTTTCGATACAATGATTTAAATATTGTTTTTACTTTTGGAGCCCATAAATTCAGGAAAGATTCATTTCTAAGCGAATATTCAAGAGGCTTTTTATCAATCTCTAAAGCATACAAATTTAAATACGATTTTTGTTTAATTAATTCATTTAATAAAGAAGCGGAATTGTATCCTAAACCAAAACATATATCCAAAACATTAAGAGATTTTCCCTTAAATCTTTGCAAATTAGAGGGAGCTGTAAACTTTAATTTTGTTTCCTCCAATGCTCCTAATAAGCTATGGAAATTCTCTTGAAAAAGTACACTTTTTAAAGAGTAACTCCCATCTTTTGTTAAAACTTCAATTAATTCAGACAAAAACTTTTTAAGTTAGTTAGTTAGTTTGGCAAGCTCTTCCCAAAAAGTGGGATACGAGACGCTAGCAGCATCTGCTCTCTTAATTTTTGAGGTCCCTTTGGCCAGAAGTGACGCAATAGCAAGACTCATTGCTACTCTATGATCCGTCTCACTGTCTACGTCCGCAGAATGAAATTTTGATTGACCATTAATAATTAGCCCATCTTCTTTTTCTATTATTTCAGCACCGAATTTGTTTAACTGTCTTGCCATGACTTTTAATCGATCTGTTTCCTTAACTCTTAATTCTTGTGCATCCTTAATTTCAGAAACTCCGTCACAAAAACAGGCAGCAACAGTAAGGATAGGAATTTCATCTATAAGTTTTGGGAGAATATCACCTTCAATAGTGAATGATCTTAAATTATCTGCAGTCTTTACTTTAATAGATCCAATAGGTTCTCCTGCAATCGTCGATTTATCTAAAATTTCATAATCGCAACCCATGGAATCCATTACATTTAAAATCCCTGTTCTAGTGGGATTTAATCCGACATTTTGAATTAAAATCTCCGAATTTGGAACAATAGATGCAGCAATCATCCAAAAGGAAGCAGAGCTTATGTCTCCAGGGATTAATATTCTCTGACCAATTAAGTTACCCCCTGACTTTATTACTACATTCCTTCCTAATTCTCCTCTGATACTTATATCTGCTCCAAATGCTTTTAACATTCTTTCGGTATGATCTCTTGAAGATGCTGGCTCAATAACAGAAGTGGTTCCAGAAGCTTTAAGGCCTGCTAATAATATTGCGGATTTCACTTGAGCACTTGCTACAGGGGTTCCAATAACACATCCTTTAAGTTTATTCCCATCAATTGAGATCGGAGCTTTGTTCCCTTTCTCTCTACCAAAAATTTTGCCACCCATTAAAGATAATGGTTTTCCTACTCTACCCATTGGTCTTTCATTAAGAGAATCATCCCCTGTTAAGATAAAATTCTTATCTTCTTGACCGGCTAATAACCCCATTAATAATCGCATGGTGGTTCCTGAATTCCCACAATTCAGAATTTCTTTAGGCTCTTTTAATCCATCAAGACCCAACCCTGAAATCTTAAAAGGCTCATCTTTTTTTATTTCTGGTATGTTTACACCTAATTTTCTAAGACAATCAGCAGTTGAAAGCGGATCTTCAGAATGTAAAAACCCCTCAATTGTAGTTTCACCCTTAGCAATACTTCCAATTATCAAAGCTCTATGAGAGATTGATTTATCTCCAGGTACTTTTATTTTTCCTCTTAAATTAACTCCACCTTTTATTGTGCGGATATTATTCATTTTCAAATTAATACTGGAAAAGATTTTACAAATTCAAATGTAAATATATTTTATCAATAAGTTTGTGTTTAAAAAAAAATATTCAAAGTAAGTAACTGTTTTCTATAATAAATCTAGCAAAAGGATTTGATCATTAATCTTACTTATTATCACGTTGCAAAAGATGTTCCAGAAATAAATCCTGATATTGCAGTTGTTATTGATGTTTTAAGAGCAACGACTACAATTTCTTGGGCTTTAAAAAATGGCGCNGACTCAATACAAGTTTTTGCAGATCTAGATTTATTGAAAGTATCCGCAATTAAGTGGAAGGCAAAGGAGAGAGTAATGCTTGGAGAGAGAGGCGGGAAGAAGATCGAGGGTTTTGATTTAGGCAATTCTCCTTTATCAGTTACAAAAAAAGTTGTTAATGGTAAAAGACTATTTATGAGTACTACAAATGGGACCAAGTCATTGCAAAAAGTTCAAAATGCAAAGCATTTATTTGCTATGGGACTTCCAAATAGAAAAGCAGTAGCCGAAAAAATCATTTCATTAAAAAGTGAAAATGTTCTAATACTGGGTAGTGGTTGGGAAGGCTCATATTCACTTGAGGATTCTTTAGCTGCTGGTGCTTTGGCGTCCTACTTGGAAAAGAACTGTGATTTTGAAATTAATATTATGAATGACGAATTACAGGCTGCTTTGGCATTATGGGATTTTTGGAAAAATGATATTTTGAAATGTCTAAAAACAGCAACCCATGGCAAAAGATTGACAAGTCTTGGAGATTATGAGGATGATTTTAAATGTTGTTCTGAGCTTGATTGCTTAGATATCGTTCCTGCTCAAGTTGAAAGGGGTGTGATTCGTGCCTCATGATTTACGAATTGATTCACTAGGAGTAAGTTCTTGACTGATTTTTTGGTAGCAGCATTGCAAATTACAAGTACTTCAAATGTTGAAGCAAATTTTGCTGAAGCTGAAGAACAGATCGAATTAGCATCTAGAAGAGGTGCTGAGTTAATAGGATTGCCTGAGAATTTTGCGTTTTTGGGAGAAGATGATGAAAAACTTAGATTAGCTTCTGAATTGTCAATAAAGTGTACAAACTTCCTCAAAACCATGTCACAAAGATATCAAGTATTTCTTTTGGGGGGAGGATATCCTGTTCCTGCTGGTGACAATACTCATACTTTTAACAGGTCAGCACTATTTGGCAAAGATGGACAGATTTTGGCAAAATACGACAAAATACATTTATTTGATGTTGATTTGCCAGATGGAAATTTGTATAAGGAATCATCTACTATTTTATCCGGTGAGGAATATCCGCCTGTCGTAGATGTCCCAGGTTTATGCAAAGTAGGATTATCAATTTGTTACGACGTTAGATTCCCTGAACTTTATAGATATTTGTCTTCGAATGGTGCAGATTTAATTATGATTCCTGCAGCTTTTACAGCATTTACTGGGAAAGATCACTGGCAAATACTTTTACAAGCAAGAGCCATAGAGAATACTGCCTATGTGGTTGCTCCAGCTCAAACTGGGATTCATTATGGTAGAAGACAAAGTCATGGCCATGCAATGGTAATTGATCCATGGGGCACTGTTTTGTCTGATGCTGGTAAAACTCAAGGTGCTGCGATAGCTCCGGCTGATAAAGAAAGAGTAAAGAAAATTAGAGAGCAGATGCCAAGCCTTCAACATAGAAAAAACGAATTGTTTTCGAACTAATGTCAAAGTTTTTAAATAATAAACTTTTTCATTATCTAGCTGTTTTTTTATTTTTAAATTCTGCGATTCTCCCAGTAAAATCTTCAAGTGCACTAGCGGCATGGGCATTAAAAAAAAATGGTGTTTTAGAATTAAGAACTAAATCAAATACAAATTTAAAAGCATATTTTCAGAAAGCCAACCAAATATATGGGGATAGATTCTGGGTAGATTTCCCTGGAGAATTAAAAAATCCAAGAACAATAAAAGGTAATGGTCCAATAAAAGAAATCAGATTGGGCAAACCAAGCGAGGGCAAAACAAGACTAGTAGTTGAATTCAAGGAGGAAACTTATTTGGCCCCTTTGACTTGGAGAATGGTTGGCTTAGATCAAAATAGGTGGAGAATTAAACTNTTTACNNCAAAATATTCGTTTANNAAGATTGGTGAGGGCNTTGTTGAGAAGAAAATAAGAANTTNAAAAAAANATCAAAGCTCAAANTATATGAGGAAAAAANNTCAAAATTATTTGCAATTGCCAAATGTAAAACAAAATAAATTTTCTGTTGTTATCGATCCAGGGCATGGAGGGCCTGATCCAGGCGCAATAGGTATTGGTGGGATTAGAGAAACAGATGTTGTACTCGAGGTTTCCAAAATAGTTAAAAAGTTACTTTCTGAAAAAGGTGTCGAAGCTAGGTTAACTAGAAAAAATGAAGTTAATTTGGATTTACCTCCTAGAGTTTCCTTTGCTAACAACACTAATGCGGATATCTTCGTAAGTATTCATGCGAATGCCTCAAGAGGGAAAAGGCGGGATATTAATGGATTAGAAACCTTTTACTTTAGAGGTTGGAGAGGTAGATTACTGGCCAAGAAAATTCAAAAACAAATTTTAAGAGTGTCCCCTGGGAGTCCTGATCGAGGGGTTAAACAGGGTAGATTTTATGTAATTAAAAATACTAGGATGCCTGCAGTTCTTGTTGAAATTGGATTTTTAACAGGAAGATTAGATGCAAGAAGATTAGAAAAAGCTGCTCATCGTAAAAGAGTAGCTTATGCAATTGCAAAAGGTATCCTTGAATATCTTTCTAAAGTAGGGTGAAAATTAAAGTAGGTATATTTGATAGTGGTATAGGAGGTTTTACTATCCTTAATTCTTTACTAAAAACACGTAAGGATGTTGAAGTTATTTATTTGGCTGATACAAAAAGAATTCCTTTTGGAAATAAAAATTATAAAGAGATAAGAGTCATTGCAGAAGAGATTTGCAGTTTTTTTGAAGATAAAAATTTGGATGCAATTTTAATAGCTTGTAACACTACAAATGCATGTGCACTTGATATTTTAGAAAATAACTTAAGGATCCCTTGTTTTGACCTTATAAACTCAGTATCCGAAATAGTTAATAAAAAAATAATTGGGGTCTTGGCAACTCAAACAACAACCAGATCATCATTTTATAAAAATGCTATAAATTCTAAAAAAGAGAATTTAAAAATATTCCAGCAAGAATGTCCAGAATTTGTATCAGAAATTGAAAAAGACAAGATTAATTTTAATAAGTTAAATTATCTCGCTGATTTGTATTTAAGACCACTTTTAAATGAAAATATTGAAGAACTAATACTTGGGTGTAGCCATTATCCTTTAATTTATGACTTCTTAAGAAAAAAAATAGATTCAAATATAAAAATTATTGATCCATCTGAAGCGTTAATAAAAAAATTCAATGAAGCTTTTATAATTCCAAAAACTGAACGCTATGAAAGTATTTCTTACGATAATGTAGATTTTTTTGTTACTTCAAAAAAAGATGAATTTTACAAAAAAGTAAAATTTTGGCTTGAAATTAATAAAGAAATTAGCGTTGTTAACCTCCGAAGCAATGTTTGATTACTTAATATATAAAAGAGGTCAATCATGAACACAGTAACAGAACTACTACAACCAGTTGAAAATGATCTTGATGATCTTATTCTTGAGCTGAAAAATCTAATAGGAGCTGGTCATCCAATTCTTCAAGCCGCAGCTGAACATCTTTTTAGTGCGGGAGGAAAAAGACTGAGACCGGGCATTGTTTTGTTAATTTCAAAAGCGATATCTCCTGAATTCAGTTTAAAAAGTAAACATAAAAGGCTTGCTGAAATAACTGAAATGATTCATACAGCTTCATTAGTCCATGATGATGTTGTTGATGAAGCCTCTACAAGAAGAGGTGTAGATACTGTTCATAGTAGATTTAATACTAGAGTTGCTGTTTTGGCAGGTGATTTCTTATTCGCACAAGCAAGTTGGCACTTGGCAAACCTTGATAATGTCAAAGTTGTTAAATTACTTAGTAGAGTGATAATGGATTTAGCTGAAGGTGAAATTAAACAAAATCTAAATAGATTCGATTCTGCTCAATCTTTTTCAAAATACATAAACAAAAGCTATTGTAAAACTGCGTCTTTAATTGCTAATAGCTGTAAAGCAGCTGGTGTTTTAAGTGATCTTAACGATGAGAAATTAAACTCGTTATATGATTTCGGTAAAAATATTGGCCTGGCTTTTCAAGTTGTAGATGACATACTTGACTTTACTGGGAACGATAAACAACTTGGAAAACCTGCTATAAGTGATCTTGCTAGTGGATATCTCACTGCACCAGTTTTATATGCCTTAGAAGAGAATAAAAAATTGTCAGTTCTAATAAATAGAGAACTAGCTGAAAAAGATGATTTAGATAATGCTCTTAACATTATTATGAATTCTAAAGCAATTAAAAGCTCTAGGAAATTAGCTGAGGATTTTGCAATGCGTTCTAAAGAAGCAATTGTTTGGCTTCCTGACTCAGAGTATAAAAGAGCGTTAATGGCTCTACCAGAATTTGTTCTCGGCCGTCTTTATTGAATTTATTAAAAAGAGTTTTCAGCTAAATTAATATTAAAATTTTTGAAAACGATAATTTTTTCGTCTAAGTTTATTAAGCATCAAATTATTTAATGTCATTAGATAAAAAAAATTCAATTAATAACATTCTTGAAGAAAGTAGAATTTTCCCTCCTTCAAAAAAATTTGCAGAAAACTCAAATATTAGATCTCAAAAAGAATTTCTTAGTTTAAAAAAACAAGCCTTAGATAATCCAACTAAATTTTGGGAATCTTTTGCAAAATCTGAAATAGATTGGTTTGAGCCATTCCAAACTGTATTAGATAGTGATAATGCCCCCTTTTTTAAGTGGTTTAAAGAAGGGAAAATCAATATTACATATAATTGCTTAGATAGGCATATTAAAAAAGGACTTGGAGCAAAAACTGCACTTATATGGGAAGGCGAACCCGGAGATAGTAAAAAATATACTTACGAAGAACTTCTAAAAGAGGTATGTAAAGCAGCTAATGCATTAAAAGCAATTGGTGTAAAAAAAGGAGATTTGGTATGTATTTAT
>FUFK010071147.1_pt1 | contig 12440 bp, 14 predicted proteins | sample 1021851 | NCBI WGS metagenome assembly FUFK01 (sample SAMEA51879418, study PRJEB19060) | metagenome
GGTAACGCGCGACCGCGCACAACTTCTAGCGGTAGAATTTTTTTGAAGGGTTCTAATCTATGAACGACGATTTTTCTGTGCCACTTAAAACCATCGCAAAACTGCTAGATATAACGCCACGCAGGGTGAATATCTTGGTAAACCAAGAGGTTTTGCCCAAGTTAGAGCGAGGAAGATATGCAGTTGTGCCTGTTGTTCGCGCTTATATTGGTTATTTGAGAAAAAGAACTGTCAACAACGATGTCGGTGCAGACGATTATGCGACCCATCGCGCTCGTCTTACATCCGCAAAAGCAGATATGGCAGAAATGGAACGAGAACAAATGAAAGACAATCTTATCCCGGCAGACGATGTGGCAGACGCTTGGGATGCGATGGTCAGTAATATGAGATCAAAACTATTGAGCATCCCAACAAAGTCAGCCACGCAAACCTTTGCTGCTAAGAATGTAACGGAAGCAAAGAAAATTTTGAAAGAGGCAGTTGATGACGCGCTCGAAGAACTTGCGGCGATCCAAGTCAAAACAGTTAACCCTGTCCGGGCAAGCACTGACGAGGATAGCGCAGAAAACGATAAACAGTCTCGCACCGCCGCCTGATGTAAACGTCAGCGATTGGGCTGATAGATATAGGCGACTATCGCCAGAGGCATCCGCTGAAGCCGGAGCATGGTCAACAGATCGCGCGGAATATCAACGCGGCATCATGGATGCCATCAGCGACGATAAGATAGAAAACATAGTTGTCATGTCGTGCGCTCAAATTGGCAAAACGGAAATGCTGTTGAACCTGATCGGCTACCACATAGATCAGGAACCAGCACCTATGCTGGTCGTTCAGCCCACGCTGGATATGGCCGCAACATTCTCACGCGACAGGCTGGCTCCGATGCTGCGCGACACAAAGTGTTTATCCGGCAAAGTAAAAGACCCGCGCGCGAGAGACAGTGGTAACACGCTATACACCAAGCAGTTTGATGGTGGTCATATAACTCTAGTCGGTTCCAACTCTGCATCCGGCTTGGCATCGCGCCCCATCCGGCTAGTGCTGTTCGATGAGGTTGACAGATACCAAGTCACAACAGAAGGCGATGCGATTGATCTGGCTCGAAAGCGCGCAGCAACATTTTGGAACCGCAAGTTCGTGATGGTCAGCACCCCGACCAATCGCGGATCAAGTCGAATTGAAGCGGCGTTTGAAAACTCCGACAAACGCGAATATCATGTCGAGTGTGCAGACTGTGGTGAGCATCAGGTCATGCAGTGGGCGAATGTGCATTGGGAAGCGGACAGGCCAGAGACAGCCGTTTATCATTGCGAACACTGTGGCACACTGTGGGATGACGCAGCGCGGCAACGTGCTATTAAAAGGGGAAAGTGGATAGCCACCAATCCACTTGTCGGGGTGGCGGGTTTCCGGCTTTCTGGTCTATGCAGTCCGTGGATACCACTGGAAGAAGCGGTGCGCGATTTTCTACAGGCAAAGAAACTGCCAGAGACTTTGCGTGTCTGGGTCAACACTTACCTTGGCGAAACGTGGGAAGATCAGGGCGAAAGGATTGATGATTTTGACATCGCCACGCACCGTGAAAACTATGGCGACAAAATACCAGAACAGGTCGTGTTCCTTACAGCCGGGGTGGACGTTCAAGATGATCGTTTGGAAATGGAGATTGTTGGATGGGGACGCGACGAAGAAAGCTGGTCAATTGAGTACCGCACATTCTATGGTGACCCATCGGCCAGCAACGTCTGGTCTGATCTCGACAGCTATCTGACTTTGCAGTGGGAGCGCGAGGATGGTCGCCAGCTTGATATCAAAGCCACGGCGATTGACAGTGGTGGTCATCACACGCAGAGCGTTTACAAGTTTTGCAAGCCGCGAATAGGTCGTCGCATTTTTGCTATCAAAGGTGTAGGTGGTGAAGGCAAACCAATGGTCGGCAAGCCATCCACTAACAATAACTTGAAATGTAAACTCTTCTCCATCGGTGTAGATACGATTAAAGAAGTTGTTTATTCGCGCCTAAAAATAAAAGATGAGGGTGCTGGATTTTGTCATTTTCCGGCTGACTATTCTGATGAATATTTCAAACAACTTACGGCTGAGAAAGTCGTAAAAAAATATGTTCGCGGTTTTCATCGGCGCGAATGGATTAAAGTCAGGCCACGCAATGAAGCATTGGACTGTCGCGTCTATGCGATAGCGGCGTTGTCAATAGTGAATGTGAATGTTAATGTGATAGCACAGAAGTCGTCTGCGGCTCCTGTTCGTGACGCGGATAAGGCCAAGCGACCCAAAAGGCGACAGGCTACACCGCGCAGACAAAGCGGTTTTGTTCAAGGGTGGCGATGAGGAGTGTGATTTTTGGCAAATCTTTTCGATAGCGATAACGCACCAGTCGGCGTCCCGGACGAAGTTTTCATTGGCGACTTTATTCAGTTTAAAATAACAGAGTTTTCTACCGACTACGCAAACTCCGCACACACAATGAAGTTGGTGGCTCGTATAAGCACCGGGGCGAACACGGAAATTAGTCTTACCGCAAGCGCGTCTGACGATGATTATTTGTTTACTGTTGCATCGTCAGCAAGCGCGAGTTTTACGGCTGGCGATTATCACTATCAGCTAGAGATCACAAGAGACAGTGACAGCAATCGGATTATTGTTGATCGTGGGCAACTCAAAGTCTCTACGGACTATGACGATAATGTTGATCCGCGCGCTCATGCTGAAATCATGCTTGGAAAAATTGAAACAATTTTGGAGGGCAAAGCCGACAGTGATGTTAGCAGCTACTCCATCAACGGGCGATCACTGAATAAATTCACACCATCCGAATTGTTAGAGTGGCGCGACTATTATCGGCGTGAAGTAAACGAGATAAAAAGACAAGAACGGATCACGCATGGTCGCAAAACAAAGTCCACTATTTTGGGAAGGTTTTAGATCATGGGCATGTTTGATTTTTTAAGCCGGACTGAAAAGCCAAAGCAAAAAAAGTTTAAAAACCTTTTTCGTAATTATGCGGGTGCGAATGGTGGCAGACTTTTTGGCGACTTTATCGCGTCCAGTTTTTCCGCAGACAGTGAACTAAAAACATCGCTGCCAGTTCTAAGAAACCGGAGCCGTGATCTGGCGCGCAACAACGAATATGCCAAAAGATATTTGAACCTGATAAAAACCAATGTAGTCGGTGAGCGTGGGTTTTCCGTTCAGGTTCGCGCGCGAAACGATGATCGTTCATTGGATGCGGCTGGAAATGCAATTATTGAAAACGCTTTTGCAAGCTGGGGGCGTATGGGCAACGCAGATGTCACCGGGCGACTAAGCTGGCTTGATTGCCAGCGCGTTGCGGCAGAGACATTAGCGCGCGATGGCGAAGTGTTTATCAAAAAAATTCGCAACCGGAAATATGCAGACAACTTTACTTTGCAGTTCATCGAAGCTGACTTGGTGGACGATCAGGAAAATGGTCGCAATGAAAACAACGGCAACGAAATACGCATGGGCGTTGAGTTGGATGAGTTCCATCGGCCTGTCGCTTATCATGTTTTGACTAGCCACCCAAATGACAGCTTTTTTAAATCGCCTAAAAAACGTGAGCATGTTCGCGTCCCGGCAGACGAAATGATCCATCTGTTCATGCCAGCAAGAACGCACCAGACCCGTGGCGAACCGTTTATGGCTCCGGCGATTGCGTCGATCAAGATGTTGCACGGATACCGCGAAGCTGAATTGGTAGCAGCGCGCGCGGCTGCATCAAAGTTTGCAGTGCTTACATCGCCAAGCGGTGAGGATTTTGTGGGCGATGACGAGACTGAGGAAGATCGTCCGCTTATCGACTTTGAGCCAGCCAGCATTTTTCAACTGCCTGAAGGTCAGGACTTGAAGTTGATCGACCCGACCCATCCGACATCGGCCTTTGATGATTTTGAGAAAGCTGTCTTGCGTGGAATATCGTCTGGCTTGAATGTTAGTTATACTAGCCTATCAAATGATCTGACTGGCGTTTCATATTCTTCCATCCGGCAAGGCACGATTGAGGAGCGCGATCACTATAAGACTTTGCAATCGTTTTTCATTCAGCACTTTTGTGAGCCAGTGTTTCGTGCATGGCTAGAGAGCGCGATGACTGCTGGCAACATTCCGTTGCCAATGGCAAAGTTCGACAAGTTTTCGGACAATGTATTTTTCCGTGGTCGCGGGTTTGCATGGGTCGATCCGCAACGGGAAATAAACGCAAACATCACCGCACTGCAAAATGGCATTGTGAGCCTGTCGGATATTGCGGCAAACTATGGACGCGATGTGGAAGATGTATTTTCTCAAATTCAATCGGATGAAGAACTCGCCGCCCGTTATGGCATCAATCTGGCCTTCCAGCCGTTTGGCACAAAACTGCCTGTCGAAGCCGAAGTGACCGGGGGCAATGATGCCGACTGACTTTCCTACAAAGGGTGACGACAAAAAGATCAGCTTGCGAAACAGTAATTATCCGCAGTTTGATTATGAGTTTTCGCTGGGTGTGAAGGAAAACAACAAAGAGATTTGGGATACGGGCGGGAACATCCGTGGCAATGAGGCTTTTAACTTCTGGACAAAAGCGCGTGACGGAGTTGAAACGCAAGGCACACTGGATTGGATCAAAGAGCGCGAGGCATGGGCAGCGCGTCACTTTGAAGATGGCAAACAGTTTGCGGACGGAGACACGCCAGCTAGACCGTCAAATATCGCCGGAGTTGTCAGCCAATTAAAATGGGGAGTGATCGGCGTTTTAGGTGAACAGGGGATGAAGGACGTTATTCTCGAAGCCATAAAATATCTTGAGCAAAAAGAATACGGGTCAGCATCGGAAGCCCAGAAAGATCGACAAGTTTCAGATCGCGTTGAGACAGCATTGCGAAATAAAGTCGAAGAACATAACGAAGAAGTAAACAACGCCGCCACAAAACGGACGACTTACAGGACGCTGTTGACTGTCTTTGAGCGTGGCATCGGGGCTTATAAGTCATCGCCGGGTAGCGTGAGGCCAAACGTAAGTTCGCCAGAGCAGTGGGCATTTGCCAGAACGAACAGTTTTCTTTTTGCATTACGAAACGGGCGGTTTCAGGGTGGAAAGCACGACACTGATTTGCTACCTTTAGGACATCCGCTATCAACGAAGGAACGTGATATGGCTGATTTTGAACAGAGACATATTTTGAACGTCGAAGAAACCGAAGAGGCGTACACCATCACTTTTGCAAAACCTATGCAAGAGATGGAAGAGGCAGACGAAATGGAAGCGCGCCCGTATCACGACCATGAAGATGAGGAAGATAAAGAAAACAAGGGCGACAAAGATAAAGATATGGAGCGTCTTGATCGCTTGAATATGTCCAAGCGTTATCATCATTTTGACGATGATCGCACCATTGATGAAGAAACGCGGACAGTTCGTGTTGGAGTGTCCAGCGAAGAGCCTGTTGAGCGCGATTTTGGAATGGAAGTTATTGACCATTCACGCGACAGCATGAATTTGGAGTTTTTGAATTCTGGACGCGCACCATTACTGCTTGATCATGATATGACCAAGCAAGTGGGTGTCGTTGAGACAGTCGAAATGGATGAGGATGCGCGTAGACTGCGCGCAGTTGTTCGCTTTGGAAGAGGCGAACAGGCTTCAGAAGTTTTCGACGATGTTCGTGACGGTATTCGTCAGAACATATCAGTCGGCTATCGAATAGATGGTCGCGTTGAGCGTGAGGATGACCCTGATGATGTTGTCAGGGTGAGAACCACGCCAATGGAAATAAGTATTGTTTCAGTTCCGGCAGATCAGTCAAATCAAGTCGGTGTTGGGCGATCAGTTTCCAAACTTTCGCAAACATCAGTTAAGGAGAATACAATGACTGATACAACTGAAACCCAAGTCGTTGACTTGGATGCGGCGAAGGCAGAAGCTGTTCGAGCCGCAAGGAAAAATGACAGCGAAATTCTTGCTATCGCAGCCAAGCACAATAGACGTGATCTTGGCGATGCTGCCATCCGTGATGGTTTAAGCGTTGACGCATTTCGTGGTCAACTGCTGGATCACATCGGTGATGACAAGCCACTCGATACGCCGCCAAGTGTGGTGGACGCACCTGCAAAGGAAAAGCGTTCATATTCGCTTGCTCGTATGATCCGCGCTCAAGCTACGGGCGATTGGCGCGAAGCTGGCTTTGAACGTGAGATGAACGATGAAATCACACGTTCTGTCAAGCGAGAAGCAGAAGGCGTTTACGTCCCTGACTTTGTATGGCAACAGCGTGGCCCACTTTCCACTGCCGCCACAGGTGCGACAGGATCGGAAGTCGTGTTTGATGATTTCGTTCCCACGGAACATCGCGGAGATATGTTTATCGAAGCACTACGCGCCAAACAGGTTCTTGGAAATCTTGGCACAACATATATGTCTGGTTTGACTGGTCGTATCAAGCTGCCAAAACTTTCAGCAGGTGCGACAGCCGGGTTCGTTGAGGAACTTGGTGACGTTTCTGATGGAGCCGGAACCGATGGCGGTGTGACACTTCAGCCGCGCACAATGGGTGCGTTTGTTGAAATTTCACGCTTGCTGATGATGGAAAGCGTTCCAGCGATTGAGACAATCATTCGCAATGATCTGCTTGCTTCTGCTGCCGATGCCATCGAAAAACACGCGATCCAAGGCAGTGGTTCATCAGGCCAGCCGACAGGCATCTTGAACACATCTGGCATCAATGATCTGGACATTTCAGCCGATACCGATGTGGCGGCTCTGACATGGCAAGACATTATAGACTTGGTGAAACTGGTCGAGGAAGATAACGGCATTGTCAATGGCGATGCGGCTGGTTTCTTGTCCAATCCAAAGGTCAAAGCTAAGTTGGCATCGACTGTAAAAGTCGGTTCAACTGATAGCGTAATGCTTTTGAATGATCCGTGGAATAACCTTTATGGTTATCCAGTTGAGTTCACTGGCAATGTGCCATCAAACCTGAACCCCGGTGATGGTGGAACGGACGCTAGTGCATTGATATTTGGCGACTTTAGCCAGTTGATGATTGCTCAGTTTGGTGCGCCATCCATCCTTGTAAACCCATTTGCGGGTGACAAGGCCGGAACCATCAGGCTCACACTTTTGGGTGAGATTGATGTTGGTGTTCGCAACGCTGTCAGCTTTGCTGTAACTAACGAGGTCAGCACTGCCTAGTGGTCTGGGGGGCAGCTTGGGAAACCAGGCTGTCCCACTTTCCCTTGTGAGGTATTATGAAAGTAAAAATCCTAGAGAAAACATTCATTGGTGCTGGCGGCAATCTACACGCCGGGACTGAGCATGAAATTGAAGACAATATTGCAGAGCGATTGATTGCGCGAGGGGTTGCTGAGAAAGCAAAGAAGGCCGCGCCTAAAGGTAAAAAGACAAATCGCGCTGTGAAAAAAGTCGCCACGCCAGAAGATGAATAATGGCTGTCGAAACCGCCACAGAGCGCGCGATATTTTTTGAATCAGACGACTTTGCGGTGACTGCCAGCTATACGCCGCAGGGCGGTTCAGCCACTAACATCAATGGTATCTTTGACAATGAATATTTTGAGGCCGATGCTGGTGGCACAATAGGCATCGCAATCCAGCAACCGCGCTTTGTTTGCCAAACGTCTGATGTCTCATCAGCGCGCGAAGGCGATGCAATCACAATCAATTCGGTGGCGCATACTATTCGCATAGTGCAAGACGATGGCACTGGCGTGACGACCTTGGTTCTGGAGCAGAACTGATGGCGCATGTCAGGAAGCTGATCCGTGACCACATAACGACCACGTTGACAGGGCTGACCACCACGGGCAGCAATGTTTTTCAGACGCGGTTTTTTCCGCTTGAGGATACAAAACTTCCCGCGCTGTGCATTTACACAAAGTCCGAAGATACGGAATATTCGACAATGACTGTGCCGCGAACACAGATGCGCGTTTTAGAAGTCAGTGTTGAGGCGTATGTCAAAGGAACTGCGAACCTAGACAACACGCTAGACACTATTGCCGTGGAAGTTGAAGAAGCCTTGCAGAACGATCTGACGCGAGGTGGCAGAGCAAAAGACACGCAAGTCACTGCGTTTGAAGCAGACTTCCAGCCAGATGGTGAGCAGACTGTCGGTGTTGGCAAGTTTACAGTTTCCGTCCAGTTTGCTACTATTGAAAACGATGTTGAAACGGCGGTTTAAGATGCAACGTGTGACGGTTTATGATAGTGATGGAAACGCAGTAAACTGCTGGCCTGACACAGCTAAAAAGCTGATCGGGATGGGGTACACTGAAGATGAACCCAAAAAGGCGAGAGGTCGGAAGCCTAAAAAGTCCGACGAAGTTGCAACCGAAGTTGATGAGGACTAGATCATGGCAACACACGCAGGGAGCGAGGGGACTGTCAAAGTCGGCGGGAACACTCTCGGAGAAATAAGGTCTTTTTCGCTGGAAATAAGCGGTGAAGTCATTGAGGACACAAGCATGGGCGACACTTTTCGAAGCTATAAGCCTGGTCTGCAAGTGTTTACTGCATCCGTCGAATGTTTTTTCGACGAGACTGACACGGCGCAAAACGCTTTGGACGTAGGCTCTCAGCTTACACTGGAACTTTATCCAGAAGGCGCGGCATCAGGCGACACATTTTTTACTGGCACAGTGATTGTGACGGGTAAAACAGTTACATCAAGTTTTGATGGAATGGTCGAGGTGGCATTTTCAGCGCAAGGAACTGGCGGCGTTACTGAAACTACAGTTTAATAATTAGACAGACAGAGGTGGCACGATGTCTATACTAGGCGAACAAATCAGGGCTAAACAGTCCACGGAACGCACACGAATTGAAGTTGCAGAATGGGGCGATGATGAACCCCTTGTTCTATATGCTGGCGAACTGTTGTGCGGTGAGTTCAATAAATTACAGAGAAAGCATCCCGACTTTTTGAACAATCAAACGATTGAAGCACTTGTCGATCTCATAATAATGAAGGCCGAAACCGACCAAGGCGATAAGGCTTTCGATGTTGGCGACAAGCCTATTCTTATGCGCCAGCCATTGACTGTTGTCACTAATGTTGCCAGTTCCCTGATGGGCAATCTTGATACTATTGAGGATGCGGAAAAAAACTAAAAAGCGATCAGTTGTTGTTCGTCATGTACGGGCTGGCTGATCGCTTGAACAAAAGCATCGCAGAGATAGAAAGTTTACCATATAATGAACTGGTCGGATGGTTGGCCTATTTGGAGTTCTTAGATGGCGCAAGAAAATCTTAATATTGTCATCAGGGCGTTTGACAAAACGTCCGCAGGGTTCCGCAAGGTTCGGGATGGTTTAGGCGGTATTTCCAAAAGAGTTTTGAACGTCAAAACAGCCGTTGCTGCTTTGGGTGGTTCACTTGCATTGCGCCAGTTTTCACAACAGATTGACGATATAGCAAAGCAATCTGACCGGCTTGGCATCACAGTCGCACAGCTTCAATCTTTGCAGTTCGCCGCATCGCAGACAGGTACGGATGCGGGAGAACTCAAAAAGGGTTTCGAGCGTTTCAATAAGTCCATCTCAGAAGCATCAACGGGCATCGGAACGGGTGTTCGCGCTTTTGAAATGCTTGGCATATCAGTCACGAACACTGATGGCTCATTAAAAAACAGCAATCAGTTATTGAATGAAGTGGCTGATGGATTTGTCGGGGTTAAAGACCCGGCAGATCGTGTTCGCATTGCGATGGACTTGTTTGGTCGTTCCGGTGCCGGGATGGTCAATATGTTGCAGAACGGTTCTGAAGAACTGCAAGCAATACGATCTCAATTCAGCGACTTGACGATTGAATTGACTGGCGCACAAGCAACGGCAGTTGAGGAAGCAAATGATAGATTTGATGCTTTAGGTCGGACGTTCTCATCAATAGGTCATCAGATTACAGCACTGGTCATGCCAGCATTGGCTAAAGTGGCAACATTCCTGACAGTCAATTTGCTTAAAGCGATTGCCGGAACCATTAAAGCGTTCCGATTCCTCATAAATGCTTTTATTGATGGCCTGAATGTGCTGTCGAGCAAATTAGGTGTATTTGATGAAATACAAAGGTCAGCGTTAGGCGAGGAATCTGAAAAAAACATCAGAAGCATTATTGAGGCATACAAAACAATGCCGGAGCCAGTGGCAGAAGCCGCAGAAACTGTGCAAACCGTTGCCACGGCTATGGAAAGACAAGAGACAGCAATTCAGAAGGCCAAGAAATCATTTGAAGATTACGCTGAAACTGCGCGCGAGGTTGAATCTAATCTTGCTAATGCCGCGCTCAAGGGCGTAAAAACTCTCGAAGATAGTTTGGTCGGCATTGTGACGGGTGCGACTGACGCCAAGGAAGCGTTTCGTTCAATGGCTCAATCTATCCTTGCCGACATTGCGCGGATTGTAATTCAAGAGCAAATTAGCGCACCGATAGCAGCAGCATTGGGTGGATTGTTCGGCAAGAAAGCAATCGGTGGATCAGTTCAACGTGGCAGACCCGTAATGGTTGGAGAGCGTGGTGCTGAATTATTCGTTCCATCATCTTCAGGTTCAATCGTAAGCAACAGAGATTTGGCGAGTGCTGGCGTTGCTGGTGGCGGCATAACAGTTAATCAGACCATCAACGTCACCACAGGCGTTCAGCAAACAGTTCGGTCAGAAATAGTGAATCTGATGCCACAAATTGCCAATGCTACAAAAGCAGCGGTGGCTGATAGTAGATTGCGGGGTGGGTCATTCAGTAAAGCGTTTGGGGGCTGATTGTGTCGATATCTTACCCACTTTCCACTCCGACCAATAAAACGATAGCAGAGATCACGCTGATCGCGCGGAATGTGGTCGGTGTTTCGACATCGCCATTTACGTTCAAACAACAGACTTATCAGTTCAGTGGTCAGCGATGGGAAGCAGATATAAAACTGCCACCTATGCAGCGAACTGATGCCGAAGAATGGGTGGCGTTTTTGACAAGCCTATATGGGCAAAAAGGCACTTTCCTACTGGGCGACCCCCTAGCAACTACTCCACAAGGTTCAGCATCAAGCGCGGCTGGAACACCAGTTGTTAATGGAGCAAGTCAGACTGGGGATAGCTTGGCGATTGATGGGCTTCCGGCAAGTGCCACGAACTATCTCAAAGCTGGCGATTACATTCAGCTAGGATCGGCGGCATCGTCAGAGTTCTATAAGGTGTTGACCAATGCCAGTAGCAACGGTTCTGGGGAAGCGACACTGGACATCTGGCCTAATTTGCGATCATCCCCGGCAGANGGGGCNACTGTNGTNGTGTCGGGNGCCAAGGGCGTGTTTCGTCTNAACGACAANGCAAGCAGTTGGAACATCAATAATATGGGGCTTTATGGTATTGCGTTTGGTGCGGTGGAAAGTCTATGAGCCGCGATCTCACAACAGCAGTCCAAAACCAGCTTGCGGCATCGGAACTCGAACCCTTTTTTGCTATCAAGCTGGCTTTTGATAGCGGTGATGTGCGGATATGGACTGGCTACACAGACATCACAGTCGCGTCAGAGACTTATATAGGGGGCGGTCAGTTGCTTTCTATATCACCAATCGAAGAAACTGTTGAGATAGCTGCTAGGGGCGTTAATCTGGCATTAAACGGTATTAACAGCAGTCTGGTATCTGTTGCCTTAACAGAAAGCTATCAGGGGCGCACAGCGCAAGTTTATCTGGGCGTAATATCATCAGGCTCAGTTGTGTCTGACCCTTATCTTGTATTNGATGGGCGCATGGATGTGATGANCATTGAGGACGCTGGNGAAACGGCAACCATAAGTCTTTCAGCCGAAAGTCGCCTAATTGATCTGGAGCGCGCCAGAGTGCGCCGCTTCACAGATAACGACCAGCAAAACCAGTTTCCGGGCGACACAAGTTTGCGTTTTGTTGCCAGTTTGCAGGACAAGGAAATAGCATGGGGATCAGGTAAAGATGACAACAATTTTGCAGTTCCACCCGGTTCTGGGCAGACACCGCTTGCCTAGAATTGTTGGCTGGGAGGCCAATCTTATCGAAACGATTGAGATTTATCGCCACGAACCATTTGCGTGGGCGACCAATGATTGCTTCACATTTGCTGTTCGATGCGAAGAAGCGGTTTGCGGCAAGACACGCTTTCCAGAATTGTATAGAGCCGAATACAAGAACCAGTTTGGCTCAATGCGTGCGTTTATGCGCGAAGGCTATTATGGCATGATTGATTGCTTAGACCAGCGTTTGTATGAAATTGATATGTCGGTTGCCCAGCGTGGAGATTGGGCGGCTGTTGGAACGCCAGATGGATTGGCGATTGGTGTTCTTACTGGTGACAAAATTGCTGTCACGGGTGAGCATGGTTTGATATTCTCATCATATCAATTAGCCGTGAAAGCGTGGAGAATATAGCAT
>FUFK010042152.1_pt1 | contig 12439 bp, 12 predicted proteins | sample 1021851 | NCBI WGS metagenome assembly FUFK01 (sample SAMEA51879418, study PRJEB19060) | metagenome
AAATTTAATGACTCGCAGACAAGTCGTTTTAGATTATAAATTTACCAGAGATTATTTGACACCACAACATGTTAATGGTTATCACCTTTGGGCAGTGCATGTTGTTCGTCAGATGCGCAAAGGCAGGTTCGTTAAATTTTGGAAACACGTTGCTGGGCATCGTGCGAACGAGATTGCTTACATATACGGTGAGAGAGACAAGCCTGATTATTTAGGAAAAATTTACAGGAAAATTTTAGAGCCAAGTTGCTGGGTTGCTGGATATTTTTGTAAAGAAACAGACTGGTCAACTTTATACAAACACAAGGAGGTTTAAATGCCAGGACATATGGATGATAAAGGTGCAAGCATGGACCCACTGGCAGTAATGCCAGCTGAACAGCGTCAAATGATGATGCAAGCAGACGAAGATATTGCAGCTGTATTGTTGGCTCGTCTTGCTAACATGTCTGCTGATGAGCTGAAAAAATTAGATGATGCGATAACACCTGCTGTTGCTGCTGTACTTATGAAACTTCTGCCAGAGCTGAAACAAATTATTGATCAGGTTGCTGGGGAAGAAAGCATGCCAGAGCAAAAGTCTAATAATATGGGTGCTCTGAGCTCAATGTAATGGATGTAAGGAGGGCAAATTTATTTGACGTGTCAGCAGTTACAGCTATGTTAATAGAGATGCACAGCAATGCAGAAATGAAACTTAGTGCTGTAAATACTGAGAAGCTCGTAAATAAAATAAATGAAGCTCTTCACAGGGGAGTTATTTTAATAGCTCATAATGATAATGTTATAGTTGGCTCTATAGGTGGCATGGTTGTAAATGATTGGTGGTCAGACGAAAAATATCTTTCTGATCTTTGGTTTTATGTTTCACCTACTCACAGGAAGTCAAAAGCTGCATCACTTTTATCAAGGAACTTTATTAAAATTGCAAAAGAGGGTAAGCTATCAGTCAGGCTCGGACATATTTTTTCGGGGGATCTAGATCGCAAAGATAAATTTTTTGAGAGACTAGGCATGATCAAAGCTGGCTCTGTGTATGTGGAGAAATAAATGGGTGGTATTTGTACGACAACCGTAGAAAATTTACCAGATGCCAAAAGTGTTCTGACAGGAACTCAGATACCTGAGTGGGTATCAGCTGCTGGTCGTCAACTTTATGAACAAGCTGCAGAGATGGCTTCAAGTGAGTTCCCTCAGTTTCAAGGTGAACGTATAGCTACATATACTGACCCGAACACAGGTGAGATGTCAAAGCTAACACCGGATGAGTTGGCTGGATTAGAGCTTTTAAGGCAAGGTGAAGACACATATCAAACTTACATAGATGACGCAAAAGCCATGGCTGATCAGCTCGGTCAAGGCTACACAGGTGCTACTAGAGATGAGCTTGTCGGAGATGAGTTTACTTTAGACTCAGCTCAACCATTTTTAGATATTTATCAGCGTGCCACAGATGCAGCAGTCAGGCAAGCCCAACAAGATACTGACAGAGGATTAATACAAGACGCATCAGAAGCTGCAAGGATGGGTGCTTTTGGTGGCTCTAGGCTCGGGCTTAGAGAAGCTCAAACAGTAGCTGAGGGAGCAAGAACAACAGGTGATCTAAGGGCACAGGCTGCAGCTCAGGGTCTTACTTTTGCTGGTCAGCGTTTTGATGCTGACAGAGAGGCTCGCTTTGCAGCTGAAGACAGAATGAGATCTCAGTTTGAGACGGAAGAAGCTGCAAGAGTAAGAGCAGCTGAAGAACTTCAAAGCTATGCACCTTTGGTTCAAGGATTAACAGAACAAGCAGCATCAGGCCTATTAACAGCAGGTGAAGCTCAAAGGCAACTTGATCAGATGGCTCTTGATATGGCTTATGCAGATTATGTTGAGCAACGTGAGTTCCCATTTCAAATGATAAATTTTGCTCAAGGTGCACTTCAAGGAGTTCCATATGAGACTCGCACCATTGGCCTAGAAGAAGGCACTCAGTATGTTCAAAGCCCGAGTGTTTATGGTCAGACGCTTGGTGGTCTTGGCTCTCTAGCCAGTGCTTATTATTTGGGGAGGGGTCGTTAAATGCCGCACATTAAAGATGCATTAGGTAGATCAGTTCCTCATACTAGGCCATTTGATGATATACTAGCCAATCAGATGAATCAAAATGTTGACAGCATGAATGCTGCCTCTGTTGGCCAGCTTAATCCTGTGGGTGCCTCTGCAACAGACATGTCTCAAGTCAGCGGTGGCGTTTTAAATACACTTCCTGCATATCAGCAAGCATTGACCATTGCCAATCAAGTTTATCAAGACAGAGAGCCTTTGAGTCCTGCCCTGCTTTCGTTAATGTATTTTTCAAAGCTGGCTGAAGAGTCTAGCAAGCCAGGAGCAACCTTGTTAGGTGCCGCAGGTGCCGCAGCAGCAACTCCAGCTGCATATTTAATGGAAGAAAGAAAGCAACAGCGAGCTGATGAAAAAGCCAAAGGAACTTTGGCAGCAACGCTGACAACCACCCTAACAAAAGCACCAGCCAAGGCAAATGCTTACTCAATAAAAGATAAGCCAAATGAGATTGTTTATTATACACCGAGAGAGTTTGCTGAACTCACTCCAGATGCAAAGAAAAATTTAGTTCCTTACAAAGCTGACACATCAACAGGCAAGGCAGCAAGATATACAATTAACGATGCTGGTGCAGTTAATGAAATACTGGGAACAGATTTCCAACAAGGAACTATTCAATCTTTAACACCGTCTGATTTCGCAAAAGTTCCAAGAGGATCTTTGTCGTTGGCGGACAAACCATCATCTGGTGCACTCCAAGAACGCAACCTTAATTTCTTAATAGAAAATGCAGATGCAATCAGAAGTGGAAATGCGAGTCCAAATGTAAAAGCAGAATACAGTGCTAAATTTCAGATGCTGGTATCAGGAACTGAAAAAACTATAATTGAAGATGGTGTTGAAAAGACCATAAGGATTCCAGGAATAGATTTAAGCAAAACTGGCTTGCCAGTTCCTGAAGGTTTTGATGCGGAAAAAGTTATTTCTTCTAGAAGGCAAAAGTTTGATCAGAATCAGCAGAACTCTGCGACCTTTGGAGCAAGAATGCTACAAAACGAAGGAGCTGTCAGAGATGCGTTGGATGGTGGCTATGTTGTAAACATCGCCGACATTAAGAAGATCAGGGCTTTGGAGATACTCGGTTTTGGTGCTATTGGCCTTTCCCCAGAGGCTCAAAAGTTTCACGCTGCGGCATCAAACTGGGTTGCAGCACAACTTAGACAAGAATCAGGTGCAGCAATCGGTCCAAAAGAATATGCTGATGCTTTGGTTCAATACTTCCCGCAAGCTGGCGATTCAAATGAAGTCATACAATCAAAAAGAGCTTTGCGTGAAACTGCCACAAGAGGCATGATTAATTCTGCTGGGGATGCTTTTAATGTTATGTATCCAGATGCTGTTCCGTACCTTACATTCAAACGAGGCGAAGAGACTTTCAAAATACTTAATCCAAAAGGATATTACACTCAGCGCATGCAGCAAACTTTACGAGGCCAAGACCTTTATTTTGAGGACTCGCTGACATCCATGAGTGTTGATGAGTTAAAAGCAATGCTTGCCGCTCCGAACGCAGGAACAAGATATACTGAAAGGCAGCTTGAATTAATTAGTGCAGAGATTGATCGCAAGGAACAATAATCATGGCGACCATTGACGAGATAAGAAAGAAACACGGGATTCAAGTAACAGAGCAAGATGTTGTTGATCCTGAAGGCACAGATTTAACTTTGAGTGAAAAGGCTCGTTTGGTATCTCAAGGTGCTCTTTTTAATTTTTCTGATGAGATTGCTGCAGCATTCAGAGCACTAGGTGACGAAACTTTCGAAGAAGCTCTTATGGACGAGAGATCAATCCTTGAGGAAGCTCGTGAAAAAGAAGGCTCTCTAAAATATGAGATTGGTGGTGCAGTTCTTCCAGGAATCGTTGCTGCGCCATTCACTGGTGGTGCATCTATCCCTGCGACAACTGCCCGACTTGCAGCCATGGGTGCTACTCAAGGATTAACTTCAGCTATCGGTGCTTCAGAAGGAGACTTGGGTGAACGCCTGACAGATGATCCTGCTGGATTGGCTTTGGCTACAGGTGGCGGTGCAGTTGCTGGCCCAGCAGGTCAAAAGCTAGTAAGTGTTGGTCAAAAAGTTGTGAGCACTTTGGCATCACCTTTGAAGCGAGGCGAACGATTCGTATCAGGTAAATTATCAAAACCTGTTGAAGATGAAATTATGCGCATTGCTAATGAGTCTGGCTTAACACCAGATGACATTGTAACTCGTGTTGCTGCTGGAGAGATAATCCCAGATATGTCTGACCAAGCTGCAAATGCAGTCAGAGCTATTTATGCAAAAGCTGGCTCCGGTGGTCAAGTTATAGCGGATACAGTTTCTCGCAGGGCTGATGAATTACCTGCGGACGCAAAGGCAACTTTACAAGCTGACCTCGCACCGGATATGGTTTCAGGCAACGTATCAAAGTTTTTTGATCAAAGCATTGACCAACTCAAAAAAGCAGAAGGTGCTGCATACAATAAAATTTTTGCTGAGACTGCAGACATTAAATCAAACAGCCTTAACCTAGCTGTTCAAGAAGTTTTACAGAATCAAAAGTTTTTAAGAAATCAAGTCAACACCCTTTTAAATGCAAAAGGCAAGCCACCTTTGTTCAAAGTTACAGACGGAACAGTTGAGCTTTTAGATGATGTTGACCTTGAGACTGCTGAGATTGTTCGCAGAGCATTAACNGATAAAGCAACAGCATCNTTTAAAAAAGGCGAAGGTTCTTTGGGAACTGCTGTTGGCGACCTTGAGCGCAAGTTGCGTGGTGTTATTGATGAGGCTTCCCCAGAACTAGCAGCAACCAGAGCAAACTGGGCAAAGATATCTTCAGCCAAAGATGCATTTGAAGATGGCAAGAGGATATTCGGCAAGTCGGCTGATGATGCTGAAGTGTTCTTTGAAGATCTGGTAGCCAAAGGTGACATGCAAGCTGTTGCAGCATTCAGGGCTGGTGCTGCTTCTGCCATAAGGGCAAAAGGAACAACAGGTGCTCAAGTCACAATGTTTAAAAACTTCTCTGACCTTAACAGGAAAGAACGCCTGATACTTGAAAAGATATATCCTGGGGATGCTGCTGAGGCTGCATTTGATAAACTTAAACTTGCTGCTCAAGCAATAAAAACTGAAGGCAGGGTTCTCGGAGGCTCACCAACAGCCATAACATCAGAAGGTGTAAAAAGGATAGGCACAGCGCAAGGCCTAGCCGATGCATCAGCTTTGATAAGTGGCGACTTGATGGGTGGTGTAAGGTTGTTGAGAGGCTTCTTAGGATCAAGAGCAGAGGGTTTAAATCAATCCCAGCTGGAACAAGTTGCTAGGATGGTTGTAAGCGAGGACGCAGAACTTTTAAGAAGAGCATTAACAGATACTTCTGCTCGTGAGGCATTGGCACTTAAAGTGACTCAGATAGTCAATCTTATGCAAAGAGGTGGTGCTAGTGCTGCTGCGATTGAGACAGGTGAGTTTTTACAAACTTCACCAACCATAAGCGAGATCACACAAACAATCTCACCATCTGCAGCAGAAAAAGTTCAACAAGCTGCTACCCAGTGATAACTGAAACAAGCTCATTCCAATCAGAGCTTTTCATATTCCCTTTTTTAGACCAATGAACAATGTCTAAAAAATCTTTCTTTGATGGGCGTTCATAAAGTTTGGGTGCGTCTTTCCCGTCAACAAGAGCGATATAGTCTCTGCCGATCCTTATCATAACCCAGCACCTGCCATTTTGCTCGTCGTATTCCTTTAGCCAGAAAGATTGGTTTTTCATTAAACCAATAGACATCCTTGTTTTTGGCCACTCNGGNAGATATTTTAATTCAACCCANCCTGACTTTCCGTCTTTTATGTAATGAACGTCTGGCATGCCTTTCATAACTTTGTTCTCAACTCTGTACATTTTAAGTTTAAGAGAAGTCCTCAAAAGAACCCAAAAGTTTTTCTCACTCATAGTATTACTCTTCTTCTGTTAAAAATAAAGATATTGGATCTTTGTTTACAGAGTCTGCTAGACTCTTNTTGGTGCGCAGGGCTGTTATAATCTTTTTNTCTATTGTTTTNCTGCACTCAATGTCAATGTANGTGACATTATTTTTAGTTCCTATGCGGTGACATCTATCTTCTGATTGCAANCTTATCTCAAGATCAAAACTGTTTGAGTAATAAANCGCATAGCTTGCAGCTGTCAAAGTCAANCCAATCCCACCAGATTGAGGTTGGCCGATAAAATATCTTATGTTGTCGTCGTTTTGGAATCGCTCTACAGCCATCGCTCGTTGGTCATTTGACACATCCCCGTGGTAAGCCACAGCTGTATCCCCAAGTGCTCGCTCTATGGCCTTTAAATCGGCTTTAAATCGTGCCCATATTATCACTTTTGAGTCTATNTCNGAAAGTATCTCTAAAAGAGCCTGCAAACGGNTGTTTTTCTCTTCAATAGGGACAACTTGCTCATCNGTNGGAAACCAACCGCAAACAATCTGTTGAAGCCTCAAAAGCCTAGTTATTGCNTCNGGTGCNCTTATTGTCTCNCCTTCAAGCTCGGCAATGAACTCTTTTTTCATCTCGTTGTACAACTTTTGTTGNTTTGGCGAAAGCTCAACATAATGCCTTTGATAAATTTTAGATGGCAGNTCAAGACAATCTTTTTTCAAGACTCTGAATGAGTGACCNTCTATATTCTTTGTCAGCTCAGGAACATTCTGGTAGGAAACTATTTGTTTGTTCTCATANCCACCCATAATGCAATATCTTGCTTTGAATGAGTAGAANCTGTCATAACCAAGTATGTTTGGGTCCAAAAACTTAAACTGGCTGTATACGTCCTCTGGTCCTTTTGTTACAGGTGTGCCAGTTAATATGCGTCTGTATTCTGCCATCTTTGAAAAACGAGTTATGATCTTTGTTCGTTTTGCTCCTGGACGTTTTATGCGGGAACTCTCGTCAACAACCAACAGAGCTTTATTCCCATACAATATTTTATTCATGAGGGAGGCTGCATTGTTACTGACAAAAGCCTCAACATTAAATGCAAACACTCTCAAGCAATCTTCAGCGAACATTGCTTCTTTAAATTTTTCTTCCTGCTTTTTGCGCATGCCAGAATAATAATAAACAGACTTAACAGGGCACCAATCAGGCATGTGCTCAGGGATCTCTTTATCAATCCAGTTACGATGAACACCATTGGGAGCAATAACAACTAGGGTTGTTATCTCACCTTTGCCATATAAATATGCGGCATTGTCAATGATGACTTTTGTTTTGCCTGTGCCTTGTTCCATCAAAAGGCCAAAAGCCTTTTTATCACGACTCATATAAAATGCTTTACGCTGATGTTCAAAAGGTTTTGTCTTAAACATGAAGTCATCAGTTTGAGGAGCTTCTTCTGTTTTAAGTTGGCGTGTTTCTTCAGCCTGTTGTAGACCTTCAATATATCTGTCAAGTATTGGCTGAGCATCTTTTGACCATTCAGCTTCTGGCCACCAGTGTTTTATCCTGTCAATGTTAGCACCAGTCGGGTCAAACAAAAGATCCCTGCCGACCCACTTTTTAAATCCAGGAAGGCTGCTCAACTTTTGCATAGCTTCAGAATCAAGTTTGACTTTTGCTAGGCAATATTTACCATGGGCTTTTTCAATCCTCAACGATGAGATAGCCATAGGCTTCCTTACCTGCTTGCTCTGCTACGTCTTGTTCAAGAAAATTTATGATACAGCAAATCCTCTCATAAGCACTCATGCCAGTGTCAACACCATCAACGTATGTGTGATTTTTATCTGTGTTGGTATCAAGCTGATGTTTTAAGTCGTAAGCAATTTGAAGAACTGGTGTCATCAAGACCTCACTTTCAACATTTTATCTATGAAAGATTTAAACTCTTCCTCAGTCAAAAAATTATATGGCAGGTGAGGAGCAACCATGACATCTGTCGGGTCAATACGGTTGACACAGCTGTGCCATGCCTTCCGTATGCCCTCATCATCCTCATCAACCTCTGGCTTGTAGATGTATCCTTTGTAAGAATACTCAGGTGCGGAGTGCCAGCTAATCATGCTGCAGCTCCTAGCAATGATTCTTTTTCAAGAACCTTTGGGCGGTTGACCACGGTCTGCTTTTGACCATTATACTCACTGTGATCTTTGACAGTGAACTTTGCCTTCAGCTTGAAGGTCTTGTGAGCACCGTTGATGTTGTCAGCAGTGTGGATTCCTTTGCCGATGAACTTATAAGCATTGCCATCTTCGCCATCAATCATGTACATGTAGCTTGTGCCATATGCATTATCAAAAGAAGTGATGAGTCGGGCAACACCCTCAACAACGATGCGCTCGCCAACCTCACCAACATGCTCAGAAGCTGCACGCTTGTCACCGAGGATCTTGGCTTTTGCGGCACGCTCATCTGCCCACAACTTAGAAAGTTCCTGAGCACGAGCATCGTCAGTGCGGACGAACTCACGAACAGTCTTCTCACCATTCGGAGCAGACCCATCACTGAAGTGCTTGCAGCGACCGATGAACATAGCCACAACACCCATGTTGTCCATCACGAAGATCCAAGCCTTGCGACGAGCATGACGACCCCAGCTGTTAACATAGTTGACATCTGAAGATCCGATCAGGCCTTCGCAAATGACTGCGTACTGACCCTCAGCAACCTCAACAGAATTGTCCCAGCAAGAAATTGGGCCAACGTGGTTGCTGTTGTATTTAATACGCTTCTCAAAAAATGCAGCCTGACCTGATGACTTGAAAAAGCCACCATTGTTAACAAGACCTTTAACGCTACGAAACAAATCACCATCCTGCTCTGTCATCCACTTGAAGTTCATAATTTTTTCCTTTCTCAATAACTCTCTACTTTGATAGTATCGCTCTTTTTGACAGAAAAGTAAACAAAAAAACGAAAAGAAAGTGATATTTGTTTTGTTGTTTTTCAACTACTTATGATTTTTTTAAACAAAAAGTTTGTTCTTTGGGCAAAAAAAGCAGTTTTAAAGGTCTTTAATATTTGTTTGTTTTACAAATCTTCTAACAACTTGCCTCATTTCAACGACAGCTTGTTCAACTAGAAAAAACTCAAACTTGCCCTGCTCACCAAGCATATCAAACTGCTTGTTGTATGGGTCTAGTTTTTCAATGACAGATAGTGCCTCTTCAGGCGTTTTAAAAATCCTCCAATCATCATTGCGCAAAGCTGCGTACCAAAACTCTCCTGTCTCCAAATCAACACCAGTTATTCGGCAATCATCACTCACTGCTCCACAAGCACGAGAAACTCCTATGTGATAAACAGTTCCGATCTGCTTGGTCTCTTTTAATGATTCTTGTATTGCGTACATAATTTTTCCTTTCTAAAAAAAGAGCCTTTTTAATCCATGCTCAGGGATGTGATTTACTTGCTGGCGGCCAGCGGTTCAATCAACCAAGCGTCCTCACTCTTGGGATCAAACTTTGGGTTCTCAACTACAAAGTAGTTATGAACGAGCTTGTTGATGTGCTTGCTTGCCTCAACAGCAATCCACTCAGGGTTCTGGTTGTCAATGGTCGTGAAGTCACGAGTGTCAACAACGATGAAGTGCTTGGTGATCTGAATCACGAACACCTTGTTCGGTGCAAGCATCGGCAAGAAGTTTTTGAGCTTCATCTTCGGCTTTGGCTTGGCTGAGTGCTCAGTCGCTTTCGCAACAGAGATCCATTCACCTTTAACACCCAGAGCCTTACAAGCTGACTCAAGATTGCTGTTGGTGATGCCTTTGGCATGGCGTTTGCCACGAACACGCTTGGCCNNCTGGTAGGCTGGCTCNTATGAAGTTCCGCANACAGTNGCGATGGCGTATGGGCCACACCAAGTGATGCGTTTGTTTCCGATCCAGTCAGTGATCTCGCGACGATTTGGGGTATGNTTTTCCATGGTTTTCCTTTCTCAGTAAATCTCTACTCTGTTAGTATGCGCCAATGCAGCAGAAAAGTAAACAAAAAAATTAAAAGAAAGTGATTTTTATCCTCATGCAGAACAGGGACTTATGTAAGTTTACGAATTTTTTCAACATAAATTTTCCTGAATCCGAGCTTGATTGAGCCTTTGACAAGATACCAATCACCAATCCGTCCGTCCTCAACAATGGGCTTACCCATCTTGTTATATTTAAATCTGTCAATGGTGCTTATGATTGGGCCAGTGTCATCTTCAAAAGTTAAGTTGAGCCAAAGATTGTTGCTGTCAACCCTGCGACCACCACGCTTGGCTAAGTTGACGGTCTCATTCATATCACGCAAATTTTTCTCTTTTAGCTTCCCGAAGAATACAAATGTCCCAGCTCTGTCAGCCTCAAGATCTTGTATATCTGTTATGGGTGATACAATGTTGTGAGAAGCTGGGTCAGCTTTAATGTGACCAAATCTGCGCTCACACTCAAAGATATCGTCGTACGGTGTTTCTCCGTTGTCTAGCAGTGTTTCTTGCCTTGGTGTTAAAGGTTGCTTGAGCTCACGCCTGTTGACGATGTCCTCAGCTAGTTTTGGCCCAATGCCTTTTATGCCTATCAAGCCACCGATCAACTCACCATCTTGAACAGACCAGTTCATCTTTGATTTAAATTTATCATACGGTTTATAAACAGCACCCTCTCGGACAACCTCACGCAAGAGCCTGACACCTTGCTCATCATCTTTGACATTGCGCAAACATGCTGCAGCAAACTCAAGTGGGAATCTGCTTTTTAAAACACAACACCAATAGCTGACCATGCCATATGCGATTGCGTGACTCCTGTTAAATGCCCATGAGCCCATTGTGTTGATGTTGTCCCAAACTTTGCGAGCTTGATCCTCATCAAGGCCATTCTCAGCTGCACCGACTTTGAATCGCTCCCAGAAGTTATCAAAATATTCTTTACCGTATGATTTACTCATAGCCTTGCGGAGAGTTGATACATCTTCCCAAGTCAGCTTTCCGACTTCTCTGGCTATTGTCATAACTTGTTCTTGATAAACGACAACTCCATATGTGACTTTGGTTATCTCTTCTGTCATTGGGTGCAGATATTCAACTTCCTTTTCACCTGTCCTGCGTTTTATGTATTGAGTTGTGCCACCAGAGTTGAGTGGTCCAGGACGAGCCAAAGCAGTTATTGATGCGACATCTTCAAAGTTTTGAACTTTCATCTGCCGAGTCAAAGACTGCAACGCATATCCCTCAAACTGAAATATTCCTGCATACTTTTCATCATTGAGGACTTTAAATGCCTCTGGGTCTTCCAGATCAAAATTAATTAATTTGTCACGAGACCAACCAACTTGGTCAAGCACATCTTGCAAAACACTAAGCGTCCTCAAGCCAAGTGCATCTATCTTTAACAAGTTAAGATCCTCAGCATCTTTTTTATCAATCATTGCCGCACCTGACTGGTGGCTGACTGAACAATATTTATGAACAGGCTCTTCCGTCACTATTATCCCTGCGGCATGAACNCCTGTGTGGCGTGCATGATTTTCCATCTCTGCGGCAATCTTCATCTGAGGATATTTTTCAAGAACCTGCCTGCCAACATCTAGCTCGTTGAAGGTATCAAGTATGCAAAATGCTGCACGTGAGTCGCCTGAGCTTCTCTCAATGATTGCACCTTTAAGGTCGTTGACTTCCCAAGCTGGTATGCCTAGCTCTTTTGAAACTTCTGAAATTGTGCTTTTTGCTTTATAGCGAGATACAGTTCCGAGGTGAGCAACTTTTTCTTCGCCATACTTGTCTCTCAGATATTGAATGACCATCTCTCTGCGGTCATCCTGAAAATCAATATCAATGTCAGGCAAGTCCTCACGTGTTATGTCTATAAATCTCTCAAAAAGCAAATCATGCTTAATAGGGTCAATGTCTGTTATGCCGAGCAACCAGCAAACAAGAGATCCAGCTGATGACCCTCTGGCTGGTCCAACAAGCATATGTTCTTTTGCATAATTTATCATGTCAGCGATAACGAAAAAATAATCCTCAAAATTTTTGCTTGCTATCATGTCAAGCTCTCTTTTCAGACGAGCTTTGTAAGCTGGGTCAAAAAGGTCAACACCTCTTTGAAAAGCACCTTCCTGACAAAGTTGAAGCAGTGTTTTTGTTTTATCAAAAGATATCATTTGTGCTACAGGCAAATCAACTTCGCACTGTGATGCTATTTCATAGGTGTTGGTGAATGCTTCGTCTGGTATCCAGTTTACGCAGTCTCTCAACTCCCACTCATTAAGTATGTGCATGGGCTTGGTTCTGTCTGTCCTGTTACGACCAACAAGAACCTCATATGCTTTTTTATCTTTTACTGATGGGAAAAAATTATCGCTTGTCGCAAC
>FUFK010720652.1_pt1 | contig 12439 bp, 28 predicted proteins | sample 1021851 | NCBI WGS metagenome assembly FUFK01 (sample SAMEA51879418, study PRJEB19060) | metagenome
TCGATTAGATTCTTAGCCTTACGACCAAATCTTATTGCAAGTTCTCCTGTGTGCGTTGCTTGAATGATCTTGAGCTTTGGCTCACGGCCCACCATCCAAGCCGGAAGTAAGTATGAGGCAAACTCCGACTTAGTATGTCTTGGGGGCATGTTAACTATTAAACGATTTATTTCGCCCGTAGCTAATTTATTAAATTTATCTGCAATGTGTCTGTGGTGAGACCCTTCTACAAAATCGGGCCACACACATTTTACAAAACTTAGAAAGTCATTTTTAGCTTTATTCTGTATCTTTTTTTCTGCATGTAATACTTGAAGTTGTTTAAAAGTTTTTCTAACGTCTGCAGGTAGTTTACTTATATCTATATTATTTAAATTCATAAAAATTTTTTAAAAAATTTTTTTCGCACCTTAAAGTGTTAAATATGTTTTTACCAGCTATAACTGTCTAAATCAAGCAATACAACCTAGAGTAGTGGGACCCCTTTGTACAAAAAGGGTGTATAGGGGGAAAAGAAAAGTGGTTTATCGGAAATGGTTTGGGACCCCTCGGCCCGTTAGGGCCGAGGGGAGAAAGGTTACGCTGCCCAACGTTTAAGAGCGTTAGCCTTGATCAAGATTGCAGGACCAACAACAAAGTCATCATACCCAAAAGCATATTTATCTTTTGTAAAAGTAGAACGCCAAAGTGCTGTTGCCTCAGGATTAAGGGGCAAATTTTTTAGCTTGCCCTCTTCGTTTATTATTAAATAGTCACCATTAGGAAATGTAATTCCCTCAACGTAACCACCAACAAATTCTTGAGCCGACTCGAGAGTCGGCTCATCTTTAGAGTCGCTAACGATCTTGAACTCGTTAGCGTCTGTATTTACTTTTTCTTTTATTTTCATATTTTTCCTTTCTAGGATTATCCTACAGCACTTTGGTCCTGATTGTCAACCTCTTTTATAATTTTTTGTTTATATGGTCTGCCAAAATAATCGGTCCTAGTTTCAACTTGAACTTCAATAGATGTTTCAAGGGGCTCGGTCCTTGGCGCAATCTGTCTGCATTGTTCTGCATATTTATTGAAGAACTGATTCCAACAACCTGTAGAACAAAACCATTGCCACGCACTATCTTTATTCCAATTATTAATTGCAATCTTTCTAGTTCTTAAAACCTTATTTCCTTTAACACCTCTTATTCTATCCTGTGTCCTATGTTTATGGCACTTTGGTCCATGGCACCAATTATAATTACTCATATGCTCATACCTATTTTAATTAAAATAAAAAATATTAAAACAAATGCGATATTAAAAAATGCTAATTGCCAACTCATTAGTGCCTCACTTTCCATGCTGTCGTTGCTGTTCTATATCCATGAGCGTCTAAATCATAATAGACATAGTAAGGAACGCCTTTTTTAGATGTGCCATAACGAGATTTTTCGTCATGCTTTCCTTGTCTTGTGATGTGTTTTTTATCCTTGTTAGAATAATAAGTTATGTAGAATGTTTTTATCATTTTATACCTTTCTGTTATTCTGCTATCCTACACTAAGTAGGATAGCATTGTCAACCCATAAAATAAATTAATTTACAGATTGTTGTTGTGCTTTGAAATAAGCTATTTTTTCTTCTCTAGTCATTTCAACCTTATCTTCCAAAAGACTTGCCAAATTTTCTGGACTATAAACTGATAGAGCCATTGAAGAACTTTCATTTAAGATACTTTCATTTAAAGCAATTCCAAGTTTATCTGCAAGTGCTTTAGCTTGATCAAAGTATCTATAAGATTTAAGACCTAATCTTAATTTCTTCATCTTCTCATCTGTATAGGTAAAAATCTTCTCATGTGTTCTAACTAAATCTTCTTGACTTTTTTTGAACATTTTAAAGATTTCAAAAGTTGTACTATCAGTTGTGAATTGTCTAGTATGACAATATTGTGAACCAATAACCCAAAGTTTATAATCATCATCATTTTCCCATGCTTGCCTAGGTTTAACAATAGATTTATCTTCGTTAGATGAGTTTTGAAATCCTAACCATTTATCACAAGCCGCCTCATGCTCGTAGTATCTTGGATTTCTTTTTTCATCTTTCCATTGTAAATCATAATCTGGATTAAGACCTTTTGCTTTCATTTCTTCTCGATAATAAGAACGACCAAAGGCACTTGATCTATGATAACCAGATAGACTTGGTTCTAATGTAAAGTCTATTTTAATATCATCTGTATCTTCTTCCCCATTATCATTTACAGTTGGTGTTTGAAAATGAAAACAATTATCATGGTAAAGTTGTCCGCCACTATCCCCATATTTATTATTCATGGTTCTAATTGTATCGACATCTTCTTGTGGTTGATGTGATCTCACAACATTATTAGCCAATTCTAAAACTTTTGGTTTCATAGTGTCGTAAGTATTTTTTGCGTCTTGCCACTCTCTAATGACAGGACTATCTTCTCTTTCCCAATGAGATTGAAAAACATTTTCTATTGCTTTTCTTTTTTCTGCATTAAGAGTTATACGTTTTTGTTTTTGCATATTTTCCTTTCTGTTAATATTTTTTATTTACACTATTGACAAATTATTGTCAAGGGATTATATAGGATTTAGCTCTTCATTAGATTTTATCGAGCTTATAAACTATAAAATCGGGACAACTTGCAGTTGTAAAACAAAGTGCTGTTCACACTTACCTTTCGCAACTGCAACTGATCCCTGATCCATTGTAGGCGTTCTAGCTAGCGATTAGTCTAACGATGGATCTGGGATCAGTTTAGAATGATTTTAATTAGCAAATGCAACCTGAGGTTGTATCTAGGGTGCGACAACTTTGTACTTGAGGGATAGTCCTGGATATGCTATAGTGTAATTCTAGCATAAAAGCTAGAGAAAGGTAGAAAGATGGCTCGACCAAAAAGGTACAGACTCGTTATCGATTTTGACTCGCCAGAAGATTTAAAAAGCTGGTCAGAAGGTACTGAGAAAAGACCTTATATAATACAAGAGCAGGACGCGTTACATAAAATGCTTGAAAAGAAAAAAGCGCTTATTAGAACTTTTCATATAAAAGCATTTGCTGATGAAGACGCGCCAGCAGAAGAAGATCTGCATCCTATTGCCCAAGGCATTAGGCTTAGCAGGTTAGGTTAATTAAACTAGATCCAGGCCCGCAAGGGCCTGGATCCTAAAAAATTTTTAAAGAAGAAAAAAGCTACAAGCTCCAAGCTGCAAGCTTGACAATGCTTCCCGGATAGTGTAGGATGCATTTAGAAAGAAATAGGAGGAAACATGGCAAATGTAACAAACGGTAGTATGGCTTCGACAGCAGCTGCACCAGATCCGCTGGAGAAGACAGAGGCTGACTGGGCTGCCGCAGCTCAGCTGTCCAGGATCGCTGACTCGCTGGAAACGATCATTGACATGATTAAGAAGGACCAGGAAGAGAGCAAGAAGAGATGGGCAGAAAAAGATGAGTAGAGCTGCTGGGCCCGGAAGGGCCCGCATCTTAATCAATCACTGGCGCTGGCTCCAGGAGCAGGGCCCGAGCTACAAGCAACAAGCCACAAGCTGCAAGCTTCAAGCCGCAAGCTTGACAAGAAAGTATTATAATGTTATAGGAGTTTATGGGAGAAAGAATTATGAAAGTAAAAGAAGCAATTAAAATTACAGACTCATTTACAAAGACAAGCAAAATGCCTGGCCTGAGCTACAGCCTGCCAGCCTGGGAGTGTAAGACCGGGAGCAAGTTAAGAAAAATTCCTGGCAGTGTCTGCGCCAGCTGTTATGCGCTCAAGGGTAATTACACCAGGTACAAAGCCATCAAGGCTGCACAATACCGGAGACTGGAGGCAATGAAGGACCCGCGCTGGGTGGATGCTATGGTTGCCGTGATCAAGCGCCAGAAGTGGTTCAGGTGGCACGACGCCGGAGACGTCCAGAGCTTGGAACACTTAAACAATATTTATAAAATTTGTGAAGCAACACCGGACACCAGGCACTGGCTGCCAACCCGTGAAGCATGGATTAAGAACGAGCTGGACAGGAAGCCGGCCAACCTGGTGATCAGGTTCTCGCCTCCTATGATGGGCCAGCGGGTGGACACGTGGCCCAACTCTTCGATGGTTGTAGAGACTGGCGCAACATGCCCGGCACCTAACCAGGGCGGCAAGTGTGGGGACTGTAGACAATGCTGGGATCCTGCTGTAAAAGTAGTTTCATACGGTAAACATTAATGACTTTTTATCATCCAAAATATTATAAAGAATTACGACGAGCTGGTGTTCAAGTGAACAGCAGTCGACCGGCACATAGCCGTTGTAATAAATCGGACCAGGCCATTAGCGATGCTGAAGCGACGGCTGCAAGCGAGCGTGCGACTGGTCCGGGCCTCAAGCAGCAAGCTGCAAGCGACTCACAGGTGGTGAACCAGGTAAAGCTGTCATCACAGTCGCAAGCTTCAAGCTCCAAGCGAGTTAAGCATCAAGCTGCAAGCGTCAAGCCCCAAGCTACAAGCATCAAGCGTCAAGCCACAAGCTTCAAGCTCCAAGATTCTTGAACCACGGTACATGTGAAAACGATTCTTGGCTCTTGGACTGAGGGTCTCTGCTAGGATAAATGTATTGTCAGGATGTTTCACGTGAAACGCAATTTGGTGTGGACTAAACTTTAATTTTTTACCCTTGGTTACTTTCAACTCTACTGTAAAAAAGGTATGAAAAGCATTGTACCCCAATAGATCAGGACAACCAACATTGCTAAGGTTTTCCAACCTATTCCATACAATTCTAGGAGTCGCTTTGACAAGTTTTTTATGTAATTTAGCCTCTGGTCCCACCTAGTTTTTCGAGGTAGCATTGTCATTCTTTTTTGACTTCAATGACGCTAACATTGCAACTAATTGTGCAACTTCACCGTACGGTCTCGACCACATGTAAGACAACAATTGCTTTCTTTGGTCTTCTGTTATTTCAAACATAGTAACTCCTTTCTATAAAATTATTTTAGATTTATTTTGTGGTTGTGATTTTAACACAACTCTTACGCCTTCTTTAGCTCCTATTAAAGTATTCTCTTGTGCTTCTATTTTTTGTATCTCAGATAATCTGCCATTGCCTAAATCAATATATACTTTCGCATACATGATAGCATTACCTTTACCTTCTACCTTGCCAACACCTTTGTTGAATTTGTCTGTAAAGTTTCCTAGTATTTGTTGTAAGTCTCTAACTAGCACCGTAATAATCCGATCTTTCTTTTTTTAAATCTTTTACCTCTTGCTCTAATTTGTTTATCTTAACTATTTGATCTGCAAGTTCTGTTTTGTATTGTGTGTTCATAGATAACAAATCACGAATGTTATTACGCAATCTATCTATTGTTGCTTCTAAATCATGATAGCCCTTTTCATTCTTGGCTTTCTCAAAGTCTATTACGTCTTTCATATGTTGACAATATAGACATGTTACCTTAAAATGTCAACATGGGTGTTCCAAAAAGATTAACAGAAATGCAAAAGAGATTTGCAGAATATTTAGTATTCAACGAAGGCAGGACTACAGGTGCAGATGCAGCAATAGCTGCTGGGTACAGTGAGAAGCGTGCTAGAGTAGAAGCATCAGAATTACAGAACCCTAGACTGTCTCCGCTGGTCGTGCAATACATAGGTGCACTACGAGAAGAAAAACTTAAAAAGTATGAAGTCACATACGACAAACACGTAGCAGAACTTGGTAAGATTAGAGAGGAAGCTTTGAAGAAGGGTGCTTTCTCTGCTGCAACCAACGCTGAAAAGAACAGAGGTATGGCTGCAGGACTATACATAGACCGAAAGATAATAAAAACAGGTAAGCTAGAAGAATTATCAGAGGAAGAGCTAGAACTAAAAATGCAAAAAATATTAGATGACTACGCGCCGATTCTGAATGCAAAGGTTGTTGAATCATTGCCAGATGAGGTTATTGAATCTTCGTCATCTTCTTCACCCAAGAAGCCGGAATCATCGTCCGATCCCCAAAAGTAAAACTACCATCATCTTCTTTATCGTAAGAGGCAAACATCTTAATAGACTCTTTGTCTTTGGAAAATATCCAACCCTCGTTTACAGGTTTAGCTAACTTCATCTTGGTAAACTCTTTCTCGTCAGCCCAGCCGCTGTCACTAACACAATCAACCCACTCAACACGATACTTAGAAAACGGTATTTTGTTTTCTACGCTTGGATTGGTATTTGTTTTTCGTCTTGTTTTTCTTGGCATGGTATTTTGGATTATGTTTTTTGTGGAATATATCCCAAAAATCTTTTTCTGTCATTAACCTTAATGTTTTCATATTTGTATATGTATGGTAAAAAAATCAAAAAAAGGCCAAAACTAAATCGCTTTTCGCGCGGGCAATCTGAAAGTGACAAAATAATCTGTCGGATGACACTTTTTTTTAGCACAATTTGGCAACTATTATTGTTGTATACCAACACTTATAGCCCAAAACGACAAAAAGACACTTTTTTTTTAACTTTTTTATTTTTTTTTTTTAAAACTTTTACCATACATATACATCGGCTACAGAATAGCTTTATCTGCCTTATTGTTGCCATAATGTAAATCAATCACTGCCAATTTTTCTTCTGCATTTGACATAGTTTCTAACAGCTTGTCTATCTCTAGCGTGATATCCGGGTGTTCGGGTATAATTATCTCTTGGTCACTATAACATTTTATCTTGTATTTAGCATCCTCTATGACAGCCTTGTACCTGGCTATCATTACACTTCTAAGTCTTTCGTTCATTAAAATCCTCCGCTTTCATTGGTGTTGTTTTTTCTTTCTCATCAAAAATTAGTTCATGATACATGTCTAATCGTTTAAGAAACTTGTGTTTCCAGGCTCTAAGATCCGCTCCTTGTGTCTTGAACTCTTGATAATATAGGTCAGGCGTGCATACCATGATAACTCCCTGCTGTATGTTGGACCCGTAATAAAAGTCATGGGCCATGGCGTATGCTGCAATCTGCAGGTAATAGTCTTCGACCCATTCTTCCCTCTTCGGACGGTTACTTTGTTTGAAGTCAACAATAGTCTCCATATCATTATGCAAACATACCAAGTCTGTTGAACCTGCGTATAGACCCGGGTAGTGTAACGTGATCTCAGAACCGTAATACTCTTGTACTGGCGTAAGACCCACTTCAATAATTTTTTCGGCCATGGACTTCGCCTCCTGTCCAAGCCCTGTAAGATCATCGTACCCAACTCCTTGGATATAAGATTCGAGGAATTTGTGCATACTGGTACCCCGTTTACTAGATAAATTTTTAATTCTGTCTGCTTCTTTTTCACCGACTTTCGCCTTCCAATCTTTTATGAATTGTTGATTTTTTGTGGCCCCTAATATCGTAGTCACGCTAGGAAGTCTATCATTTTTTATCTCATAGACCCTGGTCCCTGTTTCGTGGTCCGTGATCTGTTTACCATTGATATATTTGTATTTTTCAGACTTCGGGATAGGCACACCAATGTTATGAAATTCTTTTAAGTCTTTATCGTCCATCATCTTTTCTTCTTAGTTAGAACCTTTATACCCTTATNATCAATATAGTATCCTTCTAACTCTTCATCATCTTTAATTTTTTTACCAAANATNTCGTCAAAGTTTTTACGATACAAATCAGTTACAACTCTAGACTTACCATCCCATTTAAAATCTTTTTTATTTTTTTTCATTCTAAACTCATCCACATTTTATAATGTTGAAGATCAATTACATTACCATTCATTATTTTATCAGGAGAATAGTGATCAATAATTTTTTGTATCTTCTCCAACTTTACGTGTGCATGTGGCCAAAACAAAATACAAACTTGATATGCATCTCTATAACCACACTGCCAACGCCACTGTTGTTTTCTACCAAGAGAACCTCTACCGTTTTTTCTTTTATTAACAGTTCCAACTCCTAATACTTCATGAGTATATCTAATGATAGACTCATCAGTCATAGACATCTCCATACGTATTGACCATGTTGGGTATGGCTTCTCGTTATTTTTTCTCTGTCTCATGTACTGCTTGTATTGTATGTGACCTTCACCATCAAACAATCCCGCAAGGTATGCTATCTCTGATTCTCTCATTAGTTTAACTTGACAACATTACCTGTAGCAGGGTCAACATAATCATCAGGCTGAATAGCTTGGGGTTCATATACATAAAATTCTCCTTCAGAATCACAGTCCCAACATTGATGTATTTGTAATTCTACGTCATAAATGTTTTGTATTTTAACGTAGCCATTACCTTTACAGGTAGGACAGATATACACTTTTTTAACTTTTTTTGATTTTGCCATTTAACTTCTTTGCTTTTTCGTTAGTTATGCACTCTATTGTCTTAGATATTGACAGCTTACCATCGGGCAATAATACCTTTGATAAAGCAATCAAAGTCTTGTATGTTTCATGTGTTAGTGAAACATTTCTATATTTAGTTATGTCAGTCATTTGTTTCCTTTCATTTATTAATAATGATAATATAGGATAGAAAATATATTTGTCAACCATGAAATTTGTATTAACTTTAGTAATGTGTAGTTATCTTTCTGGAGAGTGTTTACCACCTCACCAATGGCATGAAAAATTTGATAGTGGCTATGATTGTAGTATTGCAGGCTATGAAGAATCAGCTAAAAAACTAAAGCAAATAGGTAAAGCAGACGTAGAATTACATAGAATATCCATACGGTTTACTTGTACGGGTGATCCAGAGATTTGACAATAAGTCGAGATTGTGTTAACCGGTAATTACTTACCTTTAATACCTATCTTAGTGACTCCCTCATCTAAGATAGGTTTATTCATTTCAAACCNCNCNGTTTCCGTGCACGTACTNCNNNGNNGCCAAAGGTCTGGAACGCTCGGGTTTGCCGATATGCTAACCTCAGTGATCTTAGCGCGAAGCATTTGTGAATATGAGGCACCGCCTTTTCTAATTTTGTATACATCCATAAAACTCACCACTACCATCATTCATCACATGTGCGTTGATTGGGTAGTCTGCGTACGTTGTCAGTTTTAGTCTTAGTATGTCGCAAAGGTCCGACAGGTCTACGCTTGCCAATAACGATATATGTTCCATCATCTGTTTTGTTACAGGAACTAACTGATACATTCCATCGTTTAAGATTATAAGATCCATCTACAAACTCCTTTATAAGTTTATACCAAAGATCTTTATACCTAGGGTCTTTGGTTTTGTTCCACATGATAGCTGCTTCATCTATCTTATCACTCATACGTGGTCTTCTTTGATCCGTTCTCTATGATCTTTTTAATACTATGTGCATGTAAATTTAATGTTGCATATGGTTTCCATGCTTTTTTCATTAGATTTAATTCTAACAAAAAATTAGACCATTGTTTCGGTGTTATATCTTCACTTGTTATTGTAACTTTTTTCATAATTTTCCTTTCATAATTATAATATAGGAAAATATATGATGGCTGTCAACCCCTGCCGTTATTTTTTTTATGTCTTTTTTTATCTTTGTTTAATGACTTTGTGTGACGGCCTGGACGTTTACGAGGCTTTTGCTTGTGATATAGGTTTACACCAAAATTAGACTTCTTCGACATCTGTTCGTATTTCTAATTTTACTTTCTCTTTCTCGTATTGTAGACTTGTCATTGCAGGAATGTAAGTTATCTTACCATTAATTTTTTGTTCTAGATCACTACCACAGGTTGTGCATCTAAAATGATCGTTAGCTAAACTTACAAGTACAACATCAAAATTACACTGAGGACATACACCATTTACAAGTTCTGTCTTAAAAATTTTGGGCATTAGTTTGCTAATGGATTAGAAGATTTAACTTTTATCTCTTCTATTTGTACCTTTAGTAATTCTATTTCTTTTTCTACAATTTTAACTGCAGTGTTGTCATGTTCGTGTGATGTGTCGTGGTCGTGTTTGCCAACTTCATGACTGTGTGATGTGTCTGCGTTTTCTANTTTCTGAACTTTTTCTTCTAATACTGCAAGAGATGTTTCGATACCTGTTGTATCTACAGTTGTCCATTCTTTAGATTCTAATGCATCTATCTTAGTTACAATCTCACCATACTTTACAAAGCCACCACCTATTGCTGCAATAACTCCTAGTAATGCTGCGACTCCTGCTAGTTGACCTTTAATCTTATCCATTTTTTAGTACCTCTAGTTCTATTAAAAGCTGTTGTTTTTTAGAATTTATTTCTTCTAACTTACGCGCTTGAATTTCTATCTTATCATTTTGTGTATAACTTGCAAGACTCTTATCTGCATAGATAAGTCTACTATCAAAGATAGGTAGTTGATCTAAGTATACATTTTTTGGTTTGTAAAACTGTGTGTTTGCATAATCATTTAACGATGCCTGGTCACTTGCCATTATCTCTAATTTAATAATATTTTTTATTTGTAAATTTTTTGAAATACTTTTAATATCCTTGTCGACTTTCGCCATTACCTTTTCAACATTTATAAGTCTTGACTGTGACTTAACATTTGTTGTTTTTGTTTTCGACTGTACCTTTTCTTGTTTGGCAACTTTTTTTGTCTGAACAGAAGACTTCTTAGCACTCTTACTATCGGGTTTCTCTTCTTTAACTTTTTCTTTTTTTTCTTCATTTGTGGCTTTTACCATTTTAGTAGGCTTTTCTTCAACAGTTTCTTCTTCTTCAATTACTTCTTCTTTTGTCATTTCAGCAGGTTTTTCCTCTGGCATTTCTTCTTCTTGAAATGTCTCAGTCATCATAGGTGGATTCTCTTCTATCATCTCCTCTTCTTCAAATGTTTCTTCTTGAAATGTNTCAGTCATCATAGGTGGTTGTTCATCTATCATTTCTTCTTCTTGAAATGTTTCAGTCATCATAGGTGGTTTTTCTTCAGAAGACATAGGTAGAAATGATGCAACAATCTCAGTAGACTCTTCGTACATCTCTTCCATCATCTGTTCATCAGCCATTAAGATTAAAGGACCATCAGACATTTCCATACCTTCAGATTCCATCATAAACTCTGGGCCCATGTCCATAAAAAATTCTTCTACATANTCGTTTACAAATTCAAATGTTTCCATTTCCATAGGCATGTTCATTTCAAACTGTGGTGGTTGTTCGTTGAATGTAAAATTTTCTTCAAAAAAGAATTCTTGTACGTCATCAAACACTTGTTCATCAAGATCTCCTAGATCATCTTGCACTTGATCTAATGAATCTGATGCATCTTGGTTTAACACTGTGTCGTCGTATGTCATTGTAAGTTTGGCACCTAATAAGTTTGGTCCACCTCTACTAGCAGAACCTGTATTATTATCTGTGCCACTCCAAGACCAATCAGCTTTGTTAGATCCTGGATTATTATATATTACTTGATCATTGTATTGACCACAATCAGCTGATACACCTGCAGAAGAAGATGTTGGATAACCGTTACAGTTTCCTTTAAATCCATCTATGTCTACTCTTGTTTGTGTCGTTGTTGATAAGACAGTGCCAGTTGAGTCTTTTAATTCTATTGTCACTGTGTGTGAGTCCGTGTTCCCTGTATCACCTTCACAGTTTCCTGCTTCATGATCACAGTTTGCAATGTCAATGTAACTGTTAAGAGTTATACCATTGTCTAACATTTCTTGGGTACGAGTATTGTTGGTTAGAGCAATGTCATCTACAGAAAGAGTTGTTGTTCCTGTTACTTCAAAGTCACCACCGATGTCATGTTTATATCCACAGTTAGATTGCGATGCAGAACATGTTACATCAAACCCGTTTATTGTGTCTCCGTTATTTACATAACCAGAACCACCTGGGTTAATTATATCTGTAGAACTAGAATTCCAATCTACACCATCACCTGCATTAGGTAGTAAGTTGTCTGTTGTAACTACATCAGCTTGGGTTGCAGTGAATAAAAATAAAAGTGCAACTAACCATTTCATTTTAATATAAGTTTTTTAATTGATNNNGANNNATCAATATTTNNTTCTAANTCTGCCATNGATTTTATACATTGNTATTTTATNTTACCACCAACTTTTAAACCACGTTTAGCAACGCGTGCCCCTTTGAGACACTCAGACATTGAAGTCTGGATACGTGCTTCCTTAATTTCTCCTCCTATTATCATGAGTAAAGCCACTACCATCTCTGTCATTGATGGCTCCCGTTTTGTCTTACTTTATCTTTTAGCTCCTCTACATCAGACAATAACTTTTCTAATTGTTTTTGAGTAAATTCTATGTTGACTTTGTTTGTCATGTTTTGCTCTTGATTTTTTTGTAATTTCTCTACGTCAGAAAAAAGTGCTTCTAANAGCATGTACTGCTCCTGATCCGTGGGCAGTTGTTCACTTTTCTTTAACAAATCAGCTTGAAATAATTCTCTTGACGTTTCTAACGAAGTGAGTCTAGCTG
>FUFK010056084.1_pt1 | contig 12436 bp, 10 predicted proteins | sample 1021851 | NCBI WGS metagenome assembly FUFK01 (sample SAMEA51879418, study PRJEB19060) | metagenome
AGCAGTACCGATAACAGTTACACTATCACCTGCAGCAGAAAAAATAGCTGCAATTTCATCTGCGGTTTTCTCTTNCATNATAAAAAAATAAATTTACTTTTAGTTTACCCTACTTCTAGGGCTGTGACTTTTGCNGATAATTCTTGTATTGCTTTTGTTAGTATNGGTACNAGTTTNCCATANCTNGCTTCTAATCTGTNAGGGTTTTCATCTAATACCATATTTAGATAATNTGCATTATTTTCTTTNTGTNCTGTCTGTAAATCCTGNGCAATAAAACCATGTTCATATAAACCATCTTTACCATTACCATCTCTTGTATCCCATTTAAATTTTACAGGTCTTAATTGATTTATNAAGTCTAGACTTTCAGGTAAATCTATAACATCTATTTTATCTCTACCATCTGANAAAGAAGATATTGTTTGTACATTACATCTAAAACCACTTATGAACGCTCCACCTANTGTAATTTCTTGGTTTACTGTTGAGCTACTTGGTTGTGCATCTTCACCTATAACAATAGTACTTGAACCAGTTGTAGTAGTTGTATTTGCATTTTTACCAACGGCTGTGTTGTTTAGACCTGTAGTACAAGCATTTAAGGCTTGCATACCACAGGCTGTATTCTGAACCCCAGTTGTGTTATTTGTAAGAGCATGATCACCTACGGCAGTGTTTTCATCTCCACTAATATTTTGAGCTAAAGCCCCATAACCGCAACCAGTATTATTTGACGAGGTGGTATCTTCTAGTGCAAAAGCACCAACCGCTGTGTTTCTAGTTCCAGTTGTGTTTGCTGCTAAAGTATTATGACCTAATGCTGTGTTGTTATCAGCAGTAGTATTAGCAAACAAAGCTGAATAACCTACAGCTACATTATTATCTCCTTCAGTATTTGATCCCATTGCAGCTTGACCCATTGCTACGTTGTAACTACCAGTTGTGTTCGCATCTAAAACTGCATTACCAAAAGCATTATTTTGTTGTCCAGTTGTATTAAGTTTTAAAGCAGAATACCCAAAAGCATTATTAAAATTCGCTGTAGTATTTTGTTGCAGTGCAAAAGTACCTACAGCTACGTTCTGCGTACCAGTTGTGTTTGAAAGTAAGGCTTGAGTACCTATTCCAGTGTTATGATTAGCAGTGGTGTTTGCACTTAAAGATGCATAGCCAAGTGCAGTATTCATTTCACCTTCTGTATTAGCATCTAATGCTTGAGAACCTACGGCAGTGTTTTTGGTTGCAGTTGTGTTAAGTTGTAAAGCAAGCCTACCTACAGCTACGTTATCTGCACCAGTTGTGTTTGCTGCTAGTGCAGATTGACCTACAGCAGTATTATTAGAAGCACTTGTGTTTAAATATAAGGCATTTTGTCCTACAGCTACGTTAGAACTTCCTGTGTTTTGATTTAATGCTTGTAGTCCAACAGCTACGTTAGCTGTACCTGTAGTATTACTTGCTAAGGCTGTATGTCCTATAGCAACATTGTTAGCACCAGTTGTATTTGCTCCTAAAGTATCATAGCCAACAGCAGTGTTATAACTGCCTGTCGATATAGCATCACAAGATAAACTACCCACAGCCGTGTTAAATTGTCCAGTTGTGTTGCTATTTAAAGCATTTTGACCAACTCCTGTATTATTTGAACCTGTCGTGTTACTGCGGACAGTACCTTTACCTAGTGCAGTGTTACCTGCTCCTGTAGTATTAGCTGCTAAAGAAAAATACCCAACTCCTGTATTAGTGTCTGCTGTGGTATTTGCAGCTAAACAATTTGAACCTACGGCTGTGTTAAATTGTCCAGTTGTGTTTACTAATAGTGCATCTTTTCCTACAGCAGTGTTATTTGACGCTGTGGTGTTTGCATTTAAAGCAGCCCTGCCAATAGCAGTATTATTTTCACCAGTGCTATCTGATAAGGTGGCATGACCAACAGCAGTGTTATTAGATGAAGTTGTATTAGCATCTAAACTTAAAGAACCTACAGATACGTTCTGAGTTCCAGTTGTGTTTGCCTGTAACGCATCATATCCAACTGCAACATTGTTTGATGCTGTCGTATTAGAATCTAGTGCATCTGCTCCGACTGCTACGTTCTGCGTTCCAGTTGTGTTAGACAACAAACTACCATAACCAACAGCAGTGTTATTAGACGCTGTGGTATTACTTAGAAGAGAAGCTCTACCTATTCCTACATTATTTGAGCCTGTAGAGTTTGTACTTAAGGCAGCACTACCAATAGCAGTATTATCATTTCCTGTAGTGCTTAACTGAGCAGAGTCTTTTCCTAATGCTGTGTTTCTCGCACCAGAAGTTAAAGTTGTAAGTGCATTTTTACCAATAGCAGTATTATCTGCACCAGTTACAGCAGCGTCTAAAGCACTTTCTCCAAAAACAGTGTTACCTGTAACAGAGTTTGCACCTTTACCAATATTTACAGAGTTTATAGTTCCATCTAAAGGGAAAGCAGGTGCGCCTGCAAGACTAAATAAATTTATATGAGCATTATTAGCAGTATTTCTTAGCTGCATCATACTGGTATTAGTATTAGCAAAATATTGACTTGCGTAGTTTGTAGATGGTGCAGATGAACCAGAATTATTTGTTGCTATAGCCTGTAATGCACTATTAATATCTGCTCTCACGTTAGCTCCTGTGGAGTTGTCTATTATCATATCGTTTTGGCTCATTGTCTAATCCAAATTTTTATTTAAGTATATCCTACTTTAAAATTAAGTACCACGCCCAAAACCAACAGCAGTATAACTAAATGTTTTATTTTGTACAGCGTTACCTGCATTAGTAAATTTTATTGTAAAACCACTACCAGAAATATTAGTTATTTCAAATTTATCTGTACCACCTAAATCATTTGCAGTAATACCAATACTAGGTAATTGTGAACCTGCTGCAACATCAGTACCACTAGCACCTGTAAAAAACGCATGGTCAAAAGTAACTGCAAGCCCAGAAGATGATGTACCAGAACTAAGGTTAGATTTCTGTTCTGTTCTCCTATCTAATTCTGCTGTATAACCTAGTTGATCTATTTCAATAGATTGTGCAGGGTCATCACTATCCATTTCACATCTAAATTTAAATCCTCTACCTATGTGTGTACCATTAGCAAAAGTATTAAATGTTTTACCTGTAAAGTCGCTATCTTGATAACTTGAACCATTAGAAGGTGCAGAAGTAGTTGTAGCAACTAATAATTTAGCGTTTACATCAAATGCTGTTGCAGCATCAAAGTCTCTCCATGTATCAATATTTGCTGATCTCTTGTCAATTAGATCATTAGGATAAAAACCTTGCGTTACAAAATGTCTTGTAAGTCTTAGTGGGTGTGTAGAACCTAAATCTAATATATTTGCAAAATCATAAGTACCACCTGTTATATCAACAGCACCTAAAAAATCAAAATCAGCTATTGCATCAAAATCTGTTACATCATCTAATGTTTCTAATGAACCTAAAACAAGACCATTTACATCATTACTATAAAAACAATCTACTTTTGTACCGCCAAAAGGTGGGCTGTCTGTATCTTCTCTATCTGTAAATGTAACAAGTTTTGGAAATGGGTCTGGGTTGGTAACAACAACTGATGCTTCACCAGAACTTAACCTACCGCCATCATCACGAAATTTTAAAATATATTCACCATCAATAGCAGGTACAAGTGTTTCACTGACAGAACCAGGTAATCTAGGAATTATGTCAACAGAATTTGTGAAAGTACCAGTACCATCTGTAAGGTTAGAATGCCTAACTACTACGTTTCCACCATGCAATACATCAACATCTGTTGATTGATTAAAACGTAATCTTAATAACTGGTCTGATACTGGTTCAACAAGTAAGCCTGTTACATCAGCAGGTACAGCAGTTTTACCAACAGCATCAAAAGTTAATGTAGTAGGTTCTGCACTTGGTTCAAGCAGTGCATTATAACTATGAACCTCAAATTCATAAGTACCTAATTCAGTATCAAATATTTCAAAAATAGGACTTTGTACAATAGTTGTTTGGAAACTACCATTATTAAATTTATGTTTCACAGAATATTGTGATACCCCTGCTACTGGTTGCCATGAAACAATAAGCTTACTTACTGCCCTGTCACCTAAAACAATAATTCTTTCATCACCTGCAATACTACTAGGTGCATCTTTTAATTCTATTAAATTTTTAATTACAGGTGTAGTTATTGTTGCACCATCTTCTACAAAAGCATATTTATTAGGGTTATGAAACATTGCAGATATAGTAAATGTATTATTATCTTCTTTAACTGATAACACTCTAAAATCTTCTGTTTCATTTGTAGCCCTTACAAACAACCATACGCTGTTGGGTTGTGGTGCAGAAGTGTACGCACTAGATACTGTTATAGCTCTCCCAGAAATTGTAGATATTGTTTTAGTCTCTAAACTGCCATCTGTAAGTATTACTGATAACTGATCTCCACTTACTGCTTCTGTTGGTAAATCTTTTGTATTATCTACTGTTATCTGTGTTGTTGTAGCTGCTGATATTCTTCCTGATCTTCTTAACCCACTACGTACAGGGTCTTGTACTGTAATTATATTACCAGGTCTTGTTAATGTACCTGCATCTGCTGTTGTAGTAAATGCAACTGTTTCTGTTTCATTATTTTGTGTGTAAAGATGCCATAACCCCATTCTTCTAGCTTGTGCCTGATCGCTACAACCTACTGCTTCAATATTTTTTATAACAACACCAAATTTAGATTGGTTAGCAGTAGTATCTTCTACTGTTTCATATTCGTAAGTTCTAGTCTCATTCTGGAAATATTTGACATTTATTACTGTATCTCTTGTAGCTTTACTTGCATTATTATATATAAAACCATCTTCTGTAACATTTGCATAAGAGAAAAAGTAAGAACTTGTAGTTGGTCTATCTTGCGTAAGTGTAATTTTACCATCTTCTATAAATAAACTTGCTCTCATTATTGATGCAATTTTATCTAATAAAGTATATGCCTGTGTACTTCTCTGTATAACAATATTGCAACTGAATCTAGGGGAAGTACCACCCTGACCATTGTCTATAAGTTCTGAATTGTAAACAGAAGCATCATAAAAAGCATATTTATCTACCTCATCTTCTGATACAAAATCACCAAAACCCGCCCTACTTTCTGTAATAATGTCATATAAAATCCAAGCAGGGTCATTACAATATTCTTTAGCTGTTTTTAAAGTACCATTAAAACTACCGCTAAATGATAAAGAACCATCTGATCTAACAGTTGAATTATGTGGTATTTTTACTAACCGCCCTCTAATACGATACATTCTTTGGGGTACTGATCTAAATATTTCAGCATCAAAGCGTAAAGCAGCAACAGCAGTATTTGCATATGTTGGTTGCTCAAAAACTAATTCTGTTATAGATGTTAATTCAAATGCATTTGTTAATTTTACATCTGTACTATCTGCTGTAATTCTAGTTACTGTAAGTGTTAAAGGAAAATCAGAATTTTGTATATCATCAGGTAAAAATAATATATGGTCTTTAAAATATGGTGATGTGCTTTTACCTGTAATAGTACCACCACCAGTGTGTATAGTCCTATCTAAACCTGTTAAGTTAGAAGATGTATTTATTTTTTTTAATAATGTACCTGCTTGGTTCTTAACCTCTATTGTATACTGAACAGTTGTACCTGATATATTTCCATTATCTTCAATTTTTTGTAATCTAGAAAAACCAACAGTAACCCTAACCCCATCAGTATTTGTATCTGTAATAGAAACTGTTTGTGGATTTGTTGTAGTAACAGTAACACCTACTGGTCTATCTCTTTCTGTTTCTTTTACACCTGGTATTTTTGTTTGTGTAGACTTGCCGAAACGTGGTATGAATCTAGGTCTATTGGAATCAGATGTGCCAAAATTAAAATCATTATCAGATGGCTCTGTATCAGGTGCAGATTGTTGTAGGACTTGTACGTTATTTAAAAATACATCTTTAAGTGCTGTTACATTGTAATTATTTGTACCTTGTGTATGACCTGCTTCTATAGCAGATGGGAACCCTGCCACCTCACCTTCCGCTATAACGTCTATGGTAGTAACAAATTGACGAGAACCTATCTCGCCTTCTTTCATTTCATTGTCATAATATCTTAAATTAAGTTGACCTTCTACATCATTTTTCTTAAATCTAAGACTATTTGCATCATTAATATTACTTGGAATAGTCATATTTAATCTTTGAATACAGGAGCAGTATCAGTACCAGAACTTACCACAATAGAGCCAGTGAACACCTCACCATATATTAAGGGTATGCAAACACCACTACGTGATACGTTCTGTATGCCATTAAATGAATAGTTTACCCTTGCATCAGTTTCACTTAAACCATTTGGTACATCACCTACTGTAGGTTGCTGTTGTGGAAAAAGCATATTTGTAACACCACTTACAGCCATTGATATACCAGTTGTTAATAAAGCACTACCCAATGTTGCAACAACTGCTATAGAAGATGCAGCAGCAGCAGCACCACCACCTATTAAAGCAGCAGCAACCCAAAACCATGCACCAGATACAATAGGTATCATTCTTATATCACCTTCACTATGTACTAATAAATCATCTTTTGTTTTAACAACATCATTATTTATAGTAATTCTGTACATATTTTGTTTTAAATGCGGTTCTATTTCTGGATAATTACAAACTAAATATTTATATACATCTTTCATATTTTTAACATCTGCATAATTTACATGCCACCCTACTAATTCTGCTAACCTTCCATATACTTTTATTTTTCTTAGTCCTTTTTCTTCTTCTGTTCTATCTCTATCTATAAATTTATCTTTTGTAAGCATAGGTTTATGTACTTCTGGTTTTAGTTCTATACATTCATCATCTATAGGATTAAAAATAAACCATGATAAACCTAAAAAATTACAGTTTTTTATATCCTCTTCTGATGCTGTTAAATCACCATTAGGGTGTGAATGACATATATGTAAAACAGTTCCAGTTTCTTCTGCCTTAGCCCAATCTTCTGGGTCTATGGTAAAACTATTTGCACCTTCTATTGATATATTTTTACATGGATAATATTGATGTTTATTATCTACATCTATAACTAAACCACAACTTTCATCAGGTAATGATGTTTTAGCATGATGTAATGCTTGTTCTTGCCAAGTATTCATGCAAACGTACCTACAGATGGAAAATCTTTTCTAGTAATAATTCTTTTAGGTGCTGATCTATTTTGTAAGTCTAATGATGATGCACATTCAAATTCTACAAAATCTTTACTTTCTACAGTTTTTCTATCAATAAAAAATGTTTGATTTTCATACGTATTATTAGCAGGTGTACCAAATGGATTTGTGCCTGATTCAAAATTAGCATTATCTAAATAACGCAACATAGTGACTTTTCTAACAAATTTAGCACCATTTAAATCATTTTTAGGTGTTGTTAGGTTTGCCTGTGTCATTAATGCTGTAACTGTTGACAAAATATTACTTATTCTTACTGTTGGTCTAGGTCTAGTAGTTCTTGTTGCTGCATACTCAAAACCATTAGCTTCTATTGGTATGCGTGTATATGTATTACCTTGAAATACAACATTAAAGGTAGTATTCATATTTATCCCATTATGAAACCTTGATACATCACTACTTCCATGTAAAGCAGATACAAGATGTATTTCAAACAGTTCTATTTTTGCACTAGGGTTAGCTTTTTGTAGTTCTTCAGTAGGTATAGCCATTTATGGTTCAAAAACCTCCTCAAATGTAGCTGTTATTGTTGCCCTGTTAGGTACTCTTATATTTTTAGTCCATTTTTTACATACAAACTGTTTTGCACCTGATTTAGTTATTGTACAATTTCCAGAAGTTGTAGCACTACCACTAGCTGTTACTGTAAATATATTTGCACTTGTAAGAGCAACAACAGTATATGTACCATCAGATGCAGCACCACTTGTAAAATCTATTGTTATAGAATCATTTGCAAATAACTGATGATCTGTAATTGTAATTGTTATTGTTGTAGAACCGCTTTGTGCGTATGTACCTGATTTTGTTAATGTTTGACTAGGTGGTGTATATGTAAATGATGCTTGATCTAATGCACGTTCATTTAAAAAATATTCAATAGTATCGCTATCTGTTTCTGTAATATTATTCCATGCAAGATTATATATTTTCTTATTTTGATGTGCTGCTATACCTACTAATTGTCTTTGTTCAAATCCATCTGCAAATTTTACTATTTTAATAGTTGGACTACTTTGTTTCTGTAATCCATAACTAGGTTCAATAGANGGAAATGTTGCCATANTTANGCGTTAGATAATAAACCACCTGCACGTTTTTGNTTAATTAATTCAGCNTGTATTGCTGCTGCNAATACATTACCAAATTCATTAGCCTGNCCTGTATTACCTTCTACAGCAGTACCAGAAGCATCTACAGATACATTAATAATTGTACTGCCACCACCTGATGATTCAACACCTAATTTACCATTTGCACCCCTTCTTAGCGGTAAAATTGCTTCGCTCCCCGCTTCCCCTGCTAAACCCATGCCATTTTTCATGGGAAACATAACTGGCCTGTTAATTATGCCACCATAAGCATATTTTTGTATTTGTCCATCAACAAATGCATTACCATTAGCACTTTTACTAAATAAACCACTAAAAAAGTTTGTTAAAGGTTTTGTTATTGTTTGTTGTATTGCTATACGTGCCATATCAGCAATAATTGATCTTGCTAAATCACTAAAATTAAGTTTTCCTGTTTCTACAAACTTAACAAGAGCATCTTCCATACCCTTAATACCACTAACAACAACATCTGCCATTGATTCCTGTACTGATTTAATGCTGTCTCTGAATGTTTTTAACTTATCTCTCATATTTTGACCAAAAGTTTTATTAATACTTTTATCTAAATTATCTACACTTTTTTTAATTTCATTTGTGTAAGATGCAGGTGCATTTGTCTCACCACTAAATAATTCTTGTATTTTATTAAAACTTTCAGTAAACCTATCAGAAAAACCTTTTGTAAAATCTTTACCTAACAAAGATGTTAGATTACTTTTCTGTTGTGTCTTAAACCTATTACCTAAGTCTTTTGCAATATTACCTGCACCACCTAATAATTTTTGTACAAAAGGTGGTATTTTTATGTTGTCAAAGAAACTTTGTACCTTTTGTGCTGCTGCACCAATAACTCTTATAACTTCATCTACTAATTTAACAGTTGCAAATATTCCAATAGCAATACCCCTTATACCTATTTCTATCGCCTTAAAAAATCCACTAAAATCATTTTCTNCACTAAATAATTCACTAAATACACCAACTATAGTATTTAATGCAGGTAATAACGCATCTGTAAGTTGCTTTCTGAATCCATCAAATCTAATTGCTAATACTGCAATCTGGTCATTAAAAAATTCAGCGTTTTGTGCAAATTCATCTGATACCGCATAATTAAATTCTGTAAGTGATGCTGCACCACCATTTAGTAAATTAATTAAACTTGCACCTGATCTACCAAATATTTCCATAGCGAGTGCAGCCTTTGTTGCACCATTCTCCATTGTTGCAAATTTATCTGCTACTTCTCCTANTACNTGTTCACTTGTTTTAAATGTGCCATCTGTTGNTCTNACAGATATTCCTAATGCGTCAAAACTATCTGAATATGTAGCAACACCCTGATCTGCTTCTCTCATNGATTGTGCTAATCTTCTTAATCCTTTATCAATAGTTTCCTGACTNACACCTGCTAATTTACCTGCGTTTACGTATGCCTGTANTGTATTAGCNGCTATACCTGTCTGGTCNGCCATCTTACCAAAACTATCTGCACTATCTATTGCACCTTTTACAAGTCCTACAAATGCACCACCAGAAATNANAATACCAAAAGTTGCAAAGGTTTTATTNAGNCCACCCATAGCAAGCCTTAAATTTTTTACCCGACCTGCAACCCCTTGCATAGAGTTACCAAGACGTTTTATAGAACCTGCACCTACAGTTTTTGCTGCTACTACTAAATCAAACTTTGCCATATTATTTTTCCNTATTTATTACNTGTAATGCTGCNGCTTCCATAATTTGTAGATTTTCGAGCATAGCAACAGTATCTTCTACTAAGTATAGTTTAATCATTTCTATCACAGATGTATAGTCTAAACCAATAATTCCACTTATTCCTACACGCCATTGTGTNTGACACCTTAAAAACATTTGTACAGTTTCCCAATTTTGTGAATATACATAAAAATTATCATCNACTTCTTTTTTTTCTGTTGTTATCCCTAATACTGCATCATCTTCTGCTGTTTTATCTATGACAGTTGAACCAACAGCCCAATATTCACCTGCCTTTATTAGTTTTTTACAAATATTTCTTCATTAGATTCCATAAAAGCAAAACCTACAGCAGTTGCAAAACCTCTAACTTCTAATAATTGATTNANTGTACTTTTGTTAAATGGTACTTCTTGACCTTCTGCATCNACTAAATCTTCCCAACCTAGTAATACTTCTTTTGCTACATCTATATCATCTATCTGTTTATCTTCTACCATTTTTATCATTTCCTTAAACCTAGATTGTGAAATATTTTTAAAATGTGCTGTAAATATTTCCTGTGATACCTCACCATCTTTATTTATTTTTACTACTACTTTCCATTTATAAGTAGGTTTCTGGTCTATAACAAAAGGCATAAAAATTTAGTATCTACTAACTAGGGTATACCCTTTTTTATGTATAGACAAGACTAAATTCATTATTAGCTGATGCTGTAGGTGTTGCCATAAATGGTAGAGATAGCATTGTTATACCATCTGATTCTTCATAAGTAGGCTGCCCTAAGTCAGTTTGTGGACAAGATACAGTAACTTTATTACCTGCAGTAGTTCCATGTAACCATGTGTTAGTGCCAGTTGATGTGCCAGTATAATCTGTAAAGAAGTTATGGCTAGATAACGCAACAGATTCTATTACTGCTGTACCTGATGGTCTGCGGTCTGTTATTAATACTTCTTTTGTACCACCTACTAATTCTCTATATATAACTTCATTATTAAAATCTAGGTTCCATGATTGTAACGCTGCTGCAAAACCAAATATTGCAAAGTTAGATGTACTGCCATTTTTAAATATAAGAGGTGATGCTTGATTACTTACTGTTACAGTTGGTAAAGCAGTATCAGTAGGTGCATTAAATATACCAGTTAAAGAAAAAGAAATACGTGGAATATTGTTTACTTCACAGTTAAGACTAAATGTACCTCTAGCACCTGTTACCTTATGCCTTATTCCATCATAGTTAACAAATAATGTAACGCTATCAGATGGTGTTGTTACTGGTGCATAAGTTACTGANGTAGAACTAACAACTGTTTCNGANAATCCACACGCTTTTAATATNGCACCATATTTAGGTGCTGTACCAGCACTACCACTACCTGCCATTTCTACATCAAAGGTTACATTTACTCTTGTATTAGCAGGTATTACTTCATAGTTACCCATATATGGCCTTATTAAATCTCTACTTACTTCATCACTTACAATAGGTTCTATATTCAAATCTATTACCTGTACATAGTTAGCAGAACCAGTAGGTGTAGGGTCACTTCCATAACTAGATTCTGCTTTAGCTAAAATGCTTCTTTTTCTGTGTAGCTTAGGCATTGTTACATTTAATCAGTATGTTTCTATAATATAGGTTTTTAGTAAGAAACACCATCTATTGCGTTAAATCGTCTATTTCTGTTCTATATCGCACTATATATTCCACACCAATAACACCACCTGGCTGATCTGCGTCTAATAATTCAAAAGAAGTATCAGATGGTTGTACATCTATAGCAAGATTATTAACTGTTAAATCTGCCATAATTTTACTGTGTAAACTTTCTACAGTTGCATCTGCCACGTTATCAGGTACATCACCTCTTACTATTACACTTACCCTTACTGTTAAAGAATGATCTAGTGTTGGTAATGATGTGTTTTGTTCAACAGTATCACTAACAGGTTCTAATACTAATGCAGGTGATTCACCTCTAGTTAATGGTACTACCCTACTTCTATAGATACGTGTACTAACCCCTGTTGTATTAGCAAGTGTTGTAAGTAACCTTGCCATAATTTGCTCACGTTTTGTGGTCATGTTTTCTGTAGACTAATTTCACAAAATGTACCATCATCTAACTTTCTAACTTCTCTAACTGTATATGCCACACTATCAACTGTTATAGATGCACCTGCAATTAAACTACCAAAATCACTTGTTTTTGCTGTTAACTGATAATCTGTACTGACAATCTGATTACCTGCTAATACTAAATCTGGTTGTTCTAATATTCCATTTGCTGTAGTACCACCTGAT
>FUFK010045556.1_pt1 | contig 12435 bp, 20 predicted proteins | sample 1021851 | NCBI WGS metagenome assembly FUFK01 (sample SAMEA51879418, study PRJEB19060) | metagenome
AAATTCGAATCGGTGAATTTTGGTTATTTCTGCCTTTTCTTGAACTATATCACCAGTAATCATTTGTTCGAACCCTTTTGCATCTATAGGATTACCACTCGGTCTTATGAATAAAAAATCTGGAGTCGCATTGTCAACAAAAAATGAGGCCATTTTTTTTGGATTAGCAAACTCATTTAATAATGAAATTATTGTTTCTTTATCATTCATAAAAAAAAGTGATTTAGCACTTCTAGTTTAGATCTACTATTTAAAATGTACAAATCAAAATGGAATATTTCAAAAAAAATTCGCTAGGATGTTTGAAATAATTAGATTTTTAATGTAAATCATGATCAATTCATTAAACAAATTATTGCCCGTTGGCAAAAAAGTCAAAAAATATATGCCTTTCTTTATTGGATTTAAATTACTTACATTTACTGGCTTTCTAACTTATATAATGAATCGCTAATTTAAATCACTTTCAAAAAAAAATTAATTAGGTGAAAGTTCAGTGAAAAAAGAAGAAAGAACAAAAAAATTCAAGTCTATGTCCAGTAGTGAAAGACAAGAATTGATCTTGAAGAAGATGAAAGCTATAGGAATAGAAGTAGGCAGTGGAATTCCAAATAAAAAATATGATAATAAAGAGGTCTATGAATTAATCAATATTGCAAATTGTTTCCCTGAATTAAGAGAGAAAAAATAGAATATTTTAATTATTTTTTTAAAAATACTTATTTTTGTTCCCTTAATGCAGAAATAATTAATCCACCTATTAATCCGAGATTCATAAGCACCGCTCTCTGATTGAAAGGGAAAAAATGAAAAATTATTGTTGTTGGAATAAGAAAAAGTAATAAAAAAACAGCACCTATTTTTTGATTTTCTCCAAATATAAAAAATCCCGAACCCAAAATAAGACATATAATCGCCCCCACTAGAAGAATAGATGAAATTGGAGTAGGAATCCCTTTTAAAGAAATGTATTCAACTGTTCTCTGAAAACCATTTATTTTTCCAGGTATAGCTGATATAAATATGGCTGAAATTGATACTCTTGAAAAAAAATCTAAAAAAGATTTGATATTTTTATTTTTTAAAATAGATTTTTTCATAGTGTTATTATATGAAAAATTATTATTTTTGATTGATACTTAATTATTCAGAAAAAACTTTTAGAGTTTTTTCAAAAAATGCGTAAGTTCAACTAATATTCTTTTCAAAGCAGTTGAATCTTTAAAAGATAATTGATAATTTATGTGAATATTCATCTTGTTTTTGTGCAATAATTATAAAACTAAAATTAAAAATGTTTAAGAATTTACTTTTAACTTTTTTTATATTTTTTAGTTCTTTCATAACGATTTATCCCTCAAAAAAAGAAAGTTATTTTTTTGGTAAATGCCATAAATTATTTCTATTGACAATCATTATTTGTCAATGACTAATTTAAATAAATTTTAGGAATTAAAGGCTTCTGATTTTTTATTCAGTTATTAAAAGTTAAATTAATAGATTATTTATCATTTAGACTTTCTTGTGCCACCATATATATAATCTCTATGTTTAGAAATAATATTCCAACATTCTTCACAACAAAAAATCCAGTCAGTATGAATGATGGATTTAACCCTATATTGGATCTTATCTTGCTTATGACATAAATCACATTTTTTCATTAACTTAAAACTTTGCTAAAGAAATTTTAGATAAAACTAGTTTTATTAAATAAAATTCACGAATATATTTTTATCATGTCATCATAAATATGCACTCTACATATTCTGATGCAAAGCAGTGGTCATGTTGAGTGCTTTTATTTGATTTATTAAAAAATCAAATTTTTAATTTGACACTTTCTAGAGCTACCCTTATAAGCTTTAAGTATTTATAGTATCTTAATCATATTAGCTTTTATTGATAAAAGTTGGATTATACATTTAAATTAGAACTTTAAAAAGAAACTCACAGATTATCTTTTTACGACTTTAATATAAATTAAAATATTATCGAATGACATGAACATTTATTTATTTTGGACATTATTTCTTGTTCTATGGGGAATTGTTCCAGTTATGATTATTAAGGGAAGAACCGATGAGTCACCCAAAATTAAAACATCCCCTGAAGTTAAATCAAGGAAAAAAGGATGGTTCAGCTAGAGATCTATTTGAATTTAATAAAGATAAATTAAAGGATTTTCGAAATCTGTTTAAAAAATATTGAAATTCTTTTATTTTTACTTAAATCAATTTATCAATTAATTACTTTAGATGATTGTGAGATTATAAGAAAAATTGCTAATTGGGAAATTAAACTAATTCTGGAAAGTCAACTTATTGAAGAAACTAATTATCCTGATTACTATTGATATAAAAAATAGATAAATTTTAAAAAACTCTAAACCATATTTACATAAAATAAAATTTTAATTTTCTTCTATTTATAGTCAATTTTCTACAAAATATTATAAAGAACTTGATTTTCTCAAGAAATAAAGACCACCAGCCATAGAGATGAAGACAGGTAACCAAGCAGCAAATATCGGAGTTAATAAACCTTTTACTCCAAATGAACTGAATACAAATGACATTACATAATAAATTAATATAAGAATTACGCTTAATCCAAATCCCTGGCTTTTAGATGATCTTAAATTAGATTTTGTTCCTAAACTACTACCTATTAAACCAAATACTAAGCATGCACAAGGTAAAGTAAATTTTTCTTGGATGCGGACTTGAATCCTTCTAATCTCTTTAAGATTTCCAGTTTTTTTGTAAATCATTTCTGCTTTTAAGGCTTGCTGCAAAGTCATTTCGGTAGAGTCTTTGGGTATTTTTGCTAACTCCATTGGCCCCTCTACGAATGGATATGTATATTCTTTGAATTGAATATTTGTAGTTTGTCCGTTTGGAGCAATTGACACAATACTTCCCTCTGAAAATATCCAAGAGGAGTTTTTCTTATCAAATTTTGCAAAATTTGCTTTTAGGATTTTTTGAAAATCTTCTCTTGAAAAATCTAATACTGTAACGTTTTTCATTAGATCGTTTTCATAAAATTGAGCATAAAAAATATGAGTAAGTTTAGAATTGTTTTTTGTTGGTTTTTTTGTTCTGGCATCTATCCTAGAACCGTATCTTGAAAACATAATGTTTTCTTTCCCTTTTTCTTCGCTGAAAGAACTACCTATGCCTGCTCTTAATGTTTTTTCAGCCAATTTATTACTTGCAGGAACTAAATTATCATTAAAATAAAAAGTCAATCCTGTCATAAATATCGAAAGAGCAATAGCTGGTGAAATAATTCTAGAAGTTTTTATACCCAAAGATTTCAAAGCTAACAATTCAGAATTACTTGATAATTTTCCATAAGCCAATAAGGTGGAAAGTAAAACTGCCATTGGGAATGATAAAACTAAAAAGCTTGGCAAACTAAAAAAAAGTACTTTTAAAGCTAAAAATAAAGGTAGACCATATTCAACTATTTTCCTTATTAGATCGAACATTACTCCAACAGATAGTGAAATAACGGTAAAAGCAGAAATAGCAAATATCATAGGCGGTATTATTTGCCCTAATAACCATCTATCTATTAACGGTATGGATTTCCATGGAGTAATTATTTTATTGATGGTTTTTTTTATTAAGATTTGATTTAAAAGTTTCAAAAGGAATTTATTTAATTTTTACTATCTTTTATCGCATTATAAAATATTAATGATTTAGAGACCAATATAAATTTATTTGTTATTAAGAAAAATTTTTATTTTTAAGTTCTTAATATTAATCAAACTTTTATTTGTACTTGCAGTAATAGAAAAAATTTGGTTTCTTAAAAGAAAAAGAAATTAATGAAAAATAAATTTCTAATTAAAGAATGTAATTGTTTACACTGCCAACAAAAATTAAAGCAGATTAATAATTCAAGATCATATTGGGACAATTTGATTTTAAGAAAAAATTTAGCCTAGACTTTTTATTTTAAATCTTTAGATAGTAGCAAATTCTAATCAAGCTAGTTAATAAGAACTTAAAAAAAATCCTCTGATTAACAAAAATACTTGGGGATAAATATATTTATTTGGCTTTTTGGTCTTTATTGTATTCTCTATTTTCTCTGTTTAAAAGAAAAAGAATAATTAAAATACAAGAAGGAATCAAAATAAAATCTAAAGACATACATTTTTGATGGAATCTATTTTTTATTTAGCAAAAAAAAAATTTTTTGACAGGTTTATAGCTCCTTAAGGTTTTTTAAAAATTATTGTTTTTTAAGTTTTTTTGTTGGATTGGAATCATAAAAAAAGCTTGCAAGTATCCCACTCACAAGCTCATGACGAACGAGTTAAATTCAGATTTTCTGAAGTTAACCAGCTAAGCACTTCCTAAATGCTAATAATATCTTACTAAGTAAAATTACTTAGCGTGAGTATAAATGCTCATAATAGTGATTTATTTGTAAATTTGATAAAAAGAAATAATTAAATAAAAATTTTTCTAGAAACTAAATTTGGTTGACATAACTGTCACATTTCCTTGGGAAAGCGCTGATAGTATATTAATTTACTGCTTTTGGTTTACATAAGTTAATATTTGTGTTACTTTAGTTAACAATTATATTTCTCTAAATGTCAAAGTCAGGAGTTACTACAGAATCAGGTGGAAGACAAAATATGTTCCCTTCAGAAACCAGACCTTACATTGATGAATCTGTATCTTATGACGGGTATCCTCAAAATGCTGAAAAAGTAAATGGCAGGTGGGCTATGGTAGGTTTTATTGCATTAATAGGTGCTTACATAACAACAGGACAAATCATACCTGGAATTTTTTAAAGATATTTTATTATTTTTATAAAATTTTTCTTAAAGCGTATTTAATAGTTAACACTTCCTACATTTGTTAATAAAGATTCATTTAAAAGTTAATAACTTATAATGACTACGATGTTGTTATTAATTTATTTTTGACAAATAAAAAACCAAACTAACGTTATCGCATTAAGTCCAAGTATTTTTCTAAGAAATAAATATGTGAATTTTTTGCCAATAAAGTTTGTTTCTGGCTTAAGTTTTACTCTTATATAAATTCTCTAAATTTTTTATTAAATAATTAATCATCTTCTTTATTTAGAAAATTCTAATATTTATGTCTAACCTTTTTTCTTTTAGTCAGCCTTGCGATATTTGAAACTAGTAAATTTAGTCAAAAAAAATTCAAACACTTGGTTACCTTTTTCAATGAGGTTCATCTAATTTTATTTATTATTGATTTATAGCTTTTACTCTGGTCTCTAAAAAAATAATTAAAGTTGGATTTAAATAATTAAAATTTAAATTAATAAAAAGAAAATTTAATATTTTTTATCAAAAAACAAAAAAAAAGAACTAAATTTAAATTAGTTCTCTTAAATATAAATAAGTGCTTTTTAAATAAAACCTGGAATAATTTGACCAGTTGTTAAGTAAGCTCCAATGAGTGCAATAAAACCTATCATTGCAAATCTTCCATTAAGTTGTTCAGCTACTATCTTTTCCTTTTCAATAATTTTTGGTTCAGAATTTTTCATTAGAACCAACCTGGAATAATTTGACCTGTTGTTACGTATGCACCAACTGCTGCAACAAATCCTAACATTGCTGCCCAACCATTAAAACGTTCTGCTTCTGGAGTCATTTTTAAATAAGTAATAATGTAAATAATTATAACACAATTATTTAATTATGTAAAGAAAAATATGAGATATTGCGATTATGGTTTAAAAAATATCAGAAATGCAACATATATGTATCAGTATATACTTTTTGATAAGAATTTTTGGCGCTGTATTCATTAAATTAAATAATGAAAATGTATGGTGAGAGCTTTTTCTTTTTAATAAGCAAATCCTCATTTAGAAGTAAATTAAATTAATATAAATGAAGGGTTAGCTAGTAGGGATACAGGCTGACCCTTTTTAATTAGAAATTTTAGTTTTAATAAAAAAAATAGTTTTAGAAATCAAATATTTGCTATTACTAAGTTAGTTATATATAAATTAATGTCATTCTCAACTTATTATTTACACTTAATTTTTGCAAGATTTCCTTCCTTTCTTAGTTCTGATTTAATACTTTTTATTGTACCTGCGTTAACAGTTTCAATTCTATTTTTCAGCTTTAAAATAATGTTTTTTAAAACTCCAAAATTGAGAAAAGTTAAATAAAAGTATGAAAGCACAATTATTATTTACTTAAGTAGTATTAGTGATAATTTTGAATAAAATTTTTTTTGCCAAAACTAAATAAGTATAAAAGTTGTAATTCTAGAATCATAGAAAATTGTCCAATATCAAAAAAGCAAAGTTATATTGGGATAGTAGAAATATTTAAGAATTAGTTATTAAAAAGTTATTTTTAGTAATTTATTATCAATATCCAATTAATATTTTTCAAAAATTTACAAGAAAGTATTTATTTTATAAAGTTAAAACTTCAACAATAGAAGAGTAATTTAATAACTGTTCAACCTGAGAGCCTTTTACTCCATTCTTTATGTTTTTCATCTAAATTTGAAATTTTTTCTCCTAAACTTAATTGTTTTTCCAATAATTCAATTTTTGTGAGAGTTATTTTTTCTGAATAAAATTTAATAGGCTGATTTCCGTGTAAATTGTCTCCACTCATAATTAGAATTTAAATCTATGTATCTCTTAAGACGGAAACAAGAATATGACTTATTCTTTTATATTCTTTTCAGATTTCCTTAAATTTATGTGATAAAAAATTAATATTTTTTATGTTTTAATTCTTCTATGGTCGTACATAGATTGCCAGACATATCTTCCTTCCTTGATATCTAAGTTAACTGCAATGCAATTACAGGCAATATTCCAAAGTGCTTTTGGTATAGGATCAGGATTAAAAAGATATGCTTTTTTAAAAGCCTTTTTAATTAAGACTGTCGCTTTTTTAGCATGATAATGAGGAATGGTTGGACAAACATGATGAACAACATGGCTTGAACCAATATTGTGATGAAGAAAATTGAGGACTTTCCCATAGGGTCTGTCGATAGAGAGAAATGCTCCTCTCATAAAATAAAACTTCTTATTTGAGAGGTGAGGCACATCAGAATCTGTATGATGAAGCCATGTATAAATTACTAACCAACTATTTACTACTAATAAGGGACCAATATACATAGCAATTACAGGAAATAATCCATATTTAATAATTAACAAAAAAAGAGCCATTAATGTTAAAGCTACACCAATATCTGATATCCAAACTTTCTTAGTCCATATTGATGGCCATAATGCCCTGGAAAATGGTTTAATTGGCCAAAAATGATTTGAAGTTCCATATTTAATACCTCCAGTACTTCCTGTAAGTAAATAAGCTGGCCAGCCAAATATTAGATGTAAAACAAGTTGAAGAATTCCGTAATTTTTCATACCTATAGAATTTGCAAAATATAATTCTTTTTCCCCTCCCACCTTTTCTGAAATTCCATCTCCCCCAATTACTAAAGGAACGTGAGTTTCGCCATTGGTTACATTATTAGTAAATCGATGATGAACAGCATGTGAACGCTGCCAAGAGAAATAGGGTACTAGTAGAAATGAATGTAGAATGTAACCTATTGTAGTTTCCAAAGTTTTGTTGTTAGAAAATGCTCCATGTCCACATTCATGGGCAATTACCCAGAATCCCATCGCGGTGGTACCTGATAGTAATGAGTAAATGATCCAAATTGGTATCATTTTTGTGGTAAATGGAATAGATAAACCTATTGCAACTACAACAAATTGAATTAGGGTAGATTGTAAAAAATACCTCAAAGAAGTTTTTGTATCGCACTTAAAATACTTATCGGGGATTACTTCTTTAAATGCTTTTATGCTTGGAATGTCTTTATCTTCTATTTCAAGCGCTTGGCCTTTAAGGCCAGAAAATTTTATATTACTCAAATTTTTGATATGTAAGGATTTAATTAAAAAAAATCAATTTATACATTCTAACATCCATAACAGACTCAAACTACGAAAATGATGTATCAAATGTCTTCTTCACTCGGAAGTTAAAGGGAAAATTTTATTAAATAAATTAATTTGACTGGAATAGTTTTGATTTTTATAAATAAAATCTTCTAATTAATTTATGTAATTTGTTTTTGTTCTTCTTTAGAGCTTATTTATTTTAAAGACCGCGTATGTATCTCTTAGGTAGACCTGTTTGCTTACGAGGTTTTACTAGAATAGGTAAAACAATAACTCCAACCGTAAAAAGGCAGATTGGAGCAATCACCATAAATATAGATTCTAATGACATTAAAAATTTTGAATTTATTAATAAATAGCAGAATTTTTTTTAAAAGTCATGCGTAATTATATCTAATTTGTAAAAATCGCTTTAAAACTTCTATAAATATTAAGAAAAAAAGAAAAAAATATTAAAAAATATAGTTTTTCTAATAATTTATCTTATTTATTTTCTAGTACTTTTCTCAGAGTGGAGTTATTTCTTATGGACGAAGAAAAAAAATGGATGCTCATAACTTATTATTGTCCAACTCATGGTAATTCTGGTATGGCAACCTCGACCGAAATAACAAAAGAGGAAATCAGTAAAAAATTCTTAAAAAAAGAAAGCAGTCCCAAAAATTAATTATTTAGAACATACTTTTATTTTGAGAAATGTTCTAAGCCTTTATAGAAAACTAAAAGTGTAAAGAATTAATATCGTAAAATAGCCTAGTAATAAGTAATATGGCTAATTAAAAATTATATTAATTGAGAAAAAACTAGTTTATAAAATTTTTAAGCTTGATTTGAATCGCATGTCAATTCACATTGATTAAGATGAATTGATGATATTTTTTCTAAAATTCTTAACATATCAATTTTAGAGAGCTCTCCATCGTTGTCCCACTTTAAAGTTGTTTTCCTTTGGGGGCTATTTTTTTTAATCATTTTGATCTTCTCCCTTTAAATGAATTTCTAAACAACGACTTATACATTCTTGATGACCATCCACAATACTGCACTCAGTAATGCATTCAAAATATAAATTAATAGAATCTATTTCTGAATTCTGGTTAGAAGGGACAACTGAATCAATCATGAATTTGGCAAATTTATTTGAAATAGAGATATAGCATAAAATTATGGTAGAAAATTTAATTCATTAAGTTAATCTAAAAAAATAAGTATTATTTACTACGAAAATTTCTTTTAATGGTTTCTCATTGAAAAATAGAACTTTAAAAAATAAAAAAAATAAAATTTAAATATTAAATATCAATTTTTATGAAGCAAGTTTTCAAAAAATCAGCATAAAGACTGATTTACTTTTAGGTACTTTAGTTAGATGATAAATGTTGCACTAGTAAATTTTCAAATGAAATCATTAATTAATTGGCTTTCGAAAATGTTAGAGAGCATGGCGAACGCATTTATGCATCCTTTAAAAAATGACTTGCCTCCATCTATTGGTATGCATGCTTATAGTAGTATCCCTTTAAAAAGAAAATTAAGAAGAAGGTGGAATTAGGTACTACCTTATTGGGATTAATTTTTCATTTTTATTATCCCAAATAATATATTTGAAGCATTTTGAAAAATCGCTCAATTTTAGGTACTTTGATTGATGAAGCAAATGAATATTAGCTTTATGACAAGCTCTNAAGTTGTAATTTGGTATTCTNTCAGANAGATGATGAATGCTGTGGAAGGATATNTCTGCTAAAAACCAATTTAGCCAATTAGGTATATCTAAATTACTACTACCTAAAATTGCTCCATCGACGATATCCCAATTTTTTGTATTTTTTGCATATACATTTTTATAGTTGTGCTGAATGAAAAAAACACATATTAGAATTGCAGCTGATAGTGTTAATACCGAGGAATAAAAAGATAAGAAAAAAACTAAACCCAACCATTTGCCCATAAATAGCCAACCTGTTATCACTACAATATTATTTATTATTAATTCAAAAAGTTCACTAAAGTTATCTCCGTAATCAGAAAAAGGTGGTTTGACTCTTGAATTAATAACTAAAAATTTAGAAATTTCTTTTTTTTTCATTTTTATAAAAGTTTCTTCTAATAAATCTTTAGTGAAATTAAAAATAATGATAATAATACCTAATCTGGGTTTTAAAACTAAGTAATAAAATCCACCTGGGAAAAGCATTATCCAATTGCGACTTACTTTATAAAATATTTGCTCTCTTTTTGATAGAGAATTATAATCTTCAAGACTTAAAACATCTATAGGCCCCTTGTAAATTTCCCAATTTCCATTATTTCTATGGTGAAATGCATGATCAATTGACCATGATTTCTGGGGAATACCATTTATCAAACCAAGCAAAAATCCAAAAAAGCGGTTTAATTTCCGTTTTGTAAATAGAGAATTATGACCGCAATCATGCATTAATGAGAATGTTCTGGAAGAAAATAGCGTTAGAAGACAAATAATGGGTATAAATAATAAACCTTTTATTGTTAACGAAAAAGGGTAATTTTTTATTTGGTAAACAATTAGCCAAATAGAAATTATTGGAATTATTGTAGAAATAATTTGAAAGAGAGCTCTAAAATTATTTCTTTTTAAGAATGGTTTGATTAAAAAATCCCTTCTATTTACTTTGAGCATATTTCCCTTATTTTTATGAACATAACAAATTTTAAAAATTATTGATTATTAACTAAATAAAAACAAATATACTAAAGAATAAATTCTTTAGACATAGCTCTCAATTGATCTAGATTTAATTTCTTTAAGTAATTCTGAAAATCATAAAGATTCCTAGTTGATGCAGAATCTTTACTCTCGTAAATAAAGCTATTAGAAATTAAGTCAATAAGATGTTCTTTATCCATAACCATTTATAGACCATAATTCATGTTTGAAAGATTAAGGTCTTGAATTCGAGATTATTAAGTCGTTTTTAAATAAAGAGTTATTTCTAAGAAAAATATTTAGGATTTACAAAGTTAATTTCACAAGGTTTTTAAATCTTGTTCAATTTTTTCTAATCTTTTATTTAATTCTTTTTGTTCTTTAATTAATGCTTTTTTCTTTTCTGCACGCTCTTTGTTCAATGGGGAATTAAAATATTTCTGGAATGCAACAAAAAAAACTGCTATTGCCACAGCGATACCAAGAGCACCAATGATTAAAATTGGAGATGAAGGAAATTCATAAAATGGAATTGACAATGTTCTTTATAAAACTCAATTTTAGCTATCTATTCCATTAAAAATGAGTTATAAATACTTATTCTTGAAGAAATTTTATATTCAATAATCTAAGTTTCTTAAGCAAACCTAAAAATTAGGTTTTATCTTTAATTAAATTTATAAGAATGAGTAATTTTACAGCTGCAAAAAAATGAATAACTAATAATGATTAAGTTAGTAAAAATTTTTTTAATGAAGAAAATCATAAATAAAAAATATGATAAAAACGAACCATGGTTTAAATGGTTAACGAGAGAGCTTAATTCTTATGAAGCTTTTCAGGATTTTGCTTCAGGTAAAAATCCAGAAGATGTTGCTGAGGAGTTTATTTCTAAAAATTCCATTGCTATTTCTGAAGTTTTCGAGAATTTTGATGAAGAAGATAAAGATACACTCGATCAGTTTCTTAAATTAACNGAATGCGAGATGGCATGTTTTTAGAATTCTNGAAAANCAAATANCTTNAAGAAANAANATAANATTTGTNGATTTTAAAAAAANAAAAAAATAANGANTNTATTTCTACATAAGTTTATTTTTCCCTTTACCTGCCTTTCCAAAGCCTAACCAGATGAACCACAAAATCCACCCTAAAAATGGTATTAAATTTATAAAGATCCATTTCCAGTTCTTTCCAAAATCTTTGATTCTTCTTACATCAATAGCTATTTGAGGGATGATACAAACTATGCCATAAACATTGAAACCAAAGGTTTTTAAAAATATTGGGATAGTTAGGAAAGAAATTATAAGATTCGCTAGTTGAACTAACCACCAGTCNGATCGAGANGTGAATCCTTTGAAGTCTGTAGCTTTAATCCAAAATTCTTTATATGCGTTTAAAAAGTTATTAAGTATAAATTTAAAATTCAAAGAATTTAACATTATTAATTTAATCTTCAATTTATCAAAATATTATTTATTTAATAAATAGGATCAAATAAATTCATATTATTTGAATCTTGTTTTGTTATCTCATCTTGATTTGGTAATGAACAGAATCCGTCTTTGCAAATCATCTTTTCTTTTGCAATACTTGAAGTATCTGAGAATATATTTTTGTTATTTTTTTCTGAAGATTCTTTCATAATTTATATAAAAAAATAAAATCCAATATTAAATTAATAACTCAATTTATTTTGCTAAGCAACAAAATTAATATTAATTATTTATTTACTTTTTTTGATTTGGCAAGTCTCTCCAAAATAGCGCCAT
>FUFK010018716.1_pt1 | contig 12434 bp, 7 predicted proteins | sample 1021851 | NCBI WGS metagenome assembly FUFK01 (sample SAMEA51879418, study PRJEB19060) | metagenome
TTGTTTAAAAATTGCAAAACAAAATGCCATTGGATGCCTTTTCATGCGAATAATTTTTGCATTTGGAAAGCTTTGAAGTATGTGGGCTATATACAAGAAATTGAGAGGTAGTTTGTCGATAAAATACCGACAATCACTATTTTTTGAGACAGCTTTCTCTAGATAGTTGCTCTTCAATTTATCAAAGTTAATATCTTTCGAAAGCTCTATAAGTTTCAGTATCGAGAGTGGTTTATCTCTTGTAGTTTCTCGGCAAAGTGTAATTATTTCCCTACCAAAGTGATCAAGCTCGCCACAAGAGACTATCTCTGAGTGACAATCTAAAATTCTCTCCAAAAGAGTGCTTCCCGTTCTAGGTAGACCTAATATGAAAATTGGCGTGGGATTTGATTTAAGACTTGTATTGTCGTCACTTGATGAGGTTTTGAAGGTTTCGATTAATTTATGCATTATATTTTTGTCGATCTGAACATCGTACTGCATCTTACTCTTTCGAATCTTCGAGGCCTTTTTTAAATATGAGAATGATTTAGTAAATTCATTCAAATCATCAAGCTCTTTGGCAAGCGCATAGTATATTCCAACTTTATCAGCTGAAGTGACTCGAGAGTCTTTTGAGATTTCTAGCAATTCACTGATGTGATTGCTCTCTATTGTTTGTCTTTTAAGAGATGATCTCATTGACTGCGCTTCTGAGTCTTTTGGATTTAATTTTAAGCACCTATTCAAGCTATTTTCGCAATTGTCCAGATTTCCAATAAATCGATAAGCAACCGCAAGGTTGAAATGTAAAAGATAGTTACTAGGATCTCCAAAAATGGCGGCTTCGTATTTTTTTATTGCTTCCGAATGCATTTCCTCAGAGGAGAACAGCATTGCTATTTGACTATTGGTGCTTGAGTCTGTGACTTTGAGGCTCGCCAAGGTGGAAAGAATCTTTTTAGCCTCATCAATTCTTTGTAGCTGGCTTAAAAAATGAAATCGTTGAATAAGGATTTCCGGATTATTTGGTTTTAGTTCGAGTGCTTTCGATGTGGATACCAGCCCTGCTTTAGGCTTGTTGAAATTTTTGTGCAGAATACCTGCGAGTCGCCATCCTTCAAAATTTTTTGGATAGGTTGTGTTCAACTCGATACAAAGTCTCACCGCCTCTTTTAAATTTCGCTGTTTTATATTTCTTAAGCAAGAGACAGTGAGTTCCGCTTGTTTATCTTCCATAAGTTCAGATGAGCTTAAAGAACTTTTTGCACGCTAGAAAACTTAGAATTTTTTTGTTGCCTTTAGCGTGATCGTTCTGGGCATCGTAATAAAATCTTTCTGACCAGTTCCATAGAATCCGTTAGCAATATCTGATGTCATATACTCTTCTTTATATGTTGCCACCGTACCTCGATCATTAAGAAGATTTCGCGCAATGAGCGATACAGACCAATCATTACCGAGTAGATTGAGTGATGCAAACCACAAATCAAATCCATCTAATGTATCAGCCCAATCGGGATCGATATTTAGTATTGAGTTCTCAACATCAGACTGATAATACCCATCAATTCTTGAGATAAATAAAAGTCCATTATCGAGATATCTCTCATTTTTTGCACCAATATTTATTGTATGTTTGGCGGTTCCGGGAAGTTGTGCGCCTTTCGTTGCTCGTAACTCTGATTTACCAGTTGTGAGTGCGCTTGCATCGTGTAAATAAAGATCCTGAGTGAGCTCTGCATCCACGAAGGTATAACCACCAAAAAGGGTTGTTGAATCAGATACAGCCCAATTAAATTCAGTTTCGATCCCTTTTGAACTAGCCTCAGATCCATTGGCAACCGCATAGTACGCGCCGGATGGTGTCGCAACATTGACTTGAGGATCTTCCCAGTCAACATAAAATGCAGAAATTGTATAATTTGAGCGGTTCGTTGAGCCTTTCAAACCAATTTCATAATTCAAGACAGAGTCACTACCAAAATTACTCCATTCAGGATCATTTGGATATGCTTCGTCAGGCCTAACAGGAGCAGCATTTGTTCCACCTCTCCGATATCCCTCTGAGATTGTTCCATATAACATTGCTGAATCACTGTACCTCCATGCTAAATTCATCTTCATTAGAGTGTCACTATCCGTTTGAGTATCTTTTACAACAGGATTGAAGGCACCCCAGATTGGAAATGATGTTTGAGATGTTACTCTATCTTCGTTATCAAAGTAGCGAGCTCCCAAAGTGAGATCAACATCATCACTGAGTTTCCATGTTATCTCACCAAATACGGCAAAGTCCGTATAAAATCGTTCATGACTCCAATCAAATGTTACATTGGTTGAGGGATCGTAATATAAACCATATCCGTACCCAAAACCCTCAGGTTCAACAGCAGTGGCCCATTCTTGGAATCCCCGTGCCCTAGTTTGCTGAGCCGCTGATGCTTCTTGATCCATGTAAAATGCACCAATTGTCCAATCCAAGTTTTGATCACCGTTTGACACTAAACGTAGTTCTTGCACAAAAGCTTCTTCTGTATTTTGTCGCTCCGCAGCAATTGCAGGTCGGAGCATGTAGCCGTAGCCGTAATAAAATAACCAGCCTTTTGCTGCAAAAAATCCGGTATTATCACTGACTCCTTCATATGATCTATCGTATGCTGACGTGCTTGAGCTCAGTGTTGCAAAGCCCATATCATAGGTCATTTCTAGGCTTGTAAATTCAGATTCATTGGATGAAGGTTCGTTTATAACTGCTCCAATTTCATAATCTATAGTAAAGTCTTTATTATAATCCTCGATTGGTTCTCCGTTATTATAAGAATATAAATACAATCTGTTCGGAAGGTATTGATAATTTTCTCGGTGAATATTTTGGTCTAAATGCAATACAATGTTTGCTTCATTAATTAAAATATTTTTTGACTTAAGCTCTATGAGATCATCAGAGATAGAATTATCTGAAGTAAATAATTTTAATTTTGATATAAATTTAGAACCATTCACATACAACTTTTTTGAAGGAATGTTATCCTTTGATAAGTTAATTTCATTTGTTATCTGTTGATTAAAATCTTTATGATCAAAAAGATTGATTGTTACACCTCCAAGAGGAATAATACTTGTCTTTTCTTTTATCTCAGTAAAATCATCAGTTAGATCGCTGCTTGTTCCATTATTATTATAAGTATCATACTCATATTCAAACACAAGTCTTGCATTAAGAATATCTAGTAGCATATAAAGGTCGTCAGAGAAATTGCTAGCTTTTACTATTAGCCCCCTGAAATTATTATTAAAATTAGATGGATTCTGTAAATCTTCTGTTCCCTCCTTGTTAACAATTGCTCTTTGGAAGTAATCTTTATCAAGAGAAACTCTTATTCTTGGCGTTTCAAAATAATCTATCTCATTTAACTCATCAATATCTTCGGTAGATGGATCATCTTCTTTAAAAAAGACTGGGATCTCATTTAAGTCAAGAGACACCTTACCATCATAAAATTTTCTTCCAGAGAATCCTTTTTCATAGAAATCGTCATCAGAATAATATTCTTTAAAAGATTCAAAATTATTTGCCGGGTCTAAAGAGCTTAAATGATAAGTTAACTCATAAACCTCAAGATTAAAGTCAGCGTTTCTGTTCCCAAATATAGAGTCAATCTCATATACTTGTCTGTCAGCGTTATATCCATTAATTTCAGGGTCATCTGAATCTAAAATTCCGTCGTTATCTGTATCTGCACTTAAAGGATTTGTTCCAGCTTGTGTCTCAAGAATATCAGATAAACCATCATTATCCGAGTCACTTGAACTATTGTTTGGATCAACATCATATAAATCAATCACTCCATCATTATCTTTATCATTAGTATTATTAAAGAACGGCAAATCAAGATAAACTGCTGTTAATTGTTCATTTTCATTAATAAAATTAAGTTGGCCGCCATTGTTTTCTTGATCTTGAGTTAAATCTCCAAAAAACTGAAAAGAAGAAGTATCTAGTTGTGATATAAAACTTGAATTTATCTTACCAAAAAAGCTGTCATTATAAGAACCTAAATGAACATTTGTTAAGTTATTAGTCTGAACTTTATCCATCGACTCTTGATATGAAAAAATTGGAAAAGTCTCTACGTTTAAATCTTCAAATTGATCATCAAATATTTCAATTCCAACAGAATAATAATCTTTGTTACATGATCCAAATAAAAAAAATATAATAATAAAAGGGATTGCCTTAGTAACTTTCAAGTTCATTAACCAGTATTTTTTAATAAAAAATCTATTAATTTATCATCTTTTGAATATTCTTTAAATGAAAGACAATCTTTAGAGTTATCTTTTATTGAGGTCAGAATCTCCTTGTCAATATTTTCTGATGATAAAACTACCGAATCAGAGAGCTTAACCATCAAATTACTTAGGGCAATAAAATCAGGCTCTGAAATTGAGTCTAGATTCATGTCAATTCCGTCAAAATGAATTTTTTCAGCAAGCTTTTTTGATAAAGATCCACTAAATGCATTAGAGTATAGTGATGAAACTATCTTGCTATTTTCAAATATTGGTTCATCCGCATATAGCTTTTTCAAATACAAAGGGAAAAGAGAAGTAAACCAGCCATGAAGATAGATAATGTCTGGAGACCAATTAAGCCTTTTCACTGTTTCTATTACTCCTTTTGTAAAAAAAATCATTCTCTCATCATTATCTTTTAATAGTTTGTCATTTTTATCTAGTAAAAGATCTTTCCTTTTAAAATATTCCTCATTATCTATAAAATAGACTTGCATTCTCTCTTTCGGTATTGATGCAACCTTAATAATAAGTGGCATATATTGATCATCTATAATCATGTTCATCCCTGACAGCCTAATAACTTCATGAAGCTGATGTCTTCTTTCGTTGATAATTCCATATTTAGGCATAAAGATTCTAGTCATTCCCCCACTATCATTTATTTTCTTTGAAATTGTAAATGAATTAACTGCTTTTTCTGTCTGAGGTAAATAAGGAACTACCTCAGAGGATATGACAAGTACCTTTTTATCTTTAAGTAACTTCAAAATCTAAATATTGGCTTAAGCAAGGCAAAATTACGAAAATTATAAGAGTAAGTATATAAAAACCCTATCTTTAAATTAATTTCTCAAAATTGAGAGTTTTTTCTTCTAATAGAGAACTTTTAAAATCAATAAATAATCAAAGTTTAATTGGTATAGTGCCTACAATGGGATCGCTTCATGATGGCCACTTATCATTAGTAAAAAAAGCATTAAATGATAATGATCAGGTAATAGTTTCAATATACATAAACCCTACTCAGTTTAATAATAAAGAAGATTTAACAGCATATCCAAGAAATATTGATGAGGATCTTGAAAAGCTTAGAGATTTTAAGGACATTATTGTCTACACCCCTTCTGACGATGATGTTTATAACAAAATGACTTCAAAAGATTACGATTTTGATGAATTAGGTAAAGTTATGGAAGGTAAATATAGGCCTGGTCATTTTAATGGTGTTGCAACTATAGTTGAAAAGCTATTTAAAATGTTTAAACCAAATAATGCTTATTTTGGAGAGAAAGATTTTCAACAATTACAAATTATTAAAGCTCTTGTTAAAAAACTTAAATTAAGGGTAAAAATAATCGGATGCGAGACAATTAGAGATAAATTTGGTTTAGCTTTAAGTTCAAGAAATAATTTGATGAGTAAAGAAGAGAACGGTGATGCTAGAGAAATAAATAAATTATTGTTTAAAGCAAAAAAAATGTACACAAGTTATTCTGTTGAAGAGATTAGAGAGAAGGTTAAAGAGAAATTGAATAGCCTAAAGTGTTGCAAATTAGAGTATTTTGAAATAGATGATCTTGGCAGGTACTCAAAATTTTTAGTGGAAGATGGGAAAAGGATTTTTATAGCTTGCTGGATTGGGAAAACAAGACTTATAGACAACATACCCATTTAATAATTTGAAAAAAAAACTTAAAATAGTAGTTCCAATTATACTTGGTATTTTCTTCTTATTCATCACATATGAATTGACAAGTCAAGAAGAAAGAGATTTAATCATAAAATATATTAAGTCTGCTAAAATTGAATATATACTAGCAGCAATGTTTTTTGGTGCATTTGCAGATATAATAAGAGGATTAAGATGGCAACTATTATCTAGGTCAATTGGATACAAAACGAATCCTTTAATCAGTGTTGCTAGTGTTTTTATGTGCTATACGTCCAATATGGCAATTGCGAGGTCAGGTGAATTTTTAAGAGCTTCCGTTTTAAGTAATTACAATAAAATTCCCATTGGTAAAACATTTGGAACTATTGCAGCAGAAAGAGTAGTAGATATAATTATTTCATTTATTATTTTAATAACTGTTTGGGCCCTTCAGTACCAAGTTATAGTTGAATCTTTTTTTAACACAAAAATATTATATTTTATAAATGATAATATTGCTCTAATTGGTCTTTTTATAATTATAGTTTCATTGATATTTATTTTTTTTCTAAAAAAAAGTAGAGGGATAAGAACTTTTTTTAAAAGCATTTTAGAAGGTTTATTATCAATAACAAAGCTAAATTCAAATTTGATTTTTTTTATTCTATTTTCATTAATGATTTGGTCATGCTACATTTTAGCATTTTATATGATTAAATTTTCAGTTTTTGAACTTAGTTATATAGATTCTAATTTGATTTTTCCTGCATTTGTTGTTGGAGTTTATAGTATATCTCTTTCTAATCATGGACTTGGTGTTTATCCTTTAGCAATATCCTTATTTCTTGCAAATTTTGGAATTAACGCTGAAATAGGATTAACATATGGATGGTTGGCTTGGTCTTGTCAAGCAATTATAACTTTGATTTTTGGAGCTCTATCCTTTTTTGTGCTACCTTTGCTTTATACAAGTGATTGAAATGAAAAAAATAATAAAAGATTTTTTATCACAAGTAAGTCAAAAAAACCAAAATGAGCCTGAATTTATGCAGGCTGTTACTGAGGTTGCAGAGACTGTTATTCCATACATAGTAAGTCAAGACATATACTATGGTCAAAATATTTTATTAAGAATGGTTGAACCTGAAAGAGTAGTCTCTTTTCGAGTTGCTTGGATTGATGATAATGAAGAAATTCAGGTAAACAGAGGCTACAGAATTGAAATGAACTCTGCAATTGGTCCTTATAAGGGCGGACTTAGATTTCATCCATCTGTCAACCTAAGCATTCTAAAATTTTTAGCATTTGAACAAGTTTTTAAAAATGCTTTAACAACACTTCCAATGGGAGGCGGAAAAGGAGGTTCTGATTTTGATCCAAAAGGTAAATCCGATACAGAAGTTATGAGATTTTGTCAGAGCTTTATGACGGAACTTTTTAGACATATAGGTCCTAATAAAGATATTCCAGCTGGTGATATTGGGGTTGGCGGGAGAGAAATTGGTTATCTTTTTGGCCAGTACAAAAGACTCAAAAATGAATTCTCGGGTGTTTTAACAGGTAAAGGAATGTCATGGGGAGGATCATTAATTAGGCCTGAAGCAACAGGATATGGGGTTGTATATTTTATAGATGAAATGTTGAAGCATAAGGGAGATACTTTAAAAGATAAGAAAGTTACTATATCTGGATCTGGAAATGTAGCTCAATATGCTACTGAAAAGTGCATAGACATGGGGGCTAAGGTTTTAACTCTTTCTGATTCCTCTGGATTCATCTATGACAAAGATGGTATAGACTCCGAAAAACTCCAATATATTATGGAGATTAAAAATGGTAAAAGAGCCAGAATTTCAGAGTATTTAAAGAAATATTCTAAAGCAGAATACTACCCAAAAAAATCACCTTGGATTATTAAATGTGATATTGCCATCCCATGTGCTACTCAAAATGAGCTAGATTTAAAAGATGCAAATTCTTTGATAAAGAATGGGTGTTCTACTGTTGGTGAAGGGGCTAATATGCCATGTACACCTGATGCAGTCGAATTATTTATAAACAACAAAATTTTATATGCACCTGGCAAAGCTTCAAATGCAGGTGGGGTAGCTGTTTCTGGATTAGAAATGGCACAAAATTCCCTAAGGTATACTTGGACTCGAGATGCTGTAGATGGTAAATTAAAGGAGATAATATCTGATATTCATACATCATGTGTCAAGTATGGTTCATCAAAAAGCGAAATAAATTACGTAAAGGGAGCAAATATTGCTGGTTTTGTTAAAGTAGCTGATGCAATGCTTGCACAAGGAGTAGTTTAGAATGTCCAATTCAAAAGGTTTTGTTGTAAAATCAATTAAAAATGGGGAAACTAGCATGATTGTATCGTGCTATCTTGAGGATATTGGTTTAGAGAGCTTCATAGTAAAAGGAGTCTATGGGACTAAAAAAAATAAGTTTACAAAGGCACATTTTTTTCCACTTAATTTCATTAGTATAGATTATAGTGTAAGTAAGACAGGTAGACTAGGTTATATCAAAGAAGTAAAGCCCTTAAAACTTTATAAGAGTTTACATTCTAATGTAGAGAAAAGTACTGTCATAATTTTTTTATCAGAAATTTTAAACAGTATATTTAAAGAAGAAGGTGAAGAAAATAAAAATTTGTTTAATTTTTTAGACAGATCTTTAAATTGGTATGACAGCCAAGAAAGTTGCAATAATTTTCATATTAAATTCTTAATTGAATTAACAAGATACATTGGATTCTATCCAAACATTAGCAGTGAAGAAGACAAGTTCTTTAATCTTGAATCTGGATCTAGCTCAAGTATAAAACCTATATCTAAATCTATTGAATTTGAGGATTATAATTTATTTAAGCAGTTATTAGGCATGAAATTTGAGGATTTAAACTATATGGGGATAAACAAAAATTCTAGACTGAGATTGCTTAATCATATAATTGACTATTATTCTTTACATTTACAAATGTTCAAATCCCCCAAATCAATTGATATTTTAAGTGAAATTTTCAAATAAGTCAATACAAATTTGCAAGAAGACAATTCTGCTTCTTTTATTTACTAGTGTTTCTTTTGCACAGCAAATCAGCTTGAAGGATAGTGAGACTATGGAAGTCTTGTCGGATGTTGCAGTATTTAATGAAAGTAAAGACAAATCAATAATAAGTGATCTAAATGGAAATGTTGATCTTGAATTATTTTCTAATGAAAGAAAAATATTTTTCCAATTGCTTGGATATTCTTTATTAGAATTATATCTAGATGATATTGAAGATGGAAGTACAGTTTTTTTATATCCAGAAAGCCAAAATCTTGACGAAGTAATTTTATCAGTTGCAAGATCTGCATCTAGTGTAAATCAAATTGCAGAAAAAGTTTCAGTTATTAAGTCCGAGGATTTATTCATTTCATCGCCAAGCTCAGGTGCAGAAATGCTAGAACTAAGCCCTGGAGTTAGAATTCAAAAAAGTCAAGGCGGAGGTGGGAGCCCAATTATAAGAGGATTTGAAGCTAATAGAGTCCTAATAGTTGTTGATGGTGTAAGAATGAATAATGCAATTTATAGATCTGGTCATTTACAAAATTCNATAACAATAGATCCTAGCAATATTGAAAGAGCAGAAGTAATATTTGGATCTTCATCTGTAGGTTATGGTTCAGATGCAATGGGTGGTGTCATTCATTACTATACAAAGAATCCAATACTAAAAGATTCTAAAAAGATTTCATCAAGTTTTACTTCAAACTTTAATTCAGCCAACAACAGTGTGACAAATAATTTCAACACTAATTACAGTTCTGATAATTGGGGTAGCATCACTTCAATTTCTATTTCCAAATATGGTGACATTAAAATGGGAAAAAAAAGAAATCATGGTTATTCAAACTGGGGCCTAAATCCAATATTTTCTCAAAATTCAAGATATAAGTTTTATACTGAGCCATCTATTAACTCAGATAAAAATATTCAAAAGAATACAGGTTATAGTCAAGTTGATTTATTTCAAAAGTTTCTATTTAGAATTGGTGANAATAATCTTCTTAATTTAAATATTCAATTCTCTGAATCAAGTGATATTGATAGATTTGATCAACTGAGCATTCCAATGGATGATTCATTAAAATTTAGCGAGTGGTATTATGGACCTCAAAAAAGATTATTGATTTCTCCAAGTCTAAGAATTTTTCCAAAAAAGAAATTCATGGATAAAGGTGTTATAACTTTTGGATTCCAGAAGGTTAATGAGAGTAGAATTAAAAGAAAGTTTAACTCATTAAATAGATCACATCAGATAGAGGATTTAACAGTTTTAAGCTTAAATGGTGACTTTGACAAATCTTTTAATAATGGACATACTCTTTCATATGGATTAGAGACAACATATAATCATAATTATTCTAAAGCGTATGACAGAATTTTAAGTGTCGATGGTAATAATGTCGTAGGGTTAGGTACAAAAACTGCAATACCCACCAGATATCCTAGTGATGGAAGTTCATACGCAAGCTTTGCATCTTATGTAAACTGGTCATGGAACATGAGTGAGTTTTTTACCTTCAATGTTGGAACAAGACTAACATTTACAAAATTAAAAGCAAGTTGGAATGATGTTATATCAGTAAATCCTCAATTATCAAAAGTTAATTTAAATTCNGAAGCATTAACAACTACTGTGTCAATGAAATTAAGGCCAAGTAATAAAATTCAAATAAATACAGTTTTATCAAGTGGTTTTAGAAATCCTAATATTGATGATATAGGTAAGATTAGAGAAAATAATGGATTGTTAGTTGTTCCTAATACATTTTTAAAACCTGAATATGCATATAATCTTGATTTAGGAGTTGATTATAGGTCTCTTAATGGTAAAAGTTATTTCTCAATTAGAGGTTTTAGTACAATAATTTCTAGACATATTGGGAGAGCAGAATATACAGTTTACTCTGATATTACTACTCCTGATACATCTACAATTATATATAATAATGAGGAAGTAACTACAATTGCTAATAAGAATCTTGGCAATAGGTTCATTCATGGATTTTCAATTGATGGTTTTAATAATCTAAGTAGAGGTTTAAAAATTAATTACAGCCTAACGTACACTAAAGGGGATAATAATGAATCGTATGGTCCACTTCCTTCAATATCACCTTTATTTGGATCACTTTCGTTGAACTATATTAATAATGATATATCAATTAGGGCTGTATATAAGTTTAGTGATTCAAAAGATCCTTCAGAATATAGTATAGGAGGAGAAGATGGTCTTGATGAAACCCCATATATTATTGGTCAAGATGGGTTAAAAAATTTCTTAGGAACCCCAAGTTGGTCAGATTTTTCAATTTTTGCAAGTAAAAAAATATCATCAAACTCCACATTAAGACTTGGGATTTCGAATATTTTTGATATTCATTATAGAACATTTGCTTCTGGAATTTCTGCACCTGGAAGATCTTTCCAAGCAGGTTTAAATCTTAAATTATAAAGTACCTAATTAACTTTATTTTGATCAAAATCATTAATTTCGCCATTAATTCTAGGTCTAATGGGGTTTAAAGAATCAAAAAATTTTTCACTTAATTCAATTGCAAAAGAGATTGAAGATTTTTGGGCTAAAAATGATGTTTTTATCAAATCATCCAACAGAGATAACAGAGAAAGCTTTGTTTTTTTTGAAGGTCCTCCTTCTGCAAACGGTAAGCCTGGAATTCACCATGTAATGGCAAGAACGATAAAAGATGCTTTTTGTAGATATAAAACTATCAAAGGATTTAACGTTAAAAGAAAAGCTGGATGGGACACTCATGGACTTCCTGTTGAATTAGGTGTAGAAAAAGAACTGGGGATTTCAAAAGATGATATTGGAAATAAGATTAGTGTATCGGAATATAATAGAGCATGTAAAGAAGCGGTTATGAAATATACTTCTAACTGGGAATCTCTAACTAAAGAGATGGGTTATTGGATTGATATGTCTGATCCATATGTAACATTCGATTCTAAATATATGGAATCCGTATGGTGGATTATAAAAGAAATTTACAATAAGAATTTGATATACAAAGGCTATACTGTTCAACCCTATTCCCCTGCTGCTGGATCTGGTTTAAGTTCACATGAACTTAATCAGCCTGGCGCATATAGAGATATTAGTGATACCTCTGTTGTGGCTCAGTTTAAATCTATAAAAGAAGGACTCCCTAATGGATTTATTAATCTATACCCATTTTATTTTCTTGCTTGGACAACTACACCATGGACACTACCTTCAAACACAGCATTAACTATTGGTAAGAAGATCAAATATTCTTTTGTTAAAACATATAATCAATACACTAAAGAGTTAGTAACTGTTGTAGTAGCCTCTAAACTAACTGATAAAATTTTTTCTAAGATTTTTTATGAGGTAAAAACTGAAAAAGAATTAAACTCATATAACACTGAAAAGCGAGATATCCCTTATTTAATA
>FUFK010063824.1_pt1 | contig 12434 bp, 9 predicted proteins | sample 1021851 | NCBI WGS metagenome assembly FUFK01 (sample SAMEA51879418, study PRJEB19060) | metagenome
TGATCCTATGGAGGCGGGCATTAATCAATTATTGCGTTATGCAAATTTAAGAAATCCAGAAAATAATGAAGGATGTCAGAAACTATTTCATTACAACCAAGTAATGATTTCAACTCATAGAGATGGGGCAAGAGTTGGAACAATTTCATCACCCTATGAATATTACTTAGAGTGGAAAGATCCATTCCCTATAGAAAAAAGTGAACTAGGAGAAAATCCAAATTCACAACAAATTCTTATTGAAGGATTATTAAAACCTAAACAGTTTTTAGATATTATTCAGAACTTTACGATNTTTGAANTNGAAGATGGTAGGACAATTAANAAGATTGCANGATATCAACAATTTAGAGCAGTTNAAAAAACAATTTCAAGATTAAAAACATCTGGTGATCGCAAACAAAAAGGTGGAGTTATTTGGCATACCCAAGGNTCAGGNAAGTCANTNACGATGGTTTTTCTTACTCAAAAAATAAGAAGAGATCCCNTANTAAGTGATTACAAATTNGTTTTCCTTACCGATAGAACNCAACTNGATAAGCAACTCACAAATACATTTAGAGGAGCACAANGAGAAACTGTTTTAAATGCNAAATCTGTTTCTGAATTAAAAGAATTACTTCGCAAAGATTCATCTGATCTAGTTACCTCAACTATCCAAAAACTTGAAGAGGACGATTTAGATTTCTCTTGTTTAAATGATTCAGATCGCATAATAGTTTTAACTGATGAGGCACATAGAACTCAATACGGAACTTTAGGTGCAGCGATTAATACTGCATTACCTAATGCCCCCAAGATTGCATTTACAGGAACTCCTTTAATTTCATCTCAAAAAACAGTTAATGAATTTGGTACATATATTGATCAATACACTATCGAACAAGCAGTTGCTGATGGTGCAACTTTGCAAATACTTTATGAAGGTAGAGAGGCAATTACCAAAGTTACTGGTGATTCTTTAGATGCATTATTTGAGAGATATTTTAAAGATAAAACTCCAGAAGAAAAGAATGCAATAAANAANAAGTATGGAACNGAACGTGCNGTTTTAGAGGCACCAAANAGAATCGAATGGGTTGCTCTTGATCTNGTTGAACACTATCGAGANAAGATAATGCCNAANGGATTCAAAGTAATGATTGTGACTTCTAGTAGAGAAGCAGCAGTTACTTATAAAAAGAAATTAGATGANATACCCGATGCNCCTGATTCTGCTGTAATTATTTCTGGTGATCATAATGATCCTCCTGAGATGATGNAATGGACAAATAAAANTGANCATCAAAAAGCAATTGAAAATTTCAAGAAACCATTANNNGAAAGTTCTNTATCNATATTGATTGTGAAAGANATGTTACTTACAGGATTTGATGCTCCTATTTGTCAGGTAATGTACTTAGATCGAAAATTAACTGATCATTCTTTACTCCAAGCAATTGCAAGAGTTAATCGAACAAAAGCAAAGAAATTTATTGGATATATAGTTGATTACTACGGATTAACAGATTATTTAAAAGATGCATTNGAAGTTTTCTCTGCAACTGATGTTAAAGGTGCACTGAGGAATTTAACTGATGAGATTCCCAAANTAGAAGCAACACATACAAGAGTGATAAATCATTTTAAAGATGTTGATATTTCTGATTTAGAAAAATGCATCTCACTTTTGAAAGATGATTTAAAACGTCANCAGTTTGAAATTGACTTTAGAAGTTTCTCAAAACAAATGGAAGTTGTTCTTCCAGATAAGGCAGCATCTCCTTTTATTAAAGATTTAAAATCNCTTGGAAAGATTGCAATTGGTGCAAGAAATAGATATCGAGATGAGNAATTAAATATTTTAGGTGCTGGAGAAAAAGTTAAAAAATTAATTGAAGATCATGTTTTCGCATCAGGAATCGATCCTCGGGTTCCCCCTACGAAACTATTTGATGAATCTTTTATTAATACTATTGATGAGATAAAAGGTGATGAAGTTAAAGCATCAGAAATAGAACACGCTATTAAGGCACATATCAAACTCAAACTTGAAGATGATCCAGAGTACTATCAATCTTTATCTCTACGATTAAATGAAATAATTGGAAATTATGAGGAGAAGTGGGATGAACTTGTTCGNCAACTTTTACTTTTTAGAGATGGTTTAGAAAAAGAAAAAGGTGAGAAAGCAAAAGATCTTGGATTAAATGAAACTGAATTTGCTTTTTANAATATTTTGAATGCCGAAGTAGTTAAATCTTTTGGAGAAGAAACTTTCTCTGATGAAGTTCACGAGAGAATATTATCTCTTGTGAAAAAACTGGTAAATCAATTTGAAGAATCCTCAAAGATTGTTGGTTTCTTCTTAAAGCAAGATGAGATTAAAACTATGCAGAGAAATATAAGAAGAGCAATGATTGAAGATGAATTTGATGATCCTGATCTTAGGAAAATAGTTATTGAGAGATTTATGGAACTTGCAANGGTGAANTTCAAATGAGTGCAATTCCAAANGAGTTATNTGGATTAAAAGTNGAAGTAGTTCGTTCAAAAAGAAAAACTTCAGCACTTTATATTATTGGAGATGAACTTCAAATAAGAGTTCCAAATAGAGTAAGAGATGGAAAAATAGTTGAAATCTTAGAAACAAAAAAAAGATGGATTAGAAATAAAGTAGTTCAAATACAAAGCAGACCAGCAAGTAAAGAAAGGGAGTTTGTTAGCGGTGAATCTTTTGCTCTTTTTGGAAAGAATCTTAAAGTTAAAAGTTTTAGAAGGAGGAAGAGTTGGAACTAANTTANATGGTGATTATCTTNTGACNAATGTAAGANCATCAGANATAAGAGATGTAAGAAAATTTAGAATTAAAACTTATATCGAAAAATGGTATATCCAAGAGGCATACAAAAGATTGGAANAAAAAGTCATTAAGTATTCAGAAATTATTAGGGTNTCTCCAAGAGAAATAAAAGTCAAAAACTATAAATCTAGATGGGGTTCTTGCGATAAGAAAGGAAGATTAACTTTTAATTGGCATCTCATTAAAGCACCACATTCAATTGTTGACTATGTTGTTATTCATGAACTTTGCCATATGATCCAATCCAACCATTCGCCAAAGTTTTGGCATGAGGTTAAAAAGTATGATCCTTTATATAAAGATCACAAGAAATGGTTAAAGGAAAATGGAAACTTTTTAATTACTTGAATTTTTCGTTTAGTTGAAAATATTTTTTAAATTGTCTTATGGTTATCTTAGGGTTTTTTATGAATTAGTAAATTAAACTGTGGTCAGAGTTGGTCATTACTGGACTTTTAATCATGGTTCTATGTACACCCTCTCCGTTTATTAATTCAGGTTAGTTGTCGTCAGATATTGTCAAAAAGTCCAGAATGACTGGTATGAATAGGTAATTTAGAAGATACTTTATACCAAAGACAGTCAAAAAATACCATGAAAAAAGATATTTCTCTGTGATGTCTTTGTGATTTGCATATTTTCTTTAAATTCTAAGACCATTAAATTTGAGCTATTTTAATCGAAAACTCCAATAAAATTATTTCTTAAATAAATTCTGAATTACATAGATATCAATTGCATTTGGATATTTCTGTTGAAAAACCTTAATTGCATGATTCGGAGATATTGCAAAAATATTTATTTTTATCCTGTATTCATCTATTAGACCAGATATTAAGAAGGTTTTCATTAGGAGTCAAAAATTACTGAAATTTTTTGATCTATCTTAATTTGATTTAAAATTTTAGACAATAATTTTTTAAAAGTGTTCTCTGTGATGTCTTTGTGATTTGTATAAAATTCTTGATTTTCAACTAGTCAAATAAAATTATAACTGGACTTTTAGATACACGTCTAAGAACACCCTCTTAGTTAACTAGTAATAATATCTAGAAGTCCTAAAAATAAATAAGAGGCCATTTATTTGCCTTTTTCGAGTCTTATACACCTCGCCGACCACAAAGTCGATGAAGTGCTTTTGACTCCTTAATTATTACTACTCTTACTTAATTGGAAAAGATATTCGCGACAACCGCAAAGCACTAATACTCAGGTATTAATACTCTATTAATTTCAAATGAATAAGAGGATAATTGAGGAGTAGAGATATAGGAGGTTTTATGAGACTTACCACTCCATTCACTGCCCTTAGAAATGCGACTTCAGATATTTGGAGAATGCATGATTTTAATTATCAATTACCTAAAGATCATAGACAAGATTATTGGGAAAAAGAATGTATTGACCACCCAACAAGTTCTCATTGCAAAATTTACTAGAGGCAATATTAATTAAGATATTAATAAAGACCCTTGTCAGGGTCTTTTCTTCTATTTAATAAGATATTTTTTAATTTAAAACTAAAAAATGCCATTTAATAATTCAATTTCAAAATATGATTGGCAATACATCCTAAGCGCATCTCTTTTAATTTCAGTTTTTATACTTACAGATTTAATTGGGATTATTAATAAAGAATATTTTTACTTTGTACCAAGATTAATTACTGATCAACCCTATAGGATTTTCACATCTATTCTAATCCATGCAGATTTAAATCATTTATTAAGTAATATTGGTGGAATTATAATCACCAGATATTTTTTAATGAGACTTGGAATTAAAAGTAGATTTTTTTATTTGAAATTTATTTTAATTTGTTCTTTTTTAAATTTTTGTCTTATCTGGGTTTACGAAAAGATCTTATCGTATTTTAATATTTATCCGAATTATGCCGCTTTAGGATTTAGTGGAATAATTTATGCTTTATTTGGATTCTCACTATTAACTTCTTTTTATGGAAAGAAATATTTTTTAGGAAAAGAAATTGTTTTTAAGTCCAATTATGAAGTTCATAAAATGTCAAAGACAATATGCCTTATAGGTTTGATTTTCTCTTTCTTCCCTGGAGTAAGTTTAATGGGACATATTAGTGGATTTCTTTCTGGATGTTTTTTATTCTTAATCTAAATAAGAAAATTATTCTTTAGTCAAAATAATATCTTTTTTTTGCGTTATATCCAATTTTCTTTTACTCTTTATCTATAAATAAATCAATTTTGATATCAAAGTTAAATACTATTCCAAAACCTATAAGCAATAATCACATAGCAATTTTTTGGGGGGGGGGAAATACCATATAAATTTACTTCCAACCACCTTATCTGATCCTTCTCAGTATCGATAAAAGATTGAGTAATTTTAACTGTGAATAAAGCAGCATTTTTAAAAATGGCAATAGTAGAAAATAAAACCAGTTTCAAATCTTTATTTTTGTTGAAAAAAAATAGTACTTAATTCTTTATGTACTTGATATCATCCATATTGGTTGTCTCATAAAGAATAATGGAAATATTTTTGTAGTTAAAAAAATTTCTAAAATAAAACAGAATATTTAGTTTTCCCAAAAGGGGTCTGTAAATAAAGAAACTTTTAAAAGACATTGTTTATTACTTTTGATATCACTTATACAAGCCCTTACTGTTTTACCATTAACATCTATTTCACATGCGCCACAACTTCCTGTTAGACAGCCTGTTGGAATTTCTAAACCTGCTTTTTTTGCACTAGAGAACCAATCATCCCCTTCTGAAACGTATGTCTCAGTATTATTTGACCATCTAATTCTAATTTTTGTTTCTTTCAAATTAATATTGATGTAATGTCTAAATGTTTCTCAAATTCATTAGCAAGTTTATTAATAATTGATTCTCTTTTTATTTTATAGGATATTGATTTTTTATTTAATGATGGTAAATTTCTCCTTCTTCTTATTAAATTAATATATTGATCTCTCCAATTATCATTTTCAAAGATCCCATGAATGTATGTCCCAACAATAGTTCCACCTTCATTATTTTCTTTATACCAACCAAGATCTAAGTCTTTGAAAATAGGATAAACTTTCATCAAGTTTTGTACATTATCCAATTCAGTTTGGCCATTATGAATTTCAAATCCATTTATCTTTGATTGGCATGGCCAAACAGATTCAGAGTTGATTTGACGTGTTAATTTACTTTCAAAGAAAGTAGTTTTTAAGGGTAGTAATCCAATGCCTTTAATTTTCTGCTCAAAATGATTTTTTGCACCCTCCTTAAAATAAGGATCTTCAAGGGTCGTTCCTAACATCTGTAAGCCTCCACAAATTCCAATAATATTTCCCTTATTAGCAGAATATTCCCTAATGTCTTTAGATAAACCAATCTTTTCTAAGAATATTTGATCTTTAATAGTTTGTTTACTACCAGGCAGAATAATAAAGTCATAGCCTCCCAAGTTTTGTGATCCTGAAATCCATTCAATTAATATTGATTCTTCATTTGCTAATGGATCAAAATCTGAGAAGTTACTTATAGAAGGTAATTTGATTATCCCAACTTTAATTTCAGGATTATTTAAAGGTGAAAATTTTTTTTCTAATAAATCTAAAGAGTCTTCCGGAGGAAATGAATCATTTAACCATGGAATAATTCCAATAACAGGAATTTTAGTTTTATTCTCTATCCATTTTTTGCCTTCTTCAAACAAAGAAAGGTCGCCTCTGAATCTATTTATAATTATTCCCTTAATAAGTTGTTTCTCCTCAGGTTGCATTAATTCAAGGGTTCCGATTATTTGTGCAAATACTCCTCCCCTTTCAATATCAGTAACTAAAATGCAGTTTGCCTTTAAATATTTCGCAATTCTTAAATTAGTAAGATCTCTATGAATTAAATTCATTTCTACTGGACTCCCTGCACCTTCTACAATTAAGCGGCAATTTGGGTTTTTCTCATAAATAGAATTCAAACTTTTTTTTATTACTTCCCATCCAGGCACAAACCAATCTTTGTAGTAATTTTTTGCTGATGTTATTCCTATACTTTTGCCACAATGAATAACCTCGCTAATTGAATTTCCTTGGGGTTTTAATAGAATCGGATTCATTTCTGAAGAGGGGGTAATGCCACATGCAAAAGCTTGAAGGGCCTGTGAATATGCCATTTCTCCTCCATCCCAATCGACCCAGGCATTGTTACTCATATTTTGCCCTTTAAAGGGTATTGGTTCATCTCCATAATTCTTAAAAATCCTACAAATTGCTGTTACTGTTAGTGATTTTCCTGCCCCACTAGAAGTTCCTAATACCATTATGGGTTTTTTAAAAGATTTAAATTTTCCTAATAATTCCATAAGTAAATAATTTTAATTTAAAATTTCTCTCAATAGGTTAATTGCAATTTAATTCATAATAAAAATTTGATTCAATTCAAAACTCTGCTTCTTAATTTAAAAAATACAAGAATTTGTAATGGAATTTTTTAATATCGAGGTTATTCTTTTAATGATGGGAGATAACATTTATAATTTACCCCTATATTTATGTTTAAGAAAGTAATAGTTTATCTTACAAATTTTGATTGGGTTCTACCTTTTAAATTTCTATCTTAAGTATTTATAAATTTTAGAATGTGATTTAAAGTTTGTAACACGAAAAATAAAAATAAAATTATTGTGATTAGGCTAAGTTAAAATACTTTAATCAATTTTAAAGAAAAAATTTTTTTTAATAAATAATTTCTTTGTTATTAGATTACAATGACTAAATCAATAAATGATACTTCACTTTTCACTAAAAAAAAATTTATTAGCGTAGTTACTATAAATTTTAATAATGATAAGGGTTTGGAAAGAACTATAGATTCTGTAAAGGAACAAATAAATAAGTCTTATTTTGAATACATAATTATCGATGGGGGTTCAAATGATAATTCTATAGATGTAATAAATAAAAATAAATCTTTAATAGATAATTTGATTATTGAAAAGGATGAAGGAATTTATGATGCTATGAATAAAGGAATTTCCTTAGCAAAAAGTGAGTATATTATTTTCTTAAATTCTGGAGATGCTTTTCAAAGTAATTACTCTTTACACAATATATATGAATCGCATAAAGAATTAATTAATTCTAATAATGAGAGACCAATTGCTTATTATTCAGATACTATTCTTCCTAACGGTTCTATTTGGAAAGTTAAAGATCCTAGGGAAATTTGGAAGGGTATGATATGTAGTCATCAATCAATAGCAATAGATACACATTTCCTAAAAAAAAATAATTTTAATCTTAGTTTTTCTATCGTCTCTGATTATGAAATAATTTTAAAAGCGTTTCTTACTGGGAAGCCTTTTCATAAGATTAAATTTCCAATATCCAAAATAGAGCCAGTAGTCCATTCATCCAATTTTAAAGAAAGGACTTTAGAAAGATGGTTAGCAAATTTACGTTTATTTAAAAAAGATAATAATAAATTATCAAGTATAAATAACTATTATTCTGAATTATTAAATAATGATATTAAATCAGATATTGAGAAAAGAATTGTTTTTTTAATATCAATGCCCAGATCAGGCTCCACACTTTTACAAAGGTTAATTGAATCAAATAATAAGATATCCTCAACAGGTGAACCATGGATAATGCTACCAATAATTTCGATTTATGATAAAGAAATTATAAAAGCCTCTTACAATCAAGATACTAATATTTGGGCACTTAAAGATTTTACAAAAGAAATTAATTTTTCAAAAAATTTGATGGTCAAGTCTGCACAATTAAATTATATAAGATCTATTTATTCCACTATTTTAGAAACTTTAAAGTCTGAATATTATTTAGATAAAACCCCTCGGTACGTTCACATTATAGATAAGCTGGTAGAGATTTTACCTAATTCAAAATATTTAGTTCTATTAAGAGAGCCTGAAGCGATAATTAATTCTTACGCAACTACTTGGAAAAATAATGATTTTAAAAAAGTCTTAAGTGATGAATATTTTAAGTATGACTTTACGCATGGTTTCGCAAAATTATTTGAATTTGTTAAATCATCTTTCTTAAATAAAAAGATTGTTAAATATGAAGATTTAGTTTCAAATCAAGAAAAAATTATGCGAGATATTGGTGATTTCTTAAATTTAGATTTTAATCAGTCTTTTATTTTTAATTCAGAAAAAGCAATTAATAGACTAATGGGCGATCCAAAATCAATAAATAACGAAAAAAAAGTATTTAGTAAATCAATATCATCTTGGAAAAAAAATATTGATGATTCAAACCTTCAAGACTTTTTGAAAATATTAGATCTTGTACCTGAGAGTGCTTTTAATTTTTATGGTAAAACCAAGTTTGAAGCAAAATTATTTGTAAAACAAATAGAAAAAAATACCTCAACTAAAAATATTTCTCCAAAAAATTATTTAACCAAAGGACCAACATTAGGAATAATTGTAACTTGTTATAATAACTCGAAAGATATAGTAAATGCTCTTAATTCGGTTTTAAATCAAACTAGATCACCTGATAAAATTGTAATTATTGATGATAAATCTACTGATAATTCAGTAGCTCTTATAAAAGAATTCATTAGTAAGAACTCAATTAAGAAAAAATGTAAATTAATAGTTAATGGATTTAATTATGGCGTTGGTAAAAGTAGAGATTTAGCAATTAAAAATTGCAATACAGAGTATGTAACTACACTTGATGGTGACGATACTATTCACCCTGATAAGCTAAAATATGAATTTGAAGCAATTATTCGCAATAATGCTTGTATAGCCTTTAGCGATATAGAGTTAGAATTTTTAGATAAAAAAATTATTCAAAATACTGTTGCTTACAATAAGAAAAGTCAAAGAAAATTAGTTGAATTACTTTTATCTAGATCCGCCCCGGTACCAAGAGATCTATTATTCCGGAAAACTTGTTATAAAAATGTAGGAGGATTTATTCATGGTTTTGATCTTTATGAGGATTGGCTTTTAAAAATTAGGTTAACTAAGTTTTGTGGTTCTAAAGGTTGGGTTCATAGTGGAAAACTTGGCACGATTTATAATAAAAAAAATCCAGGATTATCTAATAAATCAAAAACTCAACTTTTGTGGCAACAAATCAAAGTGATTTGTTTAAATAACAATATAATTTCAAGAAATATCAAAAACTATATTTATATATCTATAAATTTGTTGAATTTAGCTAAAAATTTACCTTTACCCAATTTTAAAAATTATTTGGAACTTTTGGTTAATGATATAGAATCACCATTAATTTTAAAAAAATTTTTAGATCCAAAACTAAATTCATTACTTGATTTTTCTATTAAAAATGAAAAAAAAATATTGTCTGATGAAGAATTATTTGTTTATTTAGAGAAATATTTCAGTCCTATATCAATTGAACTATTAAATCAAAATAATCAAATTAATTAAATAATATTCTTCTTCTTAAATATGAAAGATTTAAGCGATACTAATGAAATAAAATAATATTTTATTATAAACTTATAAAGTTATGTAAAAATCACTAGATAGGCTTTTGGAATATTTATTTGTAAGTAAATCAATAATATAATCCCTTACTTTTGAATATTTAATTTCTGTGTATGTCTCGTTTGAAATATGTTGCGAATGAAGGAAAGTTATTTTTTGATGGCCAGTTAAATTTTTTGTTAATTTTTTATTTGAAGATAAATTGCCCATATTTTTTTTTGATAAAAATTCTGTTAGTAAATTCAGGGAGCTATTTTCAATTGATATATTCAAAAAATTGCAGGTTTTTGTTATAACTTTATTTAAATTATTTGAAATTTCCATCTCTTTAATTGTCAAAGTATTAGGACTTTTATTTTTCAAAAGAAATGAATTTATTTCATTTCTTATAAATTGATCTAATATGCCAAAACTAGGATTGCTAATGAAAAAAGGAGAATTTATGGTATTTACCATTCTCCAATAAGATAATGATGCATCTAATAAATTTCGATGAGTAAGTATAGCTTTTGCTGAATGAGAAAATAATTTTGATTCTACGTATTTATCATATTTGTGAATTTTAAGTAAACCTAATTTTAGATTGTTATTTTCCTCAACTATTTGAAAAAATTTCTGTGGACTTTTTAAATCACCCTCCCAAGCTGAAAAATTATTTGTAGTTAGAGAATTTGCAAGTATTCTAAGAAGATTGAAAATTAAGGTGCTTCCAGAGCGTACATTTCCGTTCACTATCCAGAAATTTTCTTCATCTAATAATTTTAATTTTTCCGAAAAGTTATTTATTACTATGAAGGGATTTGCTTCTTCTAAATAAGAAATACTTTTAAGAGGTTCATAGAAATTTTCATTATGTTTAGATTTTTCAATTAATTTATTAATTTCTGGATAATTGTTGGGAGACTCAGCTGTAAATCTTGGGAAAAAAGTATGATAAATTTTTTCTAGTAAATAATCTTTTAAGCTAAGGTTTTCTCCAAAGTCTTTACTAAAATTTTCATATTCTTTAAATTTTTCAACTGCTAAAAGATATTTTTTTGTTTTTACTAATAAGGAAATATATTCTCTAAAATCTTTACCTGAAATATACTTTCTGCTTTCAATTATTTGAAAGTTTATTTTCATGAATTCGTCTTTATCATCACTTATATTCGTTTGTTTGAAAGAAATTTTCTTTAAAACAGCACAGAATAATTTATTTAATGCTAATTTTTGTTCATTTAATAAACTAACTTGATCGTTATCAAAAAATTTAACTGACTCTAAAGCAAAATTTATATCATGAATAAAAGAAATTTTTAAATTTGGTTTATACTTTTCTTCTTTAATTAGATATTCTAATATTTCTAAACCTATTAAGAAATTCTTGTTCTTTAAACAAAAAATACATAATCCTATCAATAAAGATAAATTTCTATTTGATAGTGAAAATATTTTTTTAAATTTTGAATCAAAATCATTAGGTATTGAGTAAAAATTTTCTTCAATCAAAATCAATAATATTTGATCTAAACAAGATAAGTCTTCTGATTTCCTAAAATAAAGTAATATTTCACAAAGTTTCCTGTATTCATAATTATTTAAATTATTAACTTGTCTCAGAAATATTGAGAAAAAAACTGCAATTGAAAAAGATAATTCTTTTGAATATAAGTTTGTATTATTATTGTTTGAGTTAGGATCTTTATCTGTTATATTTTTATTAATAAAAGTTGGATATTGTATATTAAGTTCCTCTAAACTTTTATTTAAACTTTCTCCAACTACCATAAGAAAAAACTACTTTTAATTTTAATATGGATTTAGAAGTTTTACAAATGAATCTAGAATTATTAGAACAAAATTATAAGAATTTAGTTGAAGTAACTAATGATAGAAATAAAAAATTTGAAAATGATTTAAAAAAGATGATGTCTGCAAATAGAGAATTAGAAATTAAAGTTGAAAGTTTAAATTATAACTTAAAAGAAAAGAAAGATAAAATTGATGAAATTTCTAATCAAAATGAAGAAAAACAAAAAAGCATAGAAAGTCTTATAAATAAATTAGAAGAGCAACAAACCTCCAACCAAGTTTATAAAGATAAGGTTGAATTAAAGATTAAAGAAAAGAAAGA
>FUFK010049705.1_pt1 | contig 12431 bp, 13 predicted proteins | sample 1021851 | NCBI WGS metagenome assembly FUFK01 (sample SAMEA51879418, study PRJEB19060) | metagenome
CATCCATCGCTTTGGCTACAAAGGGAAGCATGGCGTATCCTTGTGATATTTTCCCAAGTAAGAGATTCTACACCGAAGATTTTTCTGAACCTGAAATTGTGCATAGCGGGCCAGGAAAAATTAACGCTCCAATGGAACCAGGAGCCGGCTTTACTCCAAAGTTTAGTCTTTTGGAGAAGTACGCAAGCAGGTCAGCGAGCTTTTAATTTGAGTGCTTTTTTCAAACTTTTATTGCTGTAAAAGGTGTAGCTAAAATAACTTTACTTAAATTTTTAGCTCTGCGATTGGAATTTTAGTGAAAACAGTAACATCAGATGGATCCTACAAAAATCTTGCGTCCTAAAGTTTAAATTTTTAAAGCTTGTAAAGAGTAAACTTGATACTTGATCCCCATGTCTTTATCTAAAGCTTTTTGTTCTGGAGAGTTCATTATATTTTTAAACTTGTTATAGTCAGCAATTTCAGCAAGCCAAACGCTAGTGTTTTTATTTTCATTTAACAGAGAGTGTTTGACTAAAGCTTGACCCAACATATCTTCCAGATCGTATGTGACTCGCGCTTCAATCTCCAGCCAAGTGCACTCATGACTAATCTTTATTAAATAATTCATCATAATCCCAAAAACAAACTGGGATTATAAAATATGAAAAATGTAAAATTTTTATTACAAAAACAGATTTTGTTTCTAGAAAATTTTTATTTACTAGCCAATTGAGTAGCCAGACCCACGCACTGTGCGAATTGGATCATCTCCACCATTTTTAGTTAAAGCCTTTCGGAGCCTCCCTACATGAACATCAACTGTTCTGCTTTCAACATATATCTCCCTACCCCATACATGGTCTAAAAGCTGTTCTCTACTCCTAACTCGGCCGGGCCTCTCCATAAAAAAACTTAATAATCTAAATTCTGTTGGCCCAAGCTTAATTTCAGTACCATTTCTGAAAACTCTGTGAGTATCTGAATGAAGTTCAATATCCATATAAGTTAATTTTTCACCGGCTAAAGCTGCACTGTGGCGCCTCAACTGGGCATTTATGCGAGCCATTAATTCAACAACAGAAAAAGGTTTAGAAACATAATCATCAGCTCCAATTTCCAAACCCCTGACTTTATCAACGTCTTCTGATCGCGCTGAGAGTAAAATAATTGGTATCGCTTTAGTCTCTTTATTGGATCGTAACTGCCGGCAAACTTCTAATCCAGACAATTTTGGCATCATCCAGTCAAGTACTATCAGGTTTGGATGTTCCTCTTGGACCATCAATACAGCATCTTCTCCGTTGTCTGCACTCATAACCTCAAAACCTGCAGCTTCTAAATTGTATACAATAATTTCACGCTGAGCAGCTTCATCATCAACGACAAGTATTCTAGCTCTTGCCATGCTATAGTTCCTGCGACAACTCAACATTAATTGAGGTTTTATCTGCCTTCTCTCTTTTCTCTGGCGGCATCTCACCAGTAACGACATATACAACCTGTTCTGCAATTGACGTTACATGATCACCCATTCGCTCGATATTTTTTGCGATAAAGTGGAGGTGCATGCAGGCCGTGATGTTTCTAGGATCCTCCATCATATAAGTCAAAAATTCTCGAAAAAGACCACTATATAACTCATCAACCTCTGTATCTCTAGCAATAACGTCTAAAGCTAAATCTGCATCTCTATTAATATACGCATCCAAAGCATCCTTTAACATCAGTTGGACATCTTTGGAGAGTCTTCGCAGCGCAGCTTGAGAATTTTCAATATCCTTTAAATGCAAGAGTACATGCGTCCGTTTAGCTGTGTTCTTGGCATGATCGCCAATTCGCTCNAGATTGTTTGAAACTTTAAGTATTGAAAGCAAAACTCTAAGATCCGTTGCAACGGGCGATTCTTGAGCTATAAAACGAGAAATCCCATCGTTGATAAGCTCTTCCAAATTATCAATTTGCCTATCGCGCTCTCGAACTTTATCAGCAAGTTCTACGTCGCGTTCTTCTAACGCTTTTGCTGCACTGATAATATTAGCCTCTACCAGTCCACCCATTTTCAGCATATTAGCTTGAATGCCTTCAAGCGCTTTATCAAATGCCGATCTTATATGTTGGCCATTTTGCATTGATAACTCCTATCCAATCCGACCGGTTATGTAGCTTTCTGTGCGCGGATCCTCTGGGTTTGTAAAAATTTTATCAGTTTGCCCAAATTCCACTAAACTTCCCAAATGAAAAAATGCAGTGCGTTGACTTACTCTGGCTGCTTGCTGCATCGAATGCGTCACAATCACGACACAAAAGTTTTGTCGAAGTTCATCTATTAACTCTTCTACCTGAGCCGTGGCAATGGGATCCAATGCGGAACAAGGTTCATCCATTAGAAGAACGTCTGGCGAAGTGGCAATTGCGCGGGCAATACAAATTCTTTGCTGCTGACCACCAGACAAGCCTGTACCGGGCGCATCTAAGCGGTCTTTTACCTCATCCCAAATTGCTGCACGTCGCAAAGATTGCTCAACAATCTCATCTAGTTCAGATTTATTTGCAGCCAATCCATGAATGCGAGGACCATATGCGATATTATCATAGACTGATTTTGGAAAAGGGTTAGGCTTTTGAAAGACCATCCCAACTTTAGCTCTGAGCTGAACTGGGTCCACTTTATCATCGTAAATATCTTCATTTTCTAAAAGAATCTGACCAGATACTTTACAAATATCAATTGTATCATTCATCCGATTTAAGCAGCGAAGAAAAGTAGATTTNCCACAGCCAGATGGACCAATAAATGCAGTCACCGCATTTTGTTCAATTTCAACGCTCACGTCTTTCAGCGCATGAATGTTATCATAAAAAACATTAACTTTTTTAGCAGTTATTTTTGGCATATCGCTTTTCAAAGAGGCCTCCCGCTCAGCGTGTATCTGATCTTTCATAGTATCTACCATCGCCTCTCAAATTTTCGGCGCAGAACTACTGCCAGTGTATTCATTGTTAACAGAAAGATCAGTAAAATTATAATACCNCCCCAGGCNCGCTCTATGAAAGCNGGGTCAGCTCTTTTGGCCCATTCATATATTTGTGCNGGCATAGCTGAATTTGGGGCCAACAATCCTTCACTAATTGTAGCAGGCATATTAGTAGCAATATAGCCAATCATCCCAATTAATAANAGNGGAGCACTTTCGCCAAGCGCCTGAGCCATACCAATTATCGCCCCTGTAAATATACCTGGGGCTGCCAATGGGAGTACATGNTGGAAAACGGTTTGCATTTTAGATGCACCTAGTCCAAGAGCTGCATCTCTGATGCTAGGAGGAACTGACTTCAGTGAAGCTCTAGTGGAGATAATGATTGTAGGTAATGTCATCAAAGTAAGAACAAGGCCACCCACTATTGGAGTTGACTGAGGAAGGTTTATGTAATTAATAAAAACCGCAAGCCCCAAAATTCCAAAGACAATTGATGGCACAGCTGCAAGGTTCGAGATTGTAATTTCTATCAGATCCGTGAATAAGTTTTGCTTGGCAAATTCTTCAAGATAAATTGAGGCAGCGACTCCCAGAGGAAGCGACAAAAATAAAACTACCACCATTAAATAAAAAGAACCAACCATCGCCACACCAATCCCTGATGCTTCTGGTCTTTGGTCGGAGGCGTCTGCACCTAAAATAAAATCTAAATTAAATTCTTTTTTAACAACACCAGCCTCTACGAGTTCATCTACTAAATCGAACTGTTCGGCACTCGCAAATTTGCTGTTTGCCACACTTTCCCTGGTATATCGACCCTTCAAATAACCATCGATCCAACCATTTGTAAGAAAACGAAACTCAACTGTTTGCCCAATTCTAGAAACATCTGACAAAACATACTCACGGATTTGAGCAGGTGCACTCTTGGAAATTATACCACTTAGTTCTTTCTTTTTAAGAGAAGAAGCTATTCCGTTATCTTCCATAGACAACTTTATAGCGTTAACCAAAAGAGGACTGTACCCAAAAGTCGATACCTTCTTAATATCGTCAATATTTCGATTTCCCTTTTTATCCAATTTAGATTCTAAAAGTTCTACTTCCAAAGTGATAAAAGTCTGCTGAAAGGCACTTGAACCTTTCAAAATTATCGTACTCGCCAATATCAAAAGCATTATCAGACCAACAGATATTGCAACTATACCATAAAACTTGAATCTTTGTTCTGCAGCATTCCTTTTTTTAGTTCTATCAGAGATATTGAACAAAGAGTTTTCATGAGCAGTTTTCGTCATTCATACTGCTCCCTATATTTTCTCACTATATACAAAGCCAAAACATTAAGGCCTAGTGTGATTGCAAATAGAGTTAACCCAAGAGCAAATGCGACCAATGTTTCCGCACTATCAAATTCTAGGTCTCCTGTCAGTTGACTTACTATGCGAGTTGTAATGGTTGTAAGAGCTTCTAAAGGGTTTCCAGCGAACTTTGCAACGGCTCCGGCACCTAAAACGACAATCATAGTCTCACCGATAGCCCGTGACGCTGCTAGAAGAACAGCACCAATAATTCCCGGTAAAGCAGCGGGTAAAATTACGTTTCGAACTGTTTCTGATTGGGTGGCCCCGAGACCATATGAGCCTTCTCTTAATGACTGTGGCACTGCATTTATTATATCATCGGAAAGAGATGAAACAAAAGGAATAAGCATCATGCCCATTACAACACCGGCTGTTATAACTGATCGAGAGTCTGACATCCACTCAACACCCAAAAAGCCTCCATCACCAAAAAATTGTCTAAGGAAGGGTCCAAAAGTTGTGAGTGCAAATAATCCATAAACGATCGTTGGTATGCCCGCCAAAACTTCAAGCAATGGTTTGGCGAAAGCTCGGACAGTTTTTGAAGCATACTCGGATAAGTAAATTGCTGCATACAGGCCAATTGGAACCGAAACCAACAAAGCAACAAAAGAAATATATAGGGTCCCCCAAAGTAGGGGCAGAATAGACAACTCACTTCCAGCACTAAACGAAGGCGCCCAAGTGGAACCAAAAAAGAAATCTGACCATGGATGCAAACCAAAAAAGCGTATGGCTTCAAAAATCATAGACAAGACGATGCCTACACTCGTAAAAATCGCCAAAGTGGCTGCAGCCGCCAATAGTATTAAGACCATTTTTTCAACTCTAGGCCGCGCTCGAAAACTTAACTTTGCCTGAGTTACTGTCCAAACAAGACCAATAATCGATAAAATTATAACAAGCCAGTTTTTGATAGAATGACCGAGGGTTTCCATGTAAAATTTCGATCTAGCGGCATTCAGTATATCCGAACTCACTTCGGCAGTCAGAAACACGCCCGAATTTTCTAAAATCTTTTCTATCGAAATCAATTCAATGTCTTTTGATATCACTTGGCTGTAGTTCAGATCACCTGTACCTACTGCCATTTTTAAGCCATCACTAATCCTATCGACTTCACTCATCATTAAATTTAAATTAGCTTGCTCACCCAACACTAGTGNNTTTAGTTGATTTTTTATCTTTCCATCAACGATTATGGATTGAGCAAAACCCCAGAAAATGATTACGAGTATAGAAGGAAAAAAGACCGTAAATAAGACATTTAAGCCGTAGTATCGAGGCAACGAATGAAGCTTTTTGATGTCACCAGAAGCACTAGATAACGCCCTATACCGGCCTATTACAAAGCCTGCTAATGCTGTTAGTAAAATTAGCCCTATGAGACTATATGTCGTCATAAACGTTCCAATAAATAAAAAGAAGAAGCGCACCGANTGCGCTTCTTCTCGTATTCATACCATTTTAATTAATAGCCGCAACCAGAGCTTGCGTTTCCGCTAACTCAGGATCAGATACAAGACCGTAGTCAGCTAACGGTCCATCTGGACCTGCGATTTCATCTGAAACAAAAAACTCTATATACTCTTTCATTCCAGGAACTTGTGAGACGTGAGCGTTTTTCACATAGAATTGCAAAGGTCGNGATACAGGATATTCACCTGANGCTATTGTTTCCGTTGATGGCTCAATACCATTAACTTTAGCAGCATAAAGTTTATCGGTATTGTTTAATAAAAATGACAAACCAAAAACACCAATACCTTCTGGGTTTGCATCTAGAGATGCTAAGGTTTCTGTATAGTCGCCATCTATGTCTACAGATGCCCCATCAGTTCTTACTTTGAAACATTCTTTTTCAGCTGGTTTTTTTTCCAAACCACCATCCATTAGTTTTTTATAAGTTCCAACAACTTTACATCCAGCCAACATAACCTTCTTCTCGAAAACTTCCCGCGTGCCATGTTTTGTGCCAGGAATAAAGGCTTTTATTGCTACAGCTGGTAGAGATGGATCAACATCAGCCCAAGTAACTGCATTGGATTTATCAGAAAGCGCCAAGTAAATCTGTGCTGGTGTTAAGTTTCCAAATCCTTTGTTCTCAAGCCGAGTTGAGAAGGTAATACCATCATAACCAATGCGAACTTCGGTGACTTTACCCACAGTAGTTTGGCACGTGTCCCACTGTTCCTGCTTCATTAGTGAGGATGAATTGGCGATGTCTATAGTGTTTAGCCCAACGCCTTCACACATACGCTTACGTCCCGCTCCGGACCCGCCTCCTTCAACAATCGGTGTTGGAAAATCAAAATTTTCTCCAAATGCTTCAGCTACAATTGAAGCGTATGGAAGTACTGTTGATGAGCCGGCGATATGAACTTGATCGCGAGCCATTACTGTGGTTGCGCTTAATGCGATTACAGCAACCGATGAAGCTACTTTTTTAAAAATAGACATTATTAAATATTCCTTAAAATGATTTTTATCACTCGCGGCGTAAAATACGTGTGCAACCCTTTTGTGACATTTTTGTAAAAGTTTTGTGACGTTCTAAAATTATTAAGCTTCGGTTGGTAAAAAAATTGAAACTGAAGTNCCCTTTTCTAACTCACTCTCAATTCGAAGCCGTCCACGATGACGGTTTACAATATGCTTTACAATTGAAAGTCCCAATCCAGTACCTCCAACTTGTCTAGAGCGATGATCATCTACTCTATAAAATCGTTCTGTAAGCCGAGGGATGTGTTGCTCTTCTATTCCAGGCCCCTGATCAACGACAGACAAAACGAGCCCCTCTTTCCGAAGCAATGATTGATAAACAGGTTTTCTCAAAATCAATTTTATCTCTTTTTCTCTACCCCCATATTTTGAAGCATTTTCAATAAGATTTGAAATAACTTGTTTTAACTGATCACTGTCACCCAGAATAAAGACAGACGCCACTTCGTTTTCAAAGTTAATTGAGTTTTTCGTTTTCGCACATATCGGTTGTATACTTTGTATTGTAGTTTTGATCAGTTTAACTAAATCAATTTGCTTATTTGGCTTGGACCGCTCTTCGTTTTCAACTCTATTGAGCGACATAAGGTCATTGACCAAACGATCCATTCTATGAGCCTCCTGGCTCATAATTGAGAGAAACCGCTCTTGTGCTTTAGCGTCAGACTTTGCCACTGTTTGTATGGTCTCGAGGAAACCCATTATNGAAGTTAAAGGCGTTTTTAACTCATGACTTACATTACTAACAAAGTCTCGTCTTAATTGCTTGGACTTTTCAACCTGAGTAGAATCTTTGAAAGTTGCTAGTATATGTTGACTATCTATAGCGGCAACATGCACATCAAACACAATATCAACGTTGGATATGGTTGTAATCCAACGCACAGCTTGTGTTTCACGCGTCTGGATAACTGTTTCAATAGCATCAGATATTTCCGGGTCGCGCATGACCGTTATATAATGTCGACTTTNGATCAATTCTCCAAAAAGTTCTTGTGCCGCAAAGTTTGAAAAATGTACGATTTCATCAAAACCAATAACCACTCCCGGCAAAGGGAGAGCACCTAAAAAGTTGTTAATATCTAGGTGGTTTTCTTTATCATCGAGCAATTTATTCATAATTATCTTTTGTTATCTTATATTTCCAAAATAAATTTTAATTTTCTGCTTCAGTAAATTCGGATTAGCAATGTTTTAAAAGCAGAGCCAATAAGGTCACTCACTCAGATTTACACTAACTCCAAAAATAATGTAGTGTTTTTATACAAACTTTCTCGGTATAATCAGTTTAAGTTTTTAGTAAGTTATGGCATGTTTTTTAAACCAACAGATTCGCAAACGAACGAAATTTTGTAAATCTAAAGAAAAATATTATGGACACCAAACTTCAAATTTCATTAATAAATAAACACCTCCAAAAGCTTTATGATCTGTCTGACGGAATTGAAATTAAAAAGAAGGCAATTGGAAAAGGTTACATAGACCAGCTGGGCAATATAACACCCTCCGGCAAGAACATGGTTATGATGATGCTAGCAGAAGAAGAAAAATCAAATGCTAAAAACTATGAGCAAGTTCAAAATTAATTTCATTTTCTTTTCCGACGAAAAGAGAGCGTGAATTACTCAAAAGAGAAATAACAAACGCTGCTTTTTGTTCTTTTGTTAAGTTTTCAGGTGGTTGAATCGGCCCAATAAAATCAGGGTTGAAGTAATTGTTCATTTCTATCGCCTTTACGTCCCCGCCCAAGAACGCAATCGTAGTCTACTGCACATTTGTAAAGATTTTGTGACGTTAAAATATTCTAAAAACTCTTAGGGCGATGGAGGCCGGTTTATACGACCCTATGTTGACAAAAAAATGTAGAAATTTTGAGGATAGGATCTCAGCTCTGTTATACTTCGTCATAAAATTTTTACACTAGACTGGTAGNGGGTGAAAAATTTGGAATTGGCTACAGATTTGTTTTTAACATTATAGCGCTCTTTTAAGAATTTTATATTAAAGGATAACTTTGGGAAAAAATAATATGCCGCGTATTGCAATTAATGGACTAGGACGTATCGGCAAACTGGTTTTGAGGGATCTAATAGATAACGGGGCTGGGGGCGATATCGTACTTATTAACGATCCGCACTCAACTGTAGAGCAACTTTCTTTGCTCATGGAGTTTGACTCAGTCCATGGGCGATGGGGAAAAAACATTTCTTGGAAGAATAACACCCTAGTTCTAGATGATAAAAAAGTGAAAGTTTCTCACCAAAAGATTATCCAAGCACTTGCTTTAAAAGAAAATGATATAGATCTAGTGGTTGACTGCACGGGCCAGTTCAAAACAGGCCCAAAAATAGCACCATATTTTAGTGCTGGTGTAAAAAAGGTAATTATCAGCGCACCAGTCAAAGATAAAGATGCACTGAACTTAGTTTATGGAATAAATCATGATTTGTACGACGGATCTCAAAATCTAATTACTGCTGCCTCGTGCACTACAAATTGTCTAGCACCCATAGTAAAAGTTATTCATGAAAATTTAGGTATCAAACATGGATCAATAACGACCATTCATGATGTCACTAACACGCAAACTATAGTTGACCGACCGTCCAAGGACATGAGAAGAGCCAGATCAGCACTAAATAATTTGATACCAACAACAACCGGATCCGCAAAAGCAATTACGATGATCTATCCGGAGTTAAAAGGTAAACTAAATGGGCACGCTGTACGTGTACCCCTGTTAAATGCATCACTAACTGACTGTGTCTTTGAGGTAGAACGCGCAACCTCAGAACAGGAAGTAAACTCCCTTTTTGAAGAAGCTTCAAATAAGTCTCTTAAAGGTATTCTTGGTTTCGAAAAACGTCCTCTTGTTTCCAGTGACTATACGAACGACCCGCGGTCATCGATTGTGGATGGCCTATCAACAATGGTCGTTAACAAAACTCAAGTAAAAGTCTATGCTTGGTATGATAACGAGTGGGGATACTCATGTAGACTAGGCGACATCACCCGCATGGTAGCAGGCTCACTTTGAACAAATCTATAAAACTGGAAAAACCATTGCGTGCCTACGCAACTGTGACCGCATCATACTGGTCATTTATGCTAACAGATGGCGCACTCAGGATGTTAGTCCTTCTGCATTTTAACGCNTTAGGCTTTTCTCCATTACAATTGGCCTGGTTATTTCTTTTATATGAGTTAGCGGGAATAATAACTAATCTTAGTGCAGGTTGGCTCGCTGCGCGTTTTGGTTTGCTAGCAACACTCTACAGCGGATTGATATTACAAATAGGAGCTCTAACCGCACTTATAGGCCTCGATAATACTTGGTCTATAACTTCTTCTGTTGNTTTTGTNATGGCTGTTCAGGGAGCAGCAGGTATTGCAAAAGACTTGACCAAGATGTCTTCAAAATCAGCTGTTAAATTACTTGCACCCTCAGAAGACGGAACCTTGTTTAGATGGGTCGCCATTCTGACGGGATCTAAAAATGCAATAAAAGGGTTAGGTTTTTTTCTAGGAGCGGCTCTTCTTGCCCTGGTGGGTTTCAAAGCAGCCCTTTGGATAATGGCGATTGGTCTCTTAATTATTTTGATCGCTATCTTTTTCAATATGCCACCTGGTTTGCCGGGGCGATCAAAAAAAGCTGAAAAATTGACAGATTGGCAATCTAAAGATGCTCGCATAAATATTTTAAGCCTTGCACGCCTATTTTTATTTGGCGCCAGAGANGTTTGGTTTGTCGTCGGGCTCCCAATTTATTTTCAAAGCGTATTTTCGGATGGAACGCCTGAAGGCAATAGAGAAGCCTTCTTTTTGNTTGGTAGTTTTATGGCTATTTGGATNATAGGTTATGGCTTTGTTCAGAGCCTAGCTCCACGTTTAATTGGTTCAAAAAATCAAGGCTTATCTATGGTAGTTGGGAAGGCTATTTCTTGGTCTGCTTTACTCATGCCATTGCCGTTCATTCTTTCAATAACTGTCTGGTTTGCTGACGGTTCTTCCACTTGGCTTACGTNAGCCTTAGTNTTTGGGCTTCTTATTTTTGGATTTATCTTTGCAATAAATTCCTCACTTCATTCATATTTAATCTTAGCATTTGGAGATACAGACCGGATAACAAGGGATGTTGGTTTTTATTACATGGCTAATGCAGCAGGCCGACTTATTGGGACATTATTGTCTGGTTTAAGTTATCAGTTTGGAGGTTTAGCCTGCTGTCTAGCAGTTGCTGGGCTAATGACATTTTTAAGTTGGTTCACAGCAAAAAAACTTAAACACACTTAAATCTATTCTCTCTAAATTACTCCTTACACCAAGCTGACATTCATTAATCTTTGAGTGCTACAAGTTCAGCCTCTTTTATTCATAACCTGTCATTTCTAGATAACCGCGCCCAGAATGACTACCCGAAATACCCACTGGCCCTTCCCAATAAGGGATGGACACATCCATCCAAGCCTTTGGCATCAAAGCTAATACTTCAGCATCTAGATCTCTATCAGGCAGACGTACCTGCCAACGTATTGGGACATCACGTCCTGCTACTCTTGTTTCTTCTAGTGGCTCAGCCATGAATGCGCCATCTGGATAGCTTTGTGTCTCGCCATTAGCGTCAATCCACGTAGCAGATGTATAGTNNCTNCCGTNTGACTGTCTTAGTTGAAAACCCATCATCTTATCTCCATCTTCAAAAGATAGCGAAAACCAGTCCCAACCCTTTTGATCGTCGGATAACGGCTGTGAAGACCACTCGCGGTCTAACCAGGCTGACCCAGTAACCGGTATATCTCCTTCAGGTAAATTAAAGGTTCCAGAAATCTTGTAGAAAGGCTGAGAGTAGTAATAGCTGGCTTGCCCCTCTGCTGATTTTTGAGAAAAGCCATTCTCACCGTGAAAAACCAATGGCCCAGTTGCAAGCAAGTCCATGTCAAAAGCAAAATCTGGGCTCGCAGCCTGGACTGAAAGGCTATTCATATCTGGACCTTCCAGTCTCCATTCATCAATCCAGGCGCGAAAAGGCTCCACCGTGACACCNGCTTGACCTATTCCACCGCGNGCAAAGCGCTCGGTCGAAAAATGTGCCTCAGGCGTAGTCACCGCTGCATGGGCAAACCAAACTTGAGGAGAAGACCAACCTTCTTCTTCTCCAGGGGCAACAGCGGTTCGAAATAATGTCCACTGCAATCCATATTGCACTCCTGCTGGATCTTCTAAATTTGCAGTAAGATACCACCACTCGATCCGGTAATCGGGATGAGCGCCGTGGTCAGCTGGAAAATCAAAGACAAAATTTCGCTGAGGCGTTGCAAACTCATCGGCAGCTTTTGAACCCAGACCACCAAAACTTTGCGCCCAGGCCATAAAAGGCAAAAAGCAAGCAAGAAGAAATACTCTACCGTTCATTTGAAAACACTTTAAGAAGAGCTGCGGGAGGNTTNCGAACCATTTGNATTGCAGGCCANGCGGCCGCTATCAGNGTTGCCAATANCGCCAAACCGCCCAGAAATGCATAGTCAGCAGGAAAGAAAAACATCGGAAGCTGCCAGCCAAAGGCTTCAACATTAACAACGTTTAAAAGTGCCCAAGCCAACGCGAG
>FUFK010070567.1_pt1 | contig 12431 bp, 13 predicted proteins | sample 1021851 | NCBI WGS metagenome assembly FUFK01 (sample SAMEA51879418, study PRJEB19060) | metagenome
CTATGACATACCCTGCCCCACCTGTGTTATCAACTCTAGCCATTTAGAAAAGTAACATTGATCCTATTATACTATCCTTTTCCAAAACCAACAGCCGTAAATGTAAATTGCTTACTTATAGAAGCATTTGATGAATTTTTAAAATGTATTTGAAAATTACTTGCAGTTATATTTGATATTTCAAAGAAATCACCAGAAGCTAAGTTCTGAGCAGTGACGTTAACTGTTGGTAAATGTTGATTAAGGTTTCCGAGTGCAGACGTTCCAACAAAGAATGGAGAAGCAAATGGAACTGTAGTTACTCCTGCTGATGAAGTTATAGTTTGACCAGTTCCCTGATCTATTCTTTTTTCTAATTTTGCTGAATAACCTAACTGAAATACTCTAATATCCTGTGCTGGATCATTACTGGTAAGAACTGTTCTAAATTGAAATGCTCTTGCTTTGAACATACCACTTGTAAAGTTTTGAAAAGCACTGTATGTAGGAGAACCAGAAGGATCATCTTGCGTGGTGCGTACAAATAATTGAGCATCTACATCATTAGCATCTGTTCCGTCAAAGTCTGTCCAAGTATCTAAGTTTGCAGTTCTTGAATCAAATAAATCTGCTGGATAAAAACCTTCTGTTTTAAAATGTCTTACTAAATCAAGACTGAATACTGCACCTAAATCCAAGGTAGACGCAAAGTCATAAGTGCCTGATGGAGATATTCCTCCAATATCGTCTAATGATCCTTCAGCATCAAAATCAGCGATAGCATCAAATTGTCCTGCACCAGTTAAATTAAGAGAATTTGTTGTAGCATCAAAAGCTGTATTAACTTTTACACCTTGAAACTTAGGACTATCTAAATCTTCTCTTCTAGTTTGAACAAGTAAATCATCAGTTATTTCTGGAATATTTACAACAACGCTGGCCTCTCCTGCACTAAATCTACCACCATCATCTTGAAACTTAAGGATGTATTCTCCAGTGATAGCAGGGACTACCGCTTCAGTTGAGTTGCCTGGAGCAGCTTCTATTAAGTCAACAGCTTTTTCAAACGTACCAGTTCCATCAGTTCCAGAGCTATCATGTCTTATATAAACAAGACCACCATGAGTAACATCAATATCAGTTGACCTACCCCATTTCAAACGAATCAGTTTATTATTTATAGGTTCAGCAGTAAGCCCTGTCATATCTGCTGGAATTGCAGTTTTTCCTGCAAAATCTTTTGTTAATGTGGCTGGTTCTGCTGATGCTTCTAAAGCTGCATTTAAACTAAATACTCTAAATTCATAAGTACCTTCACTGGCATCAAATATTGTAAAATCTGTTCCTGTAACAGTAGTACTAACAAAGTTTCCGTTGTTTTTTCTGTACTGAACTCTATATTGACTGACACCTTGAACAGCTTCATAATCAAGAATAATTTTTACTTTTGCTTTTTGATTTTCAACATAGAACTGTTGAGTAGCAGTTAAATCAGTAGGAGCATCTTTTAGTGCATTTAATATAGTTACATTTCTAACAGGTAGAGGAGATCCATCTTCAATAAATGCAAATTTTCCTGAGTTGTAAGCCGTTCCAATGATTGCATAATTATCCTTATCTTCAGTTACGCTAACCACCCTCCATTGAGTAGTTTGCAAAGTGGTATTACTTAAAATCCAAACACTATTTGCATTTGGAGCAGATGAAAAAGCGGAAGATACTGTAATAACAGCACCAGAAATACCACTAACAGGTTTTGTTTCTACTGATCCATCAGACAGGATAACGCTGAGTGTTGGATTGTTTGTTGCATCTAAATCTGTATCCTCTGTATTATCTACAGTTACAGTTGTCGTTGTTGCTGATTTTATTCTTCCTCCTCTCCTTAATCCTGCCCTTACTGGATCGCTGACTTCGATAACTTGCCCAGGTCTTACAACAACTCCTTCTGATAAACCAGTAGTAAAATTAATTGTTTCAGTAGAATTTTGCTCTTCAAATAGCAAGAATCTACCTAATCTTGCAGCTTGACCTCTAGAACTACAAGCAAAACCAGTAATTTTTTTATGTAAAACACCATATTTAGCTTTTGCAGAAGCATCTTCTACAGTTTCAAAATCTAATTCTTGGTTATCCATGTCAAAATATGACACCGAAACTACTGTTGCTCTTGTTTTAAGACTCGTACCAGAATATCCAAATCCTGCTGATGTTACGTTTGATAAATTAAACAAATAACTAGGATCTGTAGGTCTATCCTGTGAAATNGTNAGAGAACCAGCAGTCCAAAAACTTATTGATCTCATNACAGAAGTAAGAGAATTTACAACTTCATANGCATCNTGTCTTGCTTGNANAATNGTATTGCANCTAAATCTAGGTTCNTGTCCTCCTGCNCCATCATCTACTAACTCTGAACAATAAACAGANGCACTNTAAAAAGCATATTTATCAAGTTGAGCTTCAGTAATATGATCTCCTAATCCATACCTNACATTTGTTAAAAGATCAAATAAAATCCAAGCTGGATCTGAGCACCAAACTTTAGNNGTAGTAAGCGTTCCATTAAATGTTCCTGTATANACTATTCTTCCAGTTGTTGCATCTACAGTTCCGTTATGAGGTATTTTTATTTTTACCCCACGAACTTTATACATTCGTCTAGGAACAGATGAGAACTGTTCAGAGTCAAACCTTAAAGCTAAATGAGCAATATCAGGATAAGGTCTTTGCTCGTCAATAATTTCAGTAAAAGATTGGAAGAAAAATTCATCTCTTAATCTATTTGGATCAGTAGCATCAGCAGTTACTCTTGCTACTTGAACTGTTATTGGATAATTAAGGCTACTAGGTAGATCAATTCTATAATCTCTGTTATATGCAGAAGAAGTTCTTCCTGTAACTGTGTCAGATATTGGAGTGCTTGTCGTTCCATTATTTTGAATAATCTTTATCGTTAACTCTACTGTTGCACCATTAACATCTCCATTAGTTTCAAATGTTTGTAGACCATTAAAACGAAGAGTGACTCTAACAGCATTAATATTGGAGTTTGTTATCTGTCTTGATACTGGAGTTCCGTTTTCTACTTTTACTCCTACATTATTTTCTGTTTCAATGTTTGCAATACCAGAAATAAATGTTTGATCTGACGTTCCAAATCTAGGTTCAAACTCTACATCTTGAAAGTTGAAGTCTGTAGCTTGAGTGTTTGTTGGATCGGCACTAGCTCTTAAAACTGGAGTTTTTCCTAGAAATACATCTTTTAATGCTGCTGTATTGTAGTTGGCTGTGCCTTTTGTAAATGCTGCTGCTGATGGAAAGCCTTCTATTTCACCTTCACTAAGAACATCGACAATAGTTGCAAATTGTTTACTCGATAGGGCATCAGAGGGTAGCGAGGAATCTACTACTACATCATCTTCGGAACGATTAACAATTCCCATTTACGCTGTACCTTTTATCTGTACTGTATCAATTCCTGCTGATACTACTAGAGAACCAGCAAAAATTTCTCCATAAATCACAGGTATTGCTGTTCCTGCTCTTGATGTGTTTTGCACTCCACTAAATGAAAAGTTTTGAGATTGTGGATCTTCTGAAACTCCTGGAGGTTGTGGAACGGGAGTAAGCATCTGTGCTGCTCCTGATAATGCTAAGTAGATACCTAAATTTCCTGCTGCTGCTAACAAACTAGACCCTAAAGTGGGTGCAGCTAATGGAACGACAGCATTTGCACTGAAACTTAATCCTGAAAAAGTAACTCCTGCTCCACCTGTAAAAGCAGCCAAACCAATCAATGCTGCTCCTGCTAATACTCTTGTAAAACCTCTAGAACCCGTAGCTACTGGTACTATTCTTATTTCCTGTTGACCTATTGGATTAAATAATTCTGTCTCACTAATCTCATCTGTTCCTACTTTTATACAATAATTCTGCTCCATCATGTGTCGTTCCAAATGAGGAAAGTTTGCTAATAAAAATTTAAAGGCATGAAGTGGGGTTGATATTTCAGCTTCAAAACTACGCTCTCCAAGAAATCGAGCTAATCTTCCGTAAACTTTTATTTTACTGAGCATAGCGATACCTCTTCTTTGTCCATTCTATATACTTTTGGTCATAAGTTTCTCTGCAACTAAGTCTTTTCACACAATGATGAAGAATAGTTTGATCTCCTACATACAAAGCAACATGATCTAAATTACCTGTGCCTGTATTCATCAACAATACATCACCTATCTCTAAATCTAATGTATCATCTAATTCTTTAAAACCAGTAAGAGGTAATCCATATTCAAATAAAGGTGATTTACTGAACTCTTCAGGACTTTTGGGTCGTTCCCAATGTTTTAGAGTAATATTTTTCTTTTCTTCATACCAATCGTGTATTAGATTCCAGCAATCTTGAACACCCCATACCCATTGTCTACCTATTAATCCTTTTTTATAGCCAGATGGTTCAAAATAGTGCCATTCTTTTGTTTCTGGGGTGACAATATAAAAAGGTAAATCTAAATATTCGCAACTTGCAAGATCAGCTTGACTAGGAAATGGCGGTATCTGTGGGTGGCTATGAAAAACAGCGATCACTTCTCCAGCATCTTCAGCTTTTACCCAATCATCAGGGTCAATAATAAATTGTTCACCTAAATCTTCAGCAAGATTTTTACAGGGAAAGTATTTTTCTTTACCCTTATAAACAGCTAATAAACCACAAGCCTCATGTGGTGCATCTTTTTCTGCGTGTTTAAGTGCAATATCCTGCCAAGTCATCCAACAAACGTACCAATACCAGGGAAAATATCTCTAGTCGCTATTCTTTTTGGTAGTTTTACATTTACTAAATCTAGGGCTGATATTGCTTCCCATTGAACCACATCTCTATTTTCACTTACTTTTCTATCTAAAAAGTAAATTTCTTGAGGAAATTCTGCCGTTGGATCAGGTGTTCCGTAAGGGTTAGTTTGTGTCGTAGAAGATGAAGTTGTTTGCTGCTGAATCGTATTTGGGTTATTCATCGTAATGGTGTTACCCATCGCATTACCATGACTTGAACAATAATATCTCAAATCGCTTGGAGCACTTGGATATGCTGGTTGATAAGTTACAGTTGCCCCTGCTTGACCTGGAGTTCCACTAACAGTTGTAGTTTGTTCTCCTCCAGAGTCAGATTTTATTCTTAGTGGATGAGTTGCATTTGTAGCATCTGCCAAATTAAAAATATAGGTAGATCCTCTTTTCATTGTGATAACTGGATTATTTACACCATCAATTCTAAAAATATTTCCACTTCCAGGATTATGAACAGTAACAGTATAAGTTACAGTTTCAGCATCAGAAGGATCAGCGACAGTTTGAGTCGAAGTAGTTGTAGTCGTTGTAGGAGCAAAGTTAACAGCATCCAAAAAACGTGCCAAAGTTCTAATTCTTGTTAATTTTGCACCATTTAAATCATTACCAACTGTTGTTTGGTTAACGTCTTGCATAATCGCAGTAAGCGTTCCAAAAATATTACTAACAGATATTGTTGGTCTTGGTAAAGTTCCTGTTCCTGTAAATTCAAAACCAGTACACTCAATAGGAAATCTTAGATAACTATTACCAGCCCATACAACCTCTTCATTTGCATTCATGTTTGCACCATTATGAAACCTATAAATAGTATTAGAGCCGTGTAATGTTGCATCAAGTTGCAAAGTAAACAGTTCTATTACTGCTCCNGGATTTATTTCTTGTAAAGCTGAAACTGGTACTGCCATTAGGGTTCAAATACTTCTTCAAAACTAGCTGTGATTCTGTTTCGATCAAATTCAAACATTTCTCTATTAAAACTTCTACATATCCATTTAAATGTTGTTGTTGTATCAGGAGGTGACCAATCAAATGATCTACCATTGTTAGCTTCAGTTTCTAAAAATGTTTCGATCTCATCTGCATCTTCATCATCAACGTTAAACGTAAGATTCCAAACTTTAGGATCTTGATTTAAACCAAAAGTAGTTCTTTGTTGGTAGCCATCTCCAAATTGAGTAATTCTAAGATTGGACTGACTACGTTTTGTAGCAGAATATTGTGGATTATAATCAGGAAAAGTAGCCATTAGCGTAAACTAGAAAGTAGCCCTCCAGGTCTTTGTTGTTTCAATAACTCTCCTTGTACTGCAACAGATATGAGAGTTCCAAGTTCTTTTGCTCCAGCATCATCTCCTTGAACATCTGAACCTGATGCGTCTACATTAACAACAACACTCGTACTACCGCCACCTCCAAGTTTATTATTTGGCACAATAGTTCCAGATGATCTTGGTACGAATAATTCTGGCCCTTTCTCCCCTACAATTGAAGGTCTACCTACTGGTGGTCTGCCTCCATTAGCAAACATTCCAGCAATAGCTCCAAAAATTCCTCCTCCAAAACCTTTTTTGAAAGTTCCTGATGCACTTCCAAACAACGCTTGGTTTAAGGCTAAATCTAAAAACCTATCAGCAACATTGTTTAATAAATCGCCAAGAGTAGACGTTCCTTTAATTAACCCTTTAATTCCTTCTTTTATATCATTTCTTATCGTTTCATTTAATTTTTGAAAAGTTTCATTTAATTTTTTTGCTTCTATATTCGCTAGCATAGTAGCTTTTATTCCATCTATTTGTGCTTTATTTGAGTCTTTAAGTTTTTGTATTCTCTCAGCCAACCGATCAATAGCTTGTTTTTCAAGATCCTGTTTAGTTGGGTTTGTAATATTTGCTAAGTTGTCAGTTCTTAACTTTAATTCAGCCTCTAATCCAGAAATCGTATCTTTATTAACTTTATTTAACAGGGCTATTTCTTTTGCTATCGCTGGATTAACACCATCTTTTCTTAAAGCAAGAATATCAGCTTCTAACTTTTGAGCAGATTTCCTAATATCTATCTGTTCTTGAAAATCTACATTAATATCTTTAACTATGTTGCCAATTTTTGCATCTACACCTAATGATGCAACTTCTGATCTTAACTCTCTAATAAGATTTCGTAACCTTTTTACTTCTTCCTTTCCTTTTTCTGTAAATCTAGTTTGACTGCCTAAAAACGAACCAGGTCTAGTCTCTACAAATCCTTCGAGTCTTGAATCTAATCCTTGTAAATTTAATTTTTCTAATGCTTTCTCAGCTTGTATTAATTGAGTTACTCTTTCATCGGTAGCATTAGCTTTTATTCCTTCATTAACAAATCCTGTCTGTACCATTCCTCCTGTAGTAATATCGCTAAAAAACTTAGCAACATTAGCCATTACTTTCTTAAAATTTTCTTGTATTCTATTTTGTGTTTCTTTAATTGTTCTTGATGCTTCTATTAAATCTCTAGTTTGCTGAGTTCCTACTACTGCAACTAATTCTTGTCTAGCTGCATTTAACGCTGCTTGTTTACCTATAGTTTGTTCAATAATTTGAATTTCTTTTGCTCGTGCAGAACTTAAAAATCCAAGAGATTGTACAGCTTGAGCAGCATTACCTCTTACAGGGTCTAATGCTCCACCAAATTTCTCAATATTAGTAATTAAAGATTGTATTCCAGTAGCGATTGAAGTTCCAACTAAACCTCCTGCAAACCCTCCCATTTTGCCACCTAAACTATCTCCTATAAAACCACCAGCAAAACCTCCAGCAGCAGCTAATGGGCCTTGTCCAAAAAGTAATGGAAACGCACCACTAATTAATGCACTTGTAAATGCTCCTCCACCAGCCCCTCCTGCACCACCAGTTGGTATGAATCCACCTCGACTTCCACTTCTTCTTAGTATCTTTTGCTGTGTTAATTCTCTAGATATTCCTTGTTGAGTTTTTAATTCTAAAAGTGCTTTTTCTGTTTGTGCTTTTGCTACTTTAAATTTACCTTTAGCATTTGCTAAAGCTGCTCTATTTATAGCTCTACTTGCTTTATCAACATTTAATCCTTGAGCTTTTGCTTTTGCTATCTGATCTCCAACACTTCTAACTCGAATCATTGAAGCTCTTTTCTTTTCTTGAAGATTTAGAGATTCTCTTTCTAATCTATTATTTTTCTTTTCGGAAGCTGCTCCTCCTCCTTTGTTTAATTCATTTACTTTTCCACTAACCTTATCTAAAAGTTTTGATAACTCCTGTACCTTCTTTAAACCTTTTACATTAATTTCTATATCTGCTTTAGTTGCCACGACTAAACAATAAAAGGTTACTTTATTCTAGCTTATCTTCTTCGTTTTGCTTTTTCAAATTCTTTTTCTTGCTCTTCATTAATAACTTCAAAATATGAACTCCATCCTATTAATTCATCTAAAGTCATATCTCTAATTTCTTTTAAAGTCTTTCCTAACTCTTTTGCAACACCAAATTGCAACATCATTAAATTATCTTTTTTTAGTTCAGCAGTTAGTCTTTTGGGTCGATTACTTCCTCTTCTTCTGTAATAACTGCAAGCATTAACTTTTGTAAATCACTATCTTTAACTTCATTCTTCAATACATCAATCTCTCCTGCATTAAAAAGCCTTCTACCAGTTTCATCTAATGCTTTTATCATCAATAGCTGTAAAGCAAAGTTATTATCATCATCTTTAGATAACCTTTGTGCTCTATCACGTTCTGCCATAGTTAATGGTGTTACATACATCTCGAAGATAGAACCATCAGATAATGTAACTTCTTTTTTTGTTGGTTCAAGATTTGCAGCTTTTCTTAAACGATCCAATGCTGATAGATTGCTTGCCATAAAATAAAATCAATATATTGATATTCTAATGCAAAACATGAAAAAACCCCAGATTATCTGAGGTTCGTTAACTTATGCTAATTTAAGCTGTTTTAGATAGATCGAATGTTGGAGCAGCACTAGGTCTGAAGGCTATCTCTACAACCTGTCCGTCATCTGGGTTCACGTTAAAACTTGCAGAAGTAAGAATAATATCTGCCAAAATTGATCTACTTGCAGTTTTGATCTACATTAGCACCACTCATCTGACGATCAATATACAATCTTACCTTTGCACCAGCTTGTTGACGTTGGATAACGTCTTCAACCATTCTACTGGATAAAAGTGTGTCATCATCTGTTGAATAAACACTAGCAGAACCACTACCATCAGCAAAACCTGAGATAAAAGTTCTAAATGGTGCAGTTTGAGTAACAGTCTGACCAATACTTGTTACGTCAATTTCTGCTCTAGTTATCTCAAAACTCCACTCTCTTACAGATCCAACAACTAATGGTGCTGTAAATGTAATGCTTGCAAATGTACCAGCAACAAATGTAGGAGATGCTGAAGCTGTTAACGCTGCTCCTCCTGCTGTTGCAGAGAGAGTCATAACACCAGTTGAAGCATCATAAGTTTTTACAAAATGATCTCCTGCTGCAATACAGTTAGTTACTGTAGATCCTGATGGATATGCAAGTGTTACTGTGTCATTAACTTTGTAGCCCAACTGAGATCCAACAGTGATGTCTGCTCCTGATGATGGGAAAGCTGCTGCTGTAAGAGTTGTTGCACTTGTACCAGCAGGAGAATAATATAACGCTCCCGAAGTACCCGATAGAACTGTAGCCATGATTAATAATTCTAAGGTTTGAACATACGGGTACTACCCGATATGTCTATAGGATAGCGTGAATTATAGTAAAGATTCAAGAAATTACTGTAGCTTGAAAATTTGTTTCGATTGTTGATACAAAGAATGGTCTATCATCTTCAAAAGTAGGCCCAGTTACCTCTCCAGTTCTTACATGAATCCCACTTGTAGGCTGCCCTGTATTGTTTATTGTCTCGATACTAGTAAATGCAGTATTAATCAAAGTTTGACTCCTAGCTGGCCCTTTATCTTTCTCTGCAAATGCTCTTACTGTAACAATTCCTCTTACATTATCTAATGAAGAAGTTAAACCGACTTCAGTTGTTACTCCAAATTGAATATTTACATAAACAAATTCACTATCCGCATCTGAAGTAACATCTCCAAAGTTATCAAAAAATACTGGAACAGCAGGAGATAATGCTGCGTAAGCTGTTTTGATCGGTGTTTCAAATTTTGCTCTAATTCCTTGATAGTTCATTTTAGTTTTTTACCTTTTGTTTGTTTCACACCTTTATTTAATTCAAGTTTAATTGTTTGCTCCAAAAAACCTCCCTGTTTATAAGTTGTAAACCAATCTAAAGGAGCAGTTCTACCAGATAATACTCCAGGAGTTCCACCTCCAATATTGCCTCTTTTTGTAAGGCCTGTTCTTCCTGATCCACTTTGTTCAAACTTACTTTTACCTGAAGAAGTTTTAGGTTCGTTACCAATAACTTTATTGCCAACTTTACTTCTTCTAAATCTACCTAATTTTTCATCTTGAGCATAAACTCTACTTCTAGCTAAATTAGTAATTTTTAATTCAACAGTATCTTTAGATGACTTACCTGATCTAATAGATTTAACATCTAATTTAGGAGCTTTAACTGGTTTAGGTTCTCCTGGTCTACGAGTACCTACTGATTTTTTTCCTGCAACTTCTATTTGCCATGAATTTGAATATAAGCCTGTCCAGGATGGCCCTTTAAACTGTAATTCTTTAACAACCTCTTCTGCTATTGGCAATACACCCTTATTTAATACTGTTGCTGTATATCTATTAATTTCTTTTTTTAAGTCTGGAAACTCATTTTTGTTTTTCGCCATTATTGTGGCCTCACTATAACTGTATGCAAAATAGGATTATCTCCTCTAGATGTATTTATACTAATTATTCTTCCTACTTTATTCACTCCATCTTCAGCGTATTGAATACTATCTTTAACTTTTGGATAATAACTTCCTAATTCATCATTACCAAAAATAATTTTCAAATCCGTTGTTTGGCTCGTTCCTTCATAAGTCGACCCAGAAACACTACTAATTATTGCTTTTAATTCAATATTGGTATCTGATCCACTAACTTCTCCTGTAGTCGTATTATATGTCTGAGATGTAGCTGTCTTAATATAAGTCACATCAATACCAAATTTATCTAATAATTGTTTTGGTAAACCTTGAAAAGTATTGTCTATAAATGACATATTATCCTCGTACTACTCTCATTTGGAAAGATCCTGCTCCACCTAGCATATACGCTCCAAGATAACTTTGTAACCAGGGGTAAACATCTAAAATATTATTAACAGAACCAGTTCCTTGACTAGCAGTATTAAATTTTACCTGTAAATCTCCTAGTTTTGCTTCAGAAATATTTCCATCTTTACCAGTAGTTCCTGTAATAGCATCTGTATCATTTGCCAAAGCTCTAGCTAATTCATACTGTGCATATTTAATATTATTAGGAATTTTAGAACAAGCTAATTCAACACCATCTACCTGATAATTATTTCTTGGAAACTTTAATGCCTGTCCATCATCACATCTATCTCCATAGTAAACAAAGCTATCAATCCATCTTGTAGCTGCTATTAATGCTCGATTTTTTTTATCATCAGTTTTATTATCCCAATGAGTGGAATTTGGAACAGTTTCAAAGTATGTATTAGCTTCAGCCAATGTGACATAGCTATTAGCATTTGCTCCTTTTATTGTTGCGTCTATAGTAGCTGCCACGATTGATAGAGTAATTTAGTTTTATTGTAGCGTAAAGAAAAAACCCCACCAATATTTGATGAGGTTTATTGACCACCAATTAAATAGTACTAAGGATTAGTACCTGTATCAAGAGGTGAGTTAACGATTAGCTCAACAATAGGAATCAAGTCAGCATCGTATGTTAATGCCCAGTTGTTGTCATTAGCCAACAGAGCGTTAGTTGGGTTGTCAGCAGCGTTAGTCCACTTAGTTCCCATAACGTGATAAGCACTGTGATAATCAACAGACATAACATCTTGCTTAGATAAGATGTTCCTATCTGATTCAATACTTAGAGGAGATTGCTCACCTTCAAGAATTGTTCCTGACTTGATTAAGTAGCAACGGAACTCTTTTTGATGACCTGTTGTACCAGGGTGAACTGTATTAACTTGAGAGTCAATAACAACATTCATACCAGCAAATTGACCGATACTTCTGTCAGTTACACCAACTCCACCGCCACCCCAAGTTACTGCACCACCAGTAGATAGAGCAGATGTTGAGAATGTAAGTAGACCTACTTGATATAAGTAGTAAGCAACAGATGGATGAACAACTAGAGTATCTAGCTCTTCGCCTCTTTCTCCAAGAAGTGATCTTCCTCTTGCAACTGTCGAAGCTGTTAGGAAGTTACTTTCGTCAGCACCAGAAGCAGCACCTTTACTTAGGTCAAGTGCGTTTGCACCTAGTGGGCCGAAAGTAGATCCAAACAAACCATCTAACAAGCTGAATAGTCTTGCGGAGTTTAGCTTGTTGATTGCATCTGCAATTTGGTTTCTGATATGACCCATTGGATCTTCACCAGCAGCCAATACAGCTACATCATCAACAGCATACGCAAAACCTCTATG
>FUFK010045278.1_pt1 | contig 12430 bp, 11 predicted proteins | sample 1021851 | NCBI WGS metagenome assembly FUFK01 (sample SAMEA51879418, study PRJEB19060) | metagenome
TACAGCTTCACAAGCTATCGCTTGGTTTGATGGACAGATAACAAGTGCTAGTGCATACGACTCAGCTAATAGAAATAGTATAAAAAACCTATTACCACAATTTGTCAAAGAGGATAGTGGTAACGAAGACTTCATAAAGTTTGCAGGAATGATTGGTGAGTTCTACGATAACATATGGACATACATCAAACACATGGATAAGATACACGATCGTAGTGAGGGTATTGTAGATAGGAATGAGGGTTTTGCAGATGACTTGGTATTTGATGTAGCAAAAGGTTTAGGATTGAATGTAAANTCAAANAANGATTTGATNTCNTTAGAAAGATGGCATTTAGGTCAGTATCTATCAGGTTCTACCTATGTTCAGTATTCTTCTAAACCAGAAAAGAAAATACAACAAGAAATTCAGAAAAGNCTTGTTAACAANTTACCTTTCTTTCTAAAAACAAAAGGAACACCAAGAGCACTACAAAGTGTTATAAATTGTTATGGTATACCATCTACGATATTAAGAGTTAGAGAGTTCGGAGGTCCTGATGTTAAAGGAAAGACAGGACAATTTCTTATACAACGTAAGTTTGACAGAGCATTAGTATTGTCAGGTAGTCAATACGTGACTACAAAATGGCCTAAGATTACCACACGCCCGAATACAGTACAACTAAGATTTGCTGGAGCAAATAGTGGTAGTGGATTACACAATAGATATTTGTTAGAAGCACAAGAGTCAAGTTCTAATACATTTAAGTGGGGTATATTACTTAGAGATAATGGTTCTNNNGATTCAAGAGGTTCGGTAGATTTTGTATTATCAGGTTCTAATGGTTTCTTATCAGCTTCGGTTACAGACTTCCCAATATACGATACTCAGTTTAGTTCTGTTATGTTGACAAGAAAATCATCAAGTGGTGCAGAGTTGACAACGGATAGGTCTAATCAAAGTATTGACTACACATTATTTGCAAAACGATATGATGCAGGTAGGAGTAAGATTATAATAGAATCTTCAGCATCAATGACAATAACAGGTTCTACTTATAATACATCTTTCCATTCTGGTTCTAATAAACTATACATCGGTGGTTTAGCAAACGCTAGTGGTAAATCAGGTTACACCAAGTTTACAGGTTCTATGATGGAATTCAGAATGTGGAAGACTGCTCTAAGTGAATCTAAGTTTGATAATCACGTAGGTGCGCCAAACGCATTTAATGGTAATCACGCATCAGCATCGTTTACTGATTTGATTACAAGATTTTCATTTAATGATAATAAAGATTTAAGTAGTGATAAAAACATACCTGATGTTAGTGGTGACACAAGTTATACAGAGACAGGTAGTGCAGTCGGATTTGTAAACAATTCATTTACTAACATAGAAGAGGAACACAAACTATTAGTTCCAAATCTTGGACCAAACAGATTGATGAGTAGTAAAATTAGAATAGAAGATTCTAAATTGTTAAACAATCTTAATCCAAAGAAAAAGGTTGAACAATCATCTTTTGATTTAGCTCCTGTAGATTCTAATAAGGTTGGTGTATACTTTGCACCATCGGATGTTATTAACGAAGATATAATTCGTTCTGTAGCTGATTTGAATTTTGATAAATACATCGGAGACCCAAGAGACCAATTCAAACAAAGATATCGTGGATTGAAAAAGGTAGCTGAATCATATTGGCAAAAGTATACATCACCAAATAATTTTTGGGATTATATGAGACTGATTAAATATTACGATAATTCTATATTTGATTTAGCAAGAAAGTTTATGCCAGCAAGAGCTAACTCTACATTCGGTATTGTGATAGAGCCAAACATATTTGAAAGAAGTAAAGAAGTATTATACACCTCTATGAGCTTTGACAATATGTCGTTCAGAGGTGAAATAGATTTAACACAATATGCAGTGGAGAACTTGTTCTCAGCAAGTGCAGAATATAAAACATACAGAGGTGTAATTGGATACGATACAAATCATTCACAATCATTTGACTCTGATATATTCCAAAAACCATCACTGTATAAATTAGAGTCTATAGATAATCTTGGAAACTATGGTGNAACNTATNNTACAGCNTCNGTAACAAGAGGAGGTCCTAATTACATATTTGGTGAGGGAGTTCAACCATTTGTTAGTGAGTCAAGATTATCAGAACATAATCAAGATTTATTAAAATTTTACACAAGTTCGTTAAGTGTATCTATAGCTAACGGATTTGGTGCTACATTTAAGTTAGATGGTAAGTATCAATACAGCTCATCATTTACAGGCTCAAGACATGATGCAAAATATGACCAATATTCTAACTTAGCAAATTTATTTTATGAGGGTTGTTTACAAACGATAGATACAACACCTGATGGATTTTCGCCAGTAGAAACTACTGATACGAAACAAACAAGACTTGTGGTTCAAGAACCAGGTAAGTCAAGATTAAAAACTGAAAGATAAATTAGATTAGTATATATTTATAACTAAGGTATACTATTCTAAAGATAAAATCACAAATTCGAAATAGGAGAAAACAAAATGGGTTATCTTGATAACACATCAACAACCGTAGACGCTATACTAACTAAAAAAGGTCGAGAGTTATTAGCAAGAGGCGGTGATGAATTCAAAATTACTAAGTTCGCACTTGGTGATGATGAAATAGACTATGGACTTTATGATGTAACTCACCCAAACGGAACAAATTCTTATGGTTCAGCCATAGAAAATCTACCGATGTTGGAAGCATTTCCTGATGAAAATCAGATTATGAGATACAAGTTGGTTACATTACCTAAAGGAACAAGTAAGATGCCTATACTTGAATTGCCAATACCATCAACTGGTTTGACATTCACAAGTGCAGGACAAAAATCAGCAATATCACCTGATACTAAGAATGGTTCAGACGCTCAGTTAGGATACACAGTAATCCTACATAACTCTGATGCAGCTGACTTAACTGTAGCAGCAGGTGGTGAAGTTGTAACAGGTGGAGCAACAACTCCAGTATTCTTGAGTGATGCAGAAAGAAAGAAGAGTATATCTGTAATCGGTAAAACTTTCTCACTTATCGCGAGAAGCACGACAGCAAAGATTGTAACTCAGATTACAATTATTGGAAACGAAACTGGCGCTGTAACTACAGTTCCTATAACAGTTAATAGTAACGCATAGGAGATAAGTCATGGCTGAAATTTTTACAAGATTTGATCCCGCACAAGATGTAGTGTCTAATCTAAGACAAACTGTATCTTCAGGTATGTGGAGTGGTGGTGTCGGAACACTTACAACATTCTTTACATCATCTACACAGAGTTCAAGTAACGGACAATATTACTATGATATGTATAAAACTGATCCCGCTAGTGATAGCGAAGCAGAGATACAATTTTCTGTAGCTTATGGTGATAGAAATGGTAGTGGTTCATTAGGACAGACTGGCAACTTCCCAAGTAAAGCTATCTACTCACAATACAGAAACTTACTCTTAACACCAGGTGATTCTAAATTCACATTTGGTGGTAGTGTAGATTCTGATAGAATCTATGTTCTAACTATGGGTAGAGCAAGACTTCGTGAGAAGATGGATCCAGGCAATTGGGAACTTCACTTGAGTGGTAGTGTTGGTATAACTGTAGGAAACCAATTATCACATACAGGTTCATTTATGAAACTGATTGATGATAGTGGTGCTACTACAAACCCAACTGTCAACGCAGGTGGTAGAGTATTCAACGTTGTTAGTGGTTCAATCGCAACAGGAACTGCAGTAACTAAAACAGCAGCAGCATCTCAACCAGGTGGTGGTTTAGGATTATTTTATCCTGACTTAGGTATTATCGTGTTGAATGCAGACACAGTAAGTGTATCCGCTTCCTTTACACANGGTAGTGGTTCTGGTGTTGATGGAAACAATGCAGGTGAAATGTATAACGTGATTAAGAGAGGTGAATACTTTGTATCACGAAGAGAAGAACAACTCAATACAACACACTACTTTGCAAGAGCTACAAATCAGAAATTTAACTTTAGTAATAATCCTACATTCTTTACTGCTTCTGATGGTTCATTAACAAACGCATCATTTAAAAACGATCCTAAAGCATACATCACAACGGTTGGATTGTATAATGATACAAATGAATTATTAGCAGTTGCTAAANTAAGTAAACCAATACTGAAGAGTTTTAGTAGAGAAGCTATAATCAAAGTTAAGTTAGATTACTAATACAAGGAGACTTGGGTGTTTAAAAATGTAGACCCATCCGATGTATCAGTAAAAGAATTTGTTACCAACAAACGATTTACAGTAACCGATATCGATAGTGGTAGTGGTGTCTTTGGTTTAACTGGTACATCATCAAGTAATTATGCTTTCGCAGTTGATACAGCAGACAAAACGACATTTGTAAATGACACAGCACCATTCAGTCATTCGTTTTTTCACATACCTGTATTCAGACAGATAAAGCATATGTATTATAGGGACTGGCCTAATCCCTACAATTCTTACTGCTTCCATTCTGAATCAATAAGAAAACTACATGGTTCACTAACTGCTATTACAGTTCCACGTGAGTTATTTGGTGAGAAGATAAATCCTGGTTCAATCAAATTAACGGATGATTCAGCAGATTCTACATTTACTATTTTAGATGACAGAAAAGGTAATCTGTATGACAATAACTTTTCATCAAGTTTTGCACAACGTTCAGCATCAGCAAATGGTTCTGGCTCAAACGTTGGTAATATATTTTATGAACATGGATTGTTAGTCTTTACAGATACAGGAAGTTATTCTAATGTTGGAACAGGTAAAGGTGGTGATGGATTTAGTTTACAATTTGAAGCAACACAAACTCATTACGAATATGAAATCGGTGTAACTGCAAATGAGGGTGAATTTAATTCTACAAACAACATTTCAATATCACAAAATAGAAGTGGTTCGATAAGAGTTGAGAGTGGAACTACTAATATTAAATCACTATTTGCGCCAGGTGACAACCCAAGTAATGGAACAGGTAGTCTAAAGACATTTTACAATCCAACAGAAGAAGTTGAAGGTTTCGCAACTCATTCAGAGTTTAGACCTTACGTGACTACAATAGGATTATACAATGACCAAAATGATTTATTGGCTGTAGGAAAATTAGGAAGACCAATAAAAAATGACGATGATTTATCTTTAAAATTTATTGTCAGGTTTGACGTATAACACCAATATATATTATATTTATTAACGTATAAAACTGTTTTTACTAAACCTCGTCCGAGGTAGAAATGTCCTTTTTTAAATAACGGAGAATTTAATGCGTAAATTCTTGATAACCCTTTTGATGGTTATGGGTTTTATACAAGCTCAAACACCTATCATTAGGTTAATGCAATCGAGAGAATACAAGACACCAAAGTTTTGGTGGAGAGACCAAGAGACATTCAAACTTAGGGGATACTTAGCAGATGACACCACAGGTATGAATACAGCTAATGCTGCTTCTGGTGTAGCTTANAAGAACAACAACTTTGATGCTTGGAGAGATTCAGTAATGACTGTTGCCGTTACACTTGATGATAACGGAGCAAGTGTTACTGCATTTCGTTTAGATATAGCTTTTGATAATGATATATTCACATGGGGACACGACTCAACTCATGTAGAGAAAGGTGCATATATAGCAGGTTGGACTGAGGGTGATAGTTCAGCTGGTGCACATTATTCTTATGAGGTAGTTAGATATGCTAATGTAGGATATACCGATTCACTAGCTGCAGCTGGTAGNGAAATATCTGTTAGTGACAGTCGTTACGATTGGTTGAGAATAACTATGGTATCTCATAACGGAAACGTAAAGACATTCGGTAACGGAAATGGAACTCAAGTAGAATTATTAAAATTACATTTTAAGGTAGATGATGTGGTGGATAGTTTCGCACCACGTGCATTCAGAGTGGCTACAAAATATAATGGTAGCACAGGATATTATACCTACGTAACAAATGGAAACTATGCAACAAACTACAAAGTCTATATTGATGGTAATACAGGAACAGAACAAGTTGGTATAGGTGGTGCTAGAGGTGATATAACACTACACCCAAAACTATTAGACGTTGAGGGATACTTCAGATATGCTCAAGGTAAAGACAGAGCTCTTGGGGCTGCTTGGAGTGCACCAGCAGAAAACACATATCCATATTGGAAAGTAAAATTTGAGTTAGATAGAAACGAAGCTAACTTNAATCCTAGAATATCTAATTGGTTAAACTTAGAAAATACTACTAACGAAGCTAATTTAGTTGATGAGGATAATTCAGACGATGTTATTGGAGACCATACATCAACATTCTATTATGATAAAAAATCAACAACTGCTGCACAAGTTTTACCTAAAGAGGGATTTCTTGGTATCTCTTATTATGATTCAACTTATACAGACGACAAAGGATATTATAATATTCAACTACCAAGAAACAATAGGTATCGTATNTCATTCTGGCCACCTGATGCAAGTGATGANATTGAAGACCACGTTCAACTTGAGTTAGATAGAACTGCAATCACGAATGCTAATGATGCTATAGCTTCATTTAATTTCCAATCTGGTAAACATCATAACTACAATAGTGGTGGTGGTAGAATAGATACGTTGACTGCTNTTGAATACTTAATCGGTGATGTGGATGGTGATGATTTGTATCAATTAAACGACACTTATATACTATGGTCTTACGTATCAGGTATAATGAATAACTACACACACCATAATGGAAACTCTTATGAGGATTGGGCAACCATTGAGGTTTTCAAAGAGGGTGGTAGTGCTAATAACTACACATACTATCAAACTGTAAACGGACAATCAAGACCACAAAAGTATGAGTTCACTGTTTATTGGGATGAGACTACACTTGCAGATAAATCAAGACTTGATAGAACAAATGAGAATCCAGATTACTTTGTTAACAATAGCGCTGGTTGGTTAGATAGTTTAAAAGCACCTATGTCAGTAACAAAAGCATTAGTCAACTCTCAAAAAGCATTATCGTTTGGTCAGATAGAAACTACTAACCCTCTGATGGATGACCACCAAACAGGATTAGATACACTTCATCTAATATTAGGAGCAGGATATTCAGAATGGCATAAAGATAGATTACACGAAAGAAATAATCAAAAGGGTAATCCAGATTATTTGATGCCAGATATCGGATATTACTTTACAGGTGACATAAACAATACAGGTACAAAAGTATCAGAGAGTGGTGGTGATGGGTATCAAAATGATATAGCTTCTAACATTATGTTTCATAGATGGAAAGGTGCTAGTGTTCCATCTCATCACACAAATAAGATTAACTTAGATAATGATGAGCCAGATTTTACTTCATCAAAAGGTGTAACTTCTGAAGACTTTGAAAATGGTGTTTCTGTAGTTCTATCATTACCTGCTGATTCTACTGTTAGGGTTCAATCTGGTAATCAGATAGAAGTTCCTTTAACAATTACACCAAAAGACGGAGTTCTTTTAGCAGGATTTGAATTTGAATTAGAATATAAAGAAGATGAGTTAAACTTTATAGACATGAAAACAGATGTGTTGCCAGGTCCATGGATGACTTACGTGAATGTTCACGAAGCTGTGGATGGTTGGAGAAAAGTATCCTTTGGTGGAGTTGATTACTCACCAAACAATAAACCCGAAACATATTACATAGATAAAGAAATTACAGGATTGAATTTAGTATTTGAAGCAAACTTTCCTGATAGTGAGTGGACAACAGCACCTATAAGATTTACAGGTAAGTATTCAGCTGGAACACCTGCAGGTAGAGATTTGTTAATGAAAAGAAAAGATGGACAAGTATTAGTATGGAATAAATATTGGGCATTCGGTGGTGGAGAACCAGATGGTGATGAGATAACATACAACTATCCAAATCCATTTATAGATAATACAACATTTCAATTTTATTTACCCGAATCAAAAGATGTTAAACTATATATCTTAAATTCTATAGGACAAAAGGTTGGAACATTGTTAAATGAAAATGTTTTAGCTGGATTACACACGTTTGAGTTCACTAACGAACCAACAGTTTGGTTGCCTGAAATGAGTGTGTATGAAAACCATAAAACATTAGAACCTGGTGTTTATATATTTGTTTTACAAACAGACAACAAAATTAAAGCTAATAAATTTACGGTGGTGAAATAATGGGTGAGTGGCAATTCTTTTTAGCACTAGGTATAATGTTACCAGCATTATACTTTACATTAAAGTTTATCGTATGGTTTGCTGATAAAGTAGAAAGAAAAAAATGAAAAAAATATTATTAAGTTTATTATTGATAAGTTCGTTGTTTAGTCAAGCTAATAGAATATTGACTATAGCACCTACTGCTCAAACAAGTTCAATTGGTAATGTAATGTTACCAATGATGAATCCAGCACGTAATCTTTTTGACAAAGATATGTTTAGTTTTAGTAGAGTTAATTGGATGACTAATATTGTGAATGATATGAACTATAATTTTCTAAACTTTGACAGAGGACCATTTGGAGCTAATGTCTTGTTTTTTAATTATGGTGACCAATTACTTACAGATGAGTATGGTATAGTTCAAGGTGATTTCACACCATTAAGTGCAGTATATGGATTTAATTACGCTAGAACAATTAATTATGATACAAGTGCATTTCATTTAGGATTTGATACAAAAATAATTACACATGATTTACATACACAAACTGCAACAGGATTTCTTTTTAGTGTAGGCGGATATTTTCCTAAAGTATATAAAGATTTAGACTTGGATGTCATGTTGCAAAATCTTGGAATGGCACCTAAGTTTGGTGGAGTTAAATCAGAACTACCTACAAGTGTAAATGTAGCAGGAACATACCCATATAAGGAATGGATGTTTTACGGACAACTTAATAGGATGAAAAAACATCAAACATTTGGTATGGGAACAAGTTACAATTATAAAGATATGTTATGGGGAAAGTTAGGATATTATTTAGATAATACACACAAGTTAACTTATCCTACATTTGGATTAGATTTTAAATATGACAAGTATTTGATAGGTATGAGTTATATTTATGGAGACAGAACGTTACCATTAAGTAACACAATTAGATTAACAATAAACCTGGAGTTGTAAAATGGCAAAAAATAAAGTCGTGGATGCAGAATCCGCTATAGAGGATATGAAAAATAAAAAGTTTGGATTGTCAATCCAAAACATCATAGCTCTTGTAACAGTTCTATCTACAGGAATAGCAGGTTGGTATTCATTTACTGGTCGTATTGATGGATTAGAAGAAATCGTTGAAGGATTCGCAGAAGCTAGTGACATAGAGTTAGTCACAACTAAACTTGAGAAGTATGATGAGGATTTCAAGTATCTTCGTGAAAAAGTCGACAATATGAAAACACCTAAAGTAAAATCTTACGATAAAGATGTAGCTAACTTAAACAATGAAATAAAAGATTTAAAAAGACAGATAAAGAAGTTAGAAAAACTACTTAAAGACCCTTTAGCAGATTTTAAATAGGAGATAACAATGAAAAACAATTATCGTTTTGTATTGTTTTTTGTTTTCGGTTTAGTGATATCCAATATAATCGGATGTGCTGCTTCCGTTCAAACAGAACAATATGTCGGTGAATTTGAAAAACAAAAATCATTAGATGAAATTGAAGTAACCAAAGTTGATGGATTGAAACTCTATGACTTGAAATTCAACAAAGAGTTAGAACAACAATATCCTGAACTTGCAGAAAAACGAGTATCTATGGGTTTGGTTCAAGAANTACAGAACGTTATATCTTATGTTGGTAGATTTAATCTGATTGAAGCCGAAAGAGATATGCAACTTTTGATACTCAATGACTTGAAAGCAAATGATGCTAAGATTACAAAAGCTAAGTATTCAGCTAGTGTTAGTATCTATGACTTTGGTGTAAATCTAAAAGAAGAAATCAAAGCAGGTAAAGTCGAAACAATCAATGAGACATTTGTTGGTATACAGGTAAAACTTATCAACAATGAAAATACACAATATGTTGTAGGTAGTGGAAGAGGAACTGCTTCAACCGTAGGTAAAGGATTCTTNATGAATCCAAATATGGCTTGGAATCAAAGTTCACTTAGTTCCGCATCAAATAAAGCTATGGAGACAGCCGTAGTCAATGTTATAAAAGCTATTGACAGACGAGGTTGGTAATATGAATGTGGCAGAGGTTATTAAGTTTTTTACTACTACTGAGTAGTATCTCTGCCCAATCATTCTTTTATTCTTACATAGATCCTTGTGAACAAACTGTAGTTCGAACTAATGTTGTAATAGATGGTAATCAACAAGGATTTCAGGTAACTTACTACAACCGTACTAAGTTCTTTACATTACAAGAAGTATTAAATGGTGATTTGGAGAGATGGACACAAAATGTTTACCAAGATTTTGAAGACTTGTTTCCATGCGCAGTTAAGATTGCAGAAGAAATATTATCTTCAGTAATTGCAGAAAACGTTAGTGAACAATTTAGTAAATCGGATGAGGATATTTCAACTACACCACAACAGGTTAATTACGCTATACGTTCTACACAAGGTGAGGAAAGATGGATAACATCTTTTAATAGTGTCTATACAGCTACAAGTTTTGATGGTAGTAAACGACACGATGGTAATTTTAACTTTACAGACGATTTTAGAAAACAATCCTTGACATATGGTCAGGGATTTAAACTAACAACAAGAAAACAAAATGTGGTGGTAAATGGAAGTGCTTTAACATATAAAACATTTGAGGGTTGGGATTGGTTATTGTCCACTTCATTTGCTAAATCACTACAAAAGAAAAATGCAGAAGCATTTGTTTTAACAGGTAGTTACGGAAAAGTTAGTAATAATAATTTTGGAAATATAACAATGGTGTATGGTCAAAGGTTTCCATTCAAGATAGTTGGTGGAAATACAGTCACTATTTCTAATTATGTAGCTTACACTTTGATGAGATATTATGAGGGAAATAATACAGATGATAGATATTTATTACTAAGAAGTCCGATTATTTTTATGCCAACAATATCGTTTGATTGGAAATTAGGTCAGGCTTTTCGTTTTAACTTAGGTATTTCAATGGGATACAACACCGTAGTAAATGATTATGGTGAGAGAGACAAAAGTTTCAGTATATTATTTGGAACTTATTTTTAGGAGAATATTATGATACACGCATGTGATTGTTGTGATTGTAGTTGTTGTTAACTAAGGAGACACAATAATGAAATTAAGTATGTTAGGAATATTAGCAGTTACGATGTTTAGTATTGCTAGTGCTCAAGTAGAAGTGCAAAGACTGAAAAATCAAGCTAAAGAACTTAGGGAGAAGGCTAGAGAAGAAGCTAAAGCTAAAAATCTACCAACGCCTGCAATTATAGATGCTGATTTAGTTAGACCAACATTAAATGTATCCAAGTTTGTTGGAACAAGTGGGAATGTTGGTATAAAAGATAATAGAGTAACTATGGGTATTCAACAACTTTTAACAGAAGCATTTCAAGAATCTGATTATATCTTAACTGATAATACAAATGCTAACTTTACTGTATCAGCAGAGATAGTTTACATTGGTAGACCAAACGAAGCATTTAGTATTATAGGATTATTCAATCGTAGAAAAACAAGAACACAGGTAAGACTGAATGTATTGTTGAAAGAAAATTCTACTGGTAGAGTGATGACAAGTAGAGGTATAGGTGAGATTGATACAAACATATCTGCTACAGGTTTACAGATAGAAGAAGATTTACCATTCAACAAAAGTGAATTGGGTGGTGCATTAAGAAAAGCAATTGATGAGGCAACTGAAGATTTAAAATGATAGAACATCTCAAAGAAAATAATATGGGATATTGGACACATTGGTGGAGAGCTATGAAGATGAGTGGGGCTTTGTTTATACACGCTTGGTATCCTGATGTCTTTGAAGATTATGCAAGCAAGGAGTTACTTAAATGAAGAAAACAACACTATTAGGTATATTATTAAACGTAGCATTCGTAACAAGTATTTTTACAGTTAGATATTTTACAGTCAAAAAAGAATATGACTTTCTAAAAAATGATAGTGAAAGACAAGAACAATTAATAGTGGCTAATGAAAGTTCTATAGATAGTCTGTCAGCAGTAACAAGACGACTACAAATAGATAATGACACTCAAGATAAACAGATTAAAAAATACTCTACAGATTTATATGAAATAGTAAGATGGAGTAAAGAATACGAACAGAGAATACAAAATCTGAAAGATACAATAGAAGTTATGAAGTTAGACTTAGCTACAATGGAGTCTACGACTGTTCCTTTTTTACAGGAATTTGGAAAACAAGATAATTATATAAAAGTGT
>FUFK010074472.1_pt1 | contig 12428 bp, 21 predicted proteins | sample 1021851 | NCBI WGS metagenome assembly FUFK01 (sample SAMEA51879418, study PRJEB19060) | metagenome
TTAAAAAGTTGCCACAAGTGTGGAGACCTTTTAAGTGGCACTAAATCATTAACCAATGGAGTAACCAATACTTTTAGAGAATTGTCTTTACAAGAAATTTTTGAAACAATGCATGGTTATTGTGGAGATACCGATTGGGACTATAGTGGAGAAATCATAAGACTAAAGACTAAATTTAAATTAGAAGGTATAGATGATCGTAGACCTTTCTGTTATAGATGTCTTAAAGAAGAAGATATTCACGAAGGTCCTCTTCATGAAGATCCTGAGGAGTATTTACTCTTTATTGAAAACGAAATTAAGGAAATTGAGACATTTAAATTATGTGATATAGATCCAATGAATATTAAAAAGTTGAGTGATTTAAAAGATATCAGGGATGAATTAAAAGTCATTGTATTTCCTGAAGTTCCATCTGTTACTGAGTATGGTATGTATTTAAGAGAAAAACATGATGAAGTAAAGTATCAAGAGTTTTTATGTAAAGAAAAAGATGATGAACATAAATACAGAATGGAAGAAATTGAAAAGCTAATAGAAAATGAGGCTACTAAAAAATGTTAGAAATCATAATAACACTAATATTATTTGCAGTTATATTTTTTGGGATATTTAAAATTATGAATATAGATGACTGATAGGAAAACACCTAAATACACTGATTTATCAGACCTACAACAATCAACAAAAAGAGGGATACTGATTGATCATGGATATAGTTTTGTGTTCTCCACCGACATGAGAGATTGGATAATGCAAAAGAAAAGAAGACAAGAATTAGAATCACGAGAACGAATAAGAAATGGAAAAGAAAGAAGACCTTATAAAAAAAGATAAACAGAAATTTGAAAATAACAAATGGGGTTTGTACGCTGAAATATTTACAGAACTCAGACACAAGAAGGATGAGGTCAATATGATTAAAGATCTACTTGAGAGACTATCTGAGAACAAAGCAATAACAACCACAGATATTAACTTGATTAATAAAGTTATGAATGGTAGTTTAGCTTTAAGGTTGCAGAGGATCTCAACAAGTGATAGATATTTGAAAGCAATGAGTAAAAAACGTAAACAAAAACAACTATGAGTGATTTTGTAATTTCTAGCGATGACTTAATCAATAAAGAAGACCCTGACATAAGGGATGCAATAGCATGGTTTAGATTGCATGACGTGGAAGCATACACAGATGATTATGGTGGATTCTATGTGGTAATATCTAGGGTACTACATGTGCAACTAAATGATGATGACATACACGTATTGATATCTCCGAGTGAGGTATCTTACAGAGCAGATCTTTGGAGGGAGTTTAAAGGTAAGGATAAAAAATCTAGAAAAAATGGGAAAGTTTAAAGATGATTTGAACATAGGTCAGAAGTATGAGGATATCATACTTAAGAGGGCAAAGAAAACTTATCCTCTAGCCTACATACAAAAAGGTAAGTTTAAGTATTGGGATATCAATATCCCAGAAGTAAATATATCTCTGGAGGTAAAGTATGATGAAAGGAATCAAACATCAGGCAACATACTTATAGAGTTTGAGTGTAATGATAAACCTTCAGGTATTACTACAAGTAAAGCAGACTTTTGGATCTTGTTTGATAAACCTGATGGAGACCCTATATGGTTTTTAACTGAAGGTATTCGAAGGTGTATTTATGAAAATAGTTTTAAAACAAAAATAATTAAAGGGGATAAGGTAGGAGATCCGTATGATAAAAAAGTATACCTAATTAAAAAAGAGATATTATACAAATATAAAATGCCTAAGAATGCATGGATTGAAAAGGTAAAGCAGAACAACGGTACAACACCTTATGCTTCTTACGGATCTAAATCACCAAATCAAATACATGAGTTTTATGACTAATAGAAACGTAATATTCTTGATCATACTAAATAAAGCACTTGACTTATCTTCACGTCTATTAAACAAGATCTTAAGGAGGAGATGGTTTAAGTTAGCTAACAAATTAGTTATTCTTAGGAAAAAGTATGTAATAAGTAATATGTTAAAACTAAACAAAAAAGAAAATGATAAAACCTGAATGGACTTTTATGCTTGATAAACAATTTATTGCATGGCAATGTGTGTGTGGTGGGCTAAACTCTATGTCAAGAGAAAAATGTGGTAAGTGTGGTAAAATTAAAGAAGTAAAAAAATATTATTAATATGGAAACACAATTATTTATATACGGAATATGTTTGATAGGTGTATTTAGTATGCTAAGTTTGCAATCTTATAAAGAATGGTTAGACAAAAAAGATAACATAGTCAGCTTCATAATTTACATGATTATAAATATTATTACTATCGTAGCTTTCATAGCACAGTTTAGTAATTAAAGACACTACATAGTGTAGTTTTTTCATAGTGTTGTTTAGTTGAACAAGTGTTTGCAGATTCACTTTAAAAAAAAAATCTGCACACTGTAAGGTGGTGGAACAGGAAGACACGCCATCCTATCTCGATGGTGACAATTTCGGTTGTCGTGGAGGTTCGAACCCTCCCCTTACAGCTATTAAATTAAACCAAAAACCTGTAATTATATATGGAAGATCAAGATAGAATAAACTTCGTTTTAGACCACTACAAAACGGAGATATGTAAAGACCAAAGTTCATTTGGCAAATGCGATTTCCAAATCTATTCGGACTATACCTCCGATGGATACAAACTCACAGTCGCAAAATACAATGAAAATATTTTAAGTAAGGATGGAGGCATACCAACTATTCTTAAGGATCCGGAAGGATCTTCAGGTAAAGTATTCCTTAATGAGCATGTGTTTCACAACAATTACGATTTATCCTTAGTGTTTATTCAAGAACTCAGGAAGGGTGATCTATCAATTTATATTGATGAAGAGATATATGAGGATGCAATGATAGATAGCTATTTGGAGCAAGAGTATGAGCGTATTATAGAACTTCAAGAAAAAGATGATAAACTATATGATAATTTTATATGACTGATAAGGAAAAAAATGAGATTGCTGACATGGTAATAAGGAAGATGTTGGAAGCTAAAGCAAAGATGGAGGCTGACCTTTTTAACGTCAACGATGTACTATTTACTTTACTCAACGCAAGACTTACAGAAGAAGAATTGTTGGTGGGTGAACTAGCAAGGCTCATGACTTTATTAAACACATACGAGGATAAGGAAGAGTATGAGAAAGCAGCAATAATAAAAAATAAAATAGACAAAATTAATAATAAGTTAGATCAAATTGATAATCAAAAAAGAGGAGAATTATGATTAAATTATTAGGTGCAATTTTGGTAACTGCAACGGTATATAATGCAGTACCGGAGCAAACCGATTCAACACCATTCATCACCGCATCAGGATCCATTATAAACCCTGATTGTCCGGAGGTACACCGTTGGGTTGCAGTATCACAAGATATGTTAAAAGAAGGTTGGGAGTTTGGTGAATGTATAGAGGTAAGAGGTGCAGGGAATCTGGATGGTGTCTGGCAGATACAAGATGTAATGAATAGACGTTATAAAAAATCGATTGACTTTCTTGTAGAGAATACGAGGAGATTGGGGAAATGGAGAGGTGTTAGAATTAAACTCGTTAGCTAAATGGAAACAGAAGAATTAAATAATTTCTTTTATTATTCTAATAGCTTACCAAAAATTTTAAAAAAATTAAATGGTTCTTTAGTATTTAGTACCTATCAAGCAAATAGATTAATATTTTTAAGTTCTCCGGACGGTGAAAAACTAATTAAATATGCTAAAAGTTTTGATAAACCTATGGGTATTGCATTTGATGAAAAAAAATCAAAGATTGCATTAGCTAGTAAGACATGTATAGACGTTTTTACAAGTAGCGAAGCACTAGCAAAAAATTACCCTGAGAAAAAAAATAAATTCGATTATTTATTTATACCTCAAGTAAAATACCAAACCGGATATTTAGACACTCATGAAATGGAGTATGGATCTGACGGTGAATTATATTTTGTTAACACTATGTTTTCTTGTATTAGCAAACTTAGTGCTGAAAAACATTTTGAATTTTATTGGAAACCATATTTTATAAAAGAGTTAACTCCTACAGATCAATGTCATTTAAATGGAATGGCAATGAAAGATGGTAAACCTTCCTATGTAACTATTTTTGAAAGAAAGACAAGTACATTTGGTTGGAAAAAATCAAAGGGAGATGGGGGATTATTGATGGATGTTAATTCTAATAAGGTAATTTTAGATAATTTACAGATGCCACATTCTCCTGTTTATTTTGATAACAAAATTTATTTTTTATCCTCTGGTAGTGGAACAGTAAATTGTTATGATATCAAAACAAAAGAAACAAAATTAATTTGTAGAATGAATACATTTGTTAGGGGGTTACAAGTCATTGACGATTATTTAATCGTAGCCGCATCTAAAATGAGGGAAGGAATTAAAGAAACATTACAACATTTAAATTACAAATCTAAAGATACTTATTGTGGTATTTATATTATTGATAGATTTAGTGGTAAAAAAATTGGTGGAATATCTTATGTTGATTTGGTATCAGAAATTTTTGACGTTAAATTATTAAACAATATAAAAGTACCAGCAATATTAAATGATAATGACACATTATCTGATAAAAATATTATGGCAGATCCAAATTTAAATTTTTGGATTAAGAAAAAGAACAAAGTGTAACATTAGGGTATAAGATATATAGAATAAGAGGCTAATGTTACATAAAACTTTAAATAGAAATTTAGATTATTTGCATCGAAAAAGGTTTAAATATAAAAAAGAACCTACTACAGATGTTCCAACTAAAAAGTATTATTGGGGGTCTTATTATAAAAATGGTACATATCAGGATTATAATTTATTTTATGGTAATGCTAAGATAACCACATTTAAAGCATTAGTATGGCATATTGAAGTTTTAAGGTATATAAATTTAGATTGGGATAAAGATGACTTTAGGAAAATAATTTACTTTATAGCTGAAATTAAAAATGGTTTTGTTACCTTTGAAATTAACACAAGTTATTTAGATAGATATATAGACAATGCGTTGTCTAATGATTTTTCTTACAAACCTATAAACAGAAAAAAAATAATAGTATTTAAAGATGGAACCGGTCTGTCTAGAAAAGAAAAATTAAAAATAGTTGGTGAGGTAGTAGGTAGATCTAAGATTGTTGATAATGAAATCATTTATGAATGCATGTTAGAAATCAACAAAGACAAAAGAAAGATAACCATATCTAATATAGCTAAAATATTAAATTGTTCTAGAATGTCCATATACAGGAATATGGATACTGAGTTGAAGGTTGAGAGGGATATGCTTAATGAAAAAGTATAACGCAAATACATATAGAATATACAAAGAGGACTTAAGTAATAATGTTAGTAGAGTAGACTTTGAAAAGACATACGATGAACTTACAAAAGATGAATTGATAGTAAGGTTTTTACCTTTAGTTGAAAATATAGCGAAGAAATTTTCAACTGCATCTCAGGCTTCAGGTGTTATGGATATACTAGATCTTATACAGGAGGGTAGTGTAGGACTTATAAAAGCAATAGAAAGGATAGATTGGAACATATTTAATAAATCTAAGTATAAGGAAAATACCATGAGATCTTTTCTTACAAAAAGAATTAGAGGTGCAATAAGGAGGGCAATAGATATTAATAGAGCAGACATGAGGATCCCAGAGCATAAGTTGCAAGAGATCCGAAAGAACTTTGGTAAAGATGAGAAAATGGTGGCTATGTTTTTCAACTCCATATTTTTATCAGTTGATGAATATGAAGATAAAGAAGACATATCTTTAGAGGTAGAGGATAAATCAGAGCCAAAGAATATGGATTTGTTAAATGTTTACTTATCAGGTTTGTTAAGGAAGCATTTAAACAGTAAAGAATATCAAGTGTTGAGGTTGAGTTATGGTCTTGATTGTAATAAGCATTCAGCACAAGAGATAGCAGAGGCATTAAATTTNANAGGATCTAGTGCTTATGTTAAAGTTTCTAAGTTAAAGAAACAAGCGGTTGAAAAGCTAATACAAAATGTAGATCCTTCACAAGTTCTAGATTACACTTGATACTTTAACAATTGTTTAATTTAAATTTAATTTTATGAATACCAGAAATAAAACCGATATGTTAAATGACTTATACAAGAAGTATGAGTTACACAAGAGTGACACATTTAAGTCTCCACAAGGATGGACTATAATTACTCGTAGTGGAATTGATAAAATCCAAGCAGTAGCCAATATAGATATTGAATACGAAATGGTGGAGTATACACCTGCCGAATCAGCCGCTGTTAAAGCTACAGCTAATTGGAATGATAGGACACTATCCACATTTGGTGAGGCTAATCCTAAAAACTGCAGACAAAGCTATGTACTTGCTATGGCAGAGAAGAGGGCAATGTCAAGGATAGTTTTAAAGTTGACCGGATTCTATGCACTAGGAGCATTTGGTGAGGATGAATCTGAAGATTTTAAGAAGCCAAGAGCAAATACAAATCACGTATCTAGGGTTGATGAACTAATTAAGTCTTCATTATAAGATGACTGAAAAGGATGTACTTGAAAAGCTCAAGGATGATGAGCATTACTATGGGGAGTTTGGTAAGAAATATCTTAGCAACTCCGACATAGCAGTTCTACTTACAAATCCTATGGGTTTACACAAGTCATTTCAAAAGACTGTCCCACTTATTGTAGGTGGATATTTCCATACTGCAATACTTGAGCCTGATAAGCTTAAGAAGTATAAGATAGTCAAGTCATCAACTAGGAACACCAAGATTTATAAGGAAACATCAGGGGGTGAAATATGCTTGTTGCAACATGAGGTTGATATGATTGAATTAATGACAGATAAAATTTTAACTAATGATGTCTGTAGAGGTTTGATCCAAGATCCTAGTAACGAGTATGAAGTCCCCGGTATTTCCAATATTGAAGGTCGTATGTGGAAAGGTAAAGCGGACATATTAAACTTAAATGAAAAATTAATTGTAGATCTTAAAACCACAAACGATATAAATAAGTTTGAATACTCTGCAAAGAAGTACAACTACGACAGTCAAGCGTACATATACAAGAAAATATTTGGTTACGACTTTTTGTTTTTAGTAATAGACAAGAACACTAATCAAATAGGTATCTATGATTGTTCTGATAATTTTTATAGGTCAGGACTTGATAAGGTACAAAGAGCGATTGAAGCCTATGAATTATTTTATAATTCAGAAGACTTTGATCCAAGTCAATTTTTTATAAATAAAACTCTATAATTATGGCAGGAATAATAACCGGTAGTATAAACCTAAGTAACATACCAAAAGATAAGATTATCGATGGTAAGAAAGGTAAATACTTACCCATATCAATATCAATAAATGATGAACTTGATCAATTCGGTAATCAAGGACCAATAATGGTTAGTCAAACCAAGGAAGAAAGGGAGTCGAAGACTGCTAAAACTTATCTTGGTAATGTTAAGGTTGTTTGGGGGAATGGTGTAATGCCTGACCCTGCACCACGTGATGGTGAAAGACAAGCAAAACCTGAACCGATGGTTGAATCCAATGACTTACCATTTTANANNATGAATNNTGAAACCGTTGAGATTAATGGTTTTACACATTTTATTGATACATTTAATCANTATAGTTTAGAGGAAGGTAAANCACAGGGGATTTGTCCCTTGTGTTCTTCCACTAGAAAACCAGAAAATCGTAAAACCAAATGTGCAAGTTATGACTGGGAGAGAGGTCTTGGAACTTGTCACAACTGTAATACCACATTCCAACTNCACACATATCAGCGTAANGGNGCAAGTGAAAAAGAATATGTGAGACCGGGAGTTGATACCATTATGAAAGTTAACTCTAAAGTTGAAGAGTGGTTCAAGTCTAGAGGTATATCTAAACAGACACTTAAAGATCTTAGGGTTAGTGAAGGTAAGGAGTGGATGCCGCATAGCGGCAAAAGTGAGAATACCATTAAGTTTAATTATTTTATGGGTGATCAGTTGATCAACATAAAGTATAGGGATGCTAGGAAGAACTTCAAGTTAGTTAAAAATGCAGAGAAAATATTCTACAACATAAATTCAGTTGTAGGTTATGATAGCTGTATTATAGTGGAGGGTGAGATGGATGTACTAGCACTACATGAAGCTGGTATTAAGAATGCAATATCAGTTCCTAACGGTGCCACACTAAACTCTAATAACCTAGACTATTTAGATAACTGTATAGACTATCTTGAAGATAAAACAAAGATTATACTAGCAGTTGATGCTGATGAAGCTGGTCAGGCTTTACGTCAAGAGTTTATACGTAGACTAGGTGCAGAGGTTTGCTACCTTGTTGACTTTAATGGATGCAAGGATGCTAATGAATATTTGTTGAACTTTGGAGCAAAAAAGTTAAACAAAGTTATAGATCTAGCAGTACAAGTTCCATTAGAAGGTGTATCAACATTAAAAGATGTTGAAGAAGATCTTAAGGATTTTGTTCTGAATGGTGCTAAACCCGGTTATCAAATCGGCATAGAAAACTTTGACAAGATATTCTCCACATACACATCACAATTTATAACTGTAACAGGGATACCAAGTAGTGGTAAGAGTGATTTTGTTGACCAAATGGTGGTTGGGTATAACAAAAAATATCAATGGAAGACTGCATTCGCATCACCTGAAAATCACCCTATACACATGCATGCACATAAATTAATGCGTAAGATATGGGGAACCATGCCACCTCCTTCTGAGATAGGTAGTAACAAGTGGAATCAAGTAACAGAACATGTCAATGATAACTTTTTCTTTATCGACATGGATACTTACAATTTAGAATCTGTATTAAAAAAGGGTGCTGAACTTGTAAAACGTAAGGGGATTAAGTGTTTAGTTATAGATCCTTTTAATAAAATTAGAAGTTCAGATGGTTCAGGTGATGTAAATGTATATACAATGGACTATCTTAGCAAAATTGAAATATTTGCTAGAAAGTATGATGTACTTGTTATCGTAGTAGCACATCCAACCAAGATGTATAAAGACAAGGATGGTAAGATTGAAGAGCCAACCATGTACAACATTAAAGGTGGTGGTGAATGGTACGATGCTAGTTATCATGGGTTGTTAGTACATAGAGATTATGAAGCAAAGACCACAAAAGTAAAAGTGTTAAAAGTTAAATTTCAAAACCTAGGCGAAAACGGTGCAGAAGCTCACTTTACATGGGAGCGAAATTCCGGAAGCTACATACCATTAGTTGTAGATGACGGAGATCCACTGCCTTGGGAAGAAAAGTAGAATACATGGGAACTTACAATCCAACAACACAAGATCTTGATATAAGATTGTGGTGTCATAGGAATCATATACTTATAACTCCGGTGGAGATAGGTTATAGGAAAAAGAAGTGGTATGTTGAAATAGACATAAACGGTAAAATATACAAGTCACCAGAAACCTATACTCCAACTACAATTTGGGAAAAAATATTTGAATATAGAAGATACTATTATGAAAAATACAAAAAATAATATTAAATTAAATGTTGAAGATCCTGTAGTAGAAAAAGTTATAAGGAGGTATGCAGAGAGAAGTGAAGTGGGTATGAAAAAATATGGGAGGTCTTTGCATGAAGAAAGAATCTCAGGAATGAAAAGTTTAGCAGGTTACTTAAAAGATGTTCAAGAAGAGTTAATGGATGCAGTTGTTTATATTGAAACTGCCAGAGATGAACTTAAACATCTTGCTTTAGTAGAGCAAGAAAAAGCTGAGTTTTTAATGAGGAAAGATAGTTATGAACAGGGTCTTTAAATATAAAAGAAAAAAAGGTCCGGTTGTATCTAAGAAAATAACTTATGATGGTATTGATTTTGCATCAGGGTTAGAAAAATATATGTACATAGCTTTGAAAAAAGCAAAAATAAAATTTGAATATGAAGGAGAAAATTTTACACTTATTGAATCGTTTAAATTTAACAGTCAAGCTCATGAAAGACAGAATAATGGAAAAGGTGAGTATATTAATAGAGGAGATAAAAAAGTTTTAGGGATTAGATATACCCCTGATTTTGTAGGTGAAGATTTTATAATAGAAACTAAGGGTAGGGCAAATGAGTCTTTCCCTATGAGGTGGAAGTTGTTTAAAAAACACATGCAAGAGATAGGGGATAACAGAAACCTATACAAACCACAAACCAATAAGGAGTGTGATAAAACAATTTATTTAATTTTAAAAAACAGAAAGAATGGGATTATTTGATAATAGAGTAGAGTATAAACCATTTGAGTACCCTGAGTATTATACCGAAGGGTGGTTGAAACAAGCTCAAGCATTTTGGTTACACACTGAAATACCAATGTCAGGGGATGTTAAGGATTGGAATGAAAACTTAACACCAGAAGAAAAGAATCTGGTAGGGAATATTCTACTAGGTTTTGCACAAACCGAGTGTGCAGTATCAGACTATTGGACACAAAAGGTTGTGGGGTGGTTTCCTAAACACGAGATACAACAGATGGCTATGATGTTTGGGTCTCAGGAAACAATACATGCAGTAGCCTATAGTTATTTAAATGAAACATTAGGACTTGATAATTTTGAAGCGTTTTTACACGAACCTGCGACAGCTAATAGATTCGATAATCTTGTCGGATACACCGGCACCTCCAAGTTGGGGATCGCTAGATCTCTTGCAGTCTTTTCCGCTTTTGCCGAGGGTGTTAGCCTTTATAGTGCTTTTGCTGTGTTATATTCTTTCCAACTTCGTAACTTACTTAANGGAATTGGTCAGCAAATGAAATGGAGTGTAAGAGATGAAAGTCTACATAGTAAGATGGGGTGTCAACTATTTAACCACATGTGTGAGGAAGATCCTACATTAAGGATGTCTTGCAAAGACAATATTAAAGAAGCGGCTGAAACTATGGTGGAGTTAGAGGAGAAATACATTGATAAGATGTTTGAGATGGGTGATATAGAAGGTATTAAATCTTATGACCTTAAACAGTTCATCAGGAAGCGGTGTAATGAGAAGTTAAGGGAACTTGGTTATGATGAGGTCACATCTCGAATGTTTGTATACGACAAAGAGGCATCAGATAATTTAGATTGGTTTTATCATCTGACCGGAGGTCATACACATACAGACTTTTTCTCTATGAGACCAACAGACTATAGCAAAGCAAATGAAGGAGAAGATTTCGAAGATATTTGGTAATATAGAAAAACAACTCGTTAGGAGGAGGAGTCTCTCCCCTTGGGAGAAAATGTATGAAAGAATAGGTTATATGGGTAGTGGTTTTTTAATTGCTGCACAATGGACTATATCAGCTGAACTTTATGTAGTAGGATTTATACTTGTAATGATTCAGACAGCGTCTAGAAGACAATGGAACTTAGTAATATTAAACTTAAACGGATTAACCGCATGGTTAATACATCTATTAAAATAAATGACAAGTAGTAACAGATGGATAAAGGGTCAGGATTACCCTTCTTGGGCAGACAGTGATGTATACAAGAAAACAATTCAAGGAGGATATTTACTATCCGGTGAAACACCAAAAGAAGCTTACACAAGAGTAGCAAAGACTGTCTCTAGGCGTTTAAATAAGCCTGAGATGGAAGAAAGATTCTTCGAATACATTTGGAACGGTTGGCTATGTTTAGCCTCTCCTGTGCTCTCTAATACANGCACAGACAGAGGTTTACCAATCAGTTGTTTTGGTATTGACGTAGCCGACTCTATATATGATATAGGATCTAAAAATTTAGAGATGATGCTACTTGCAAAACATGGTGGTGGTGTTGGTATTGGTATTAATCAAATCAGACCTGCTGGTGCTAACATAACTAACAATGGTACATCAGATGGTGTTGTACCCTTCTGTAAAGTATACGACTCCACTATCCTTGCAACTAATCAAGGATCAGTAAGGAGAGGGGCAGCAAGTGTTAATTTAAATATTGAACACGCAGACTTTGAAGATTGGTTAGAGATTAGAGAACCAAAGGGTGATGTAAACAGACAATCACTTAACATGCATCAATGTGCAGTTGTTGGTGATAAGTTTATGAGGAAGTTAACTGCAGGAGATAAAGTAGCTAGGAGGAAGTGGGGTAAGTTATTACAGAAAAGAAAAGCTACAGGAGAGCCTTATGTAATGTTTAAAGGTAATGTCAATAAAGCAAATCCACCTGCATACAAAGACAATGCTTTGAAGGTGTTTATGACAAATATATGTTCAGAGATTACCTTACATACAGATGAGAACCACAGCTTTGTTTGTTGCCTTTCTAGTTTAAACCTAGCAAAATACCACGAATGGAAAGATACCAACTTAATATATGATAGCACGTTCTTTTTAGATGGTGTTATGGAAGAGTTTA